>Ga0256830_1000542_pt1 | contig 29718 bp, 27 predicted proteins | sample 128326metaG_FD_190537 | JGI IMG/M metagenome (GOLD analysis project Ga0256830, IMG submission 190537) | Hydrothermal vent microbial communities from Lau Basin, Pacific Ocean - 128-326 | ecosystem: Environmental > Aquatic > Marine > Hydrothermal vents | place: Pacific Ocean: Lau Basin | collected... | reverse complement strand
TACACAGCGGTAATTTTTTTGCGTCCACAGTTATCTATAACGCCGAAATCAACATCGCCGATCCCGACTTGGGACTAAACTTTATACCTGCCGCAGTGGTGCAAGTTAACTTATGAGACTTAAGGCAACATAAAACATACTGAAGGAGCAGATCAATATGCAGGAACTTAATTCGATAGTAGAGATCGCTGACAATACTGGGCTGGAATTTTTTTCCGAACCACTCACTACCTTGTTTGGAGACCAGCTTGGCTCAATTGAGGTGATGGATTTTTTCTCCGTTGAAAACGATGAAAATGGTACGTTAATTCATAGCTATAGCGTGGTATTGGCGGTTAAGGAAACCATCATGCTAACGATCCCCGGTCTGGAGACTATTCGCCTGGGCGTGGTTCGAGATTCGCTGGATGAATGGCCGCTTATTTACGTTGAAATCAACATGGGCCCAGCCAATCAGTCACTATCAATCAAACATTTCCCCCTGCGTATCGAAATCGACAACCCCTATTTGAAACCCGTTCAACTGGCAGGCGAGCAAGCCATACTAGACGGTTTTTCATTGGAAATTGAAGGCTCATTCGAGCTTAAAAACAGTGATCAGCTAACGATTGCAGCAAGCCTGGAAACATTTAGCATTCCCCCGTTTGAAATTGTTGGCATCGGCGTGGTTCTGGCCTTGACTGATTGCCGACTAATTACCCGCGATGATGATGTGGACTCAGCAATAACAGACCTGGGCTTCAATCAAAATTTTCGTGGTTTACATGCGCCGTCAGCACTCATGCACTGGAACTTGCCCGTGCAATTTAACGAGGATGACCTGCCCGGCATTCGCGCACAATTGGAAAATATTGCTTTGGGCAACCAGGGCATTTCCGTCAATGCCAGTTTGAGCTGGCCTGTGGCTTTCGAGAATGCGCAGTTCGATGTAACAGAAACGAAAATGCTACTAGGGTTTTTTGTCGATCCCGCCTGGACGTTTGCCCTGGCCTCTTTGACCGTGGGTATTCGGGCCAATGTGCCTAACGCCATCGGCGCGGCTGGGTATGTGCGCATTCCGTTTCTGGATGCCATCTTCGGGCTTTCATTTTCCATCAATTATGCGGCAGAAGATGAGTATGAGACCAAAAGTCGCCTAAGTCTGGGCGACGGTGAAACAGTCACAATTCCACTTGGCGCAGCTCAGGTCACGCTTTCTGAGCTGAACATCAGTGCTCGTATAGACGCGGAAGATGAATTCGATTTCGAAGGCAGTACGAGCTGTACCATCAACGATCTGCCAGGGCTTACCGTCAATGTCACTACAGCCATCCTTAAGCTTGAACATCGCGCAATGGGTGATACCTACCGCCTACAGGTCGCACAAGTGGAGATCGAGAACATCGGGATAGTCGATGAGTCTGAACTGGTGATTGTCACACGACGCGAAGACGACAATACCATCGCCCTTGATTCGTTTGAATTCGTAACGACGGTGATCTGGTCGGACATCGCTAACAAGATTGCTCTGAGCGAAGTTCCCGATCAATTTCCGCTGCCACCTGATGATGCGCGCCTCACCCTGACAGCTCGCTGGGAAGATGAAGATGGCGAAATGAAGATGAAGCTAAGCCTGAAAGCCGAGCTGGAGGATGTTGACCCGCTCTGGCGTTTCATCCCCGCAGATCAGCGCCCCGAAGTAGCCAAGGCCAGCATCGATATCGACCTGACACTGGCGGGTAATGAGGATAATGTTAAATTCACCGGTGAACTGGGACTAGGCCTGCGTCTAAAATTGCCCGACATTAACCAACTTTCTGGCATGGAAAATTTATTACAAATCGATACTGGTGACGCACAGGGGTGGATTGATCTCAAATTAAAAGCTGAACTGAATGGCGCCGGCAATGACACTACTGGCAAACTCAGCGGAACGCTAGAAAGGCCGCTCAGTCTCGCATTCAATCTCCCAGGCCTGGTATTGCCTGCGCCGCCATTGGCAGTGAGCATTAGCGAAATCAGCCTTGAGCTGTCGGCTGAAGAAGAGCAAAACGAAGGTGAATTTCAACTCAAGGGCGGCTTTGTCTTACAACCGATACTGCCCTCAAACCTGGGCGGCTTAGTACCATCTTCCATGGCGGTGCATCTGGAAAGTCTATTGGCCATTGCGCATCTCTATGATCTCGCGGGTACGGTTGATCTCACCCTGGGAGTATCTACCGCCGGGGCTTACTGCGATCTCAAATGTGAATTTGACAATGTCGAGCTGGAGATCGATTTGTTCGACATGCTGGCTGGTGTGACCACTCAATTACAGGGGGTATCGGGTGGACAAGCTGCCGAGATCGATCTTGATATTGATGTGTCACTTCAACTATCGGCATTGAATCTGTCCATAGGCCAGCTGCCCTCCGCACAAGCAAACGATACACCTCTGCCATTTTCGTTCGGAATGACGGCAAAGCTTGGTTTTGCTGGAGAGCTAGTCGACATGAACTTCGAGCTGAGCAACGAGTCCTTCAGTTTTGGCATCGCCGAATTACCGATACCCATCGCATTGCCTAAGCTACCCCTATCACGACAAGATTTGGATAGCTTGCGTGATACTAACGAGCGCTGGGATGTCAATATATGGAACAATAGCATTGAGCCTGGAATCGATGCCGAGCTGAGTACTGACGCGACGGATCTGGAACAGGCTCGCAGTGATCTAGACGCACTGAAGAGTAACCCGCGTGATGGTGATGCCAGCTATGCGCAACAGCTATTTGAGCTGGAGTTCCGTACAATTCCTGCCCTAAAGAAAAGCATCTTCTACAATACCGGTAAAAAGTTCCTGACCGAGGCAGTCATCTCTATTTATCGAATATTGGGAGAGCGCAGCACCGCAGCCAGTCAGGATCGCTATCAGGACATGGTTGAGCTTTATCAGGATGCCGTTGATCTGACGCTGGGCTCGCTGCAATTTGATAGCGGCTTACAGTTTGTGATATCGAAAGCCAAGTTCGTCCTGCCATTCAATGACCCCTCAGACATCCGTGCTGAAGGCGGCGCATCACTGCGGGGATTTGCACCCGATAGCCCTCTGAAGCCGCTCGAAGCACTGGCGTTCACGCTAGGCATTTCCAGTGACGCCATCTATTTTTCTGTCGAAGGGGGAGCTGATCCCATCCCCTTGCCAGACTTCGGACGTTATCCGGGTAACGCCGTTATATTTGACCGCCTGATTATTGGTTACGGCTACAGCAAAAATTCACTGTTAATCGATTTTTCCGGTGAATTAGAGCTCTCCCCAGAACTAATAGCAGATGCCGACACGTCAAGTCGTCTCGGTATAGGCCTTCAGTTGCCCAACAACAGTCGTTTAAAATTTAAACTCGATCTCATTCCGATCTCCTTTGGCAAGGTTAACTTTTTGTTGCCGCTTATTGCCTTCGACATTAATCTGCGCAGTGAAAATCCACCACTTGCGCCGCTCTCCTATAATTGTGAGCCCGCCTGGGACGGTTTACAGTTAAAGGTTCCTGGCGTCTTGAGAGCGGATTTTAAACGCCTTCAATTTTCCCCGTTTTTTGGCCCGCTACCGGCACCAAACATGTTGTTGGCCTACGACGTAGATGTTGGAAATAAACAATTCGGTTTCACTTTTATTTGCGATAATTACCAGCTCATCATGCCGCTGTTAGGGCAATATCCCATCCCGTTTCTGGCCGATAATGTCCCTTTTTTCGACCAATACTGCATTAATCTTCGACTGGCAGGCTTCGGCATCAATTTTGAGCTGCGACGACCGTTTCCTGCGCCCAATCCTTTGTTAGTTTTTGAACTTATGAGCTTTATCTCCGACCCATCGTTACCGATTGATCCAGCGGGGGACTTGGCAAATCTCATGTCGGCCGAGCTGCGTAATGCCCGCATTACCCTGCCACCTGCCGTACTCGGCATGTTCCCGGAGCTGGGGCCAATGCTCACCCGTGAACTTAATGTGCGCATTAATGTTAATACTGTGATTGTATTGGCGCAGCAACTGGTAGGATTGGTGGAAGATCTGCAACAGCGCTTGTCACAAGCATCAACAGCAACTATTGATAGTCGTCAGCAAAGTGGACTAATGCAATCAAGCAGTCTGATGAGCCCCGCGTCGCAAAATTTTTCATCAGCATTGAGCAAGCCCACTAAAAAATTGACACCAGGGCCACTGGATATCACTGACTTAATTGATGATCTCACCCAGAGCCCACCGCCAGTCCTTATCTCAGAACTACTGGATAAGCTGCCACGCGAGCTGCGCCGCCTCGAACTCAAGGGCAGCTTCATTGGCTTCGATGCCAATGCCGTGTTGCTGTTGATCTCCCCCGATGCCTTGCATAAACAGCGCCTACCCACAACGCCTTTGCCTACCCCGCCGCCATCAACACCCGGTTTTCGTTGGGTTAACGTGGTCGCTGATGAGTTCCTCGACGATACCGCTTTAAGCGCCTGGGAGACGGTTAATTATGGTCTAAAACGCGGGCAGCTAGGCGACTGGAGCATCAGCAAAAACGCACTGCTACAAAAAAATAATGTTGGCGACAATTCGCCCGCACGTTACGGTGCCATGCTGATTCGAAAGGGCGACCCGCAGAGCGAATTCCGCCTTAGCGTTGATTTGCAATCTGCTGACAATGACGGTATTGGGGTATTGTTTTATGTGCAGGGGAAAGACAGTTTTTATCGTTTCCGCATGACCTCCGAGCAAAAACAGTGGAGTCTAATACGACTCAAGAAAGGCGTAGGAAAAAAACTGTATACAAGCAGCACGGCTTTTCAGTTGGGCGAGGTTTATCGAGTGCGTATTGAGGCACGTAGTATTCCACAGGAAAGTGGCGACCTTCCCAGGCGTTTAGATCCTCGCCCGATGGATTGGGAAAACATTATTCCCCCCTTAGTCAATAAAAAATCAAAACCGCGTTTTACCACCCATATTCGCATTTGGATCAATGACGCTTTATGGTGTGATGTTTCTGATACTGATAAACCCTTGACCAAGGGGCAAGTTGGACTCGACAGTTGGTGGAATAATGGGGCGCGGTTCGATAATTTCAAACTGGATCGTGGCGAACGCCTAGCCTCAAACGTTATCGCTCCAACGACACAAGCACTGCTACCATTAATATCAGGGCTGGACGATGTGATCGCAGAAACCACCGACAATGCGCATTGGTTAATAGATGACCTTGCTGGCTTCAATGACGAAGATATCCTGCAGGCGATACCCGCGAGCGACAGCTCCGCCATCGTCGTAGCCGCACAAGTAAAAATCTTTGACCAGCAATCTTTCCGTTTTCTGGGTGTTATACAAACTGATGGTCAATTTAACTTGCTATCAGCGGCCAGTGTCGATTCTTTAACACTCTCGGTTGCGGGAATAGAACAGAGTTTTCCGCTAACAATCAACGGGCGCATGCGGTTGGCAGGACGCTCTGCGGGAGTCGATTCCTGGGCACAGTTCAGCGCCGAATTGTACGGTGAGTGGAATGTAATACCCGCTGATGACTCTTTGGCTAAAATCATCATTGGCAATGCATCGAACCCGGTGGGCATTGTGGTTGACAGTCGCCAGGGTTTCCAGTTGCAGGGCAATGGCGAATTACAATTATTCGCCAACCAACTGCGCATCATAGGAAACGTAGACATTAGTGATCAACATGCCCTGGTCAGCGGCACGCTTGCATTTACGCCTGAGCTTAATATTAGTACGCACCTTCCCGTACTTGAATTGACGATGAGTGCCGCAGGAACCGTGGGGCCAGGAGATCATTTTTCACTGACTGGTAATGGTGACTTGAGACTCTTGGGCAAGGAATTCAGCACGGTTTTTGGCGAGCTATCACCTGATAGATTGATGCTGGAAACTCGATTAGATGCTGACAACTCCGCGTGGTCAATCCAGGGCTTTGAATTGTCTAACGCAGAGATGAGACTCCGAGGAGAGATAAAATTTGGTGACGCACTGCCGGATATTTTATTTCAAGGAAGCGGACGTCTACGCATCGCCGATGTACAGATAGACGGTGATTGTTATATCAGTGCCAATGCTCAAAAATGGTGCCTGGGCGCATCAGGCAGAGTAAACTGGCAAGGACAAGATTGGTTGCAAGGCGCCATTGAACTGTGTAACGATCAACTAACCGTACAAGGGCAGGCGCAATTTGCATTGAACCTGACCCTGCCCCCCAGCGATCAGCCGGCAAATATTCAAATTGCCGGCCTGGTATTGACCGCTGCCGTTGGCGGCAGTTTTAGTCTGCGCTCTTCCGGGCAGTTAGCCGCCTGCAATTTTACTCTCGACTGGATACTGGCAATTAAATTGCCAGATTTTCAGGACGAGCAATCACTGCCCATTGCCACACAACGGATTAGCATCAACAAAGCAAATATTCCCGGCAACAGCAATGAGGTCGATCTTGCAGACCTCATTAACATCGACGGTCTGACGCTATTTTCCCTGGGAGATGTAACGATTCCAGTTCCGACCGTGTCTGGTACAACGGATATTTATTTACATAATTCAGTTTCAATCGATCCTTCTCCAGTGACTTTTCCGATTCCACTGCTTACTATAGAAAACGAGGTAAACGGTATTGCGACCGAACCGGTACCGGGTGGATTTTTTTACCTTTATACACCGAGCGTAGATATCAAGGCATTTAAATTACCAATTCCCGTCCTATCCACTGATCCGTCCTCAGAGCACTCTGGGCATAATCCGCTGCTCAGCATTCCCAAAATTCTCGACGAGGATCAGGAAATTTCCATCGGTGAAGTGCGCCTGAATGATCTGAAGCTAAATCTCAAGCTGCAATGGAAAGGTGACAAGTTAGGTATCTGGATGAACGCAGGGAACAACGCATATTTCATCGCCTTTGATCACTTTACGCCCTCTTCAATTCCGCTCTCTTTAATTAATTACACTGCCGCACAATCGAATGCTGGGAACCCCAACTCCCAAACTATTGCCACCCAAAAAGCACAAACAGATGAAGCATAGTCTCGCTGGACTACTGCTACTATGGGCAGCAACGCTGCAACCCATTATGGCAAGCCAGGGCCTTTGGGGCGCAGAGCGAAATGTCGTCATCAACGGCCAACTAATCGTCGGGCAGGAATTGATGTTGCTCGATGCACTTAATGGTGAGTTCATTCCAGCGGGACGTTATTGGTTAAACGTTGAAACTGGGGCCTGGGGATATGAGGGTGGCCCCCAGCAAGGCGTCATAAAGCAAAAGAACAATACAGACAATCGTTCTTTCGATGAAACGGTTAGTGATTTTTGTGTGAATAACCCAGGGGCCTGTCCTTAAGTACTTCAACTCGTCCAACTGCGGATTCTAGGAAGATGCGCAATAACACTTATATCTCAATCGCTACGGGTATATCATCGGAACCGCTAAATATAGCCCCTGAGCTTTTATTGATGCTATTATTCATTTCGTGCGTGCGCTGTAACGCCACAAACTCTTCGAAAGACTCTTAACTAGGAAAATATTAATGCGTTACCTCACTATCATTATTGCCTATTCAATGCTTGCCTTAATTTTCGGGCTGGCTTTTTTACTGCCTGAACGACCGGCCTCTTACGCTGGCATTATTATACTAACATCGATATTAACCATCGTAGTCGCGATTTTTGATTTGATAGGACAACGAATAATAGACAGCCGGTGGTTTGTCGGTTCTCCTATGCCTATTCGTGCATTTATTGGACTTACTGTTTTTGCTCTGTTGCTTGGAGTTGTTTATAATATAGTAGAATTTGTCGGACTTAAAACCATACCTTGGTAATTTAATTTTTTACTGAAACCGAAATGAAAGAAAGTCTCTTTGATGCCCTGGGGGGCTTCCCCACATTAGCGGCTGTACATAAAACATTTTATGATTCTGTTTTTGATCACCAATGGCTTAAACAGTATTTTATAAACCAAAACCAGGACTCACTCGAACAACAGCAAACGAATTTTATCGCTGAAAAAATGGGAGGACCCAAAATCTATTCAGGAAAGCCACCTTTCCACGCACATATTCATTTATATATTACTGAAGAATTGTTTGATATTCGACATGCCTTGTTAAAGCAGTCTATCTGCGAAGCCGCTATTCCGGAGTCTTTAATGTTACGCTGGCTCAGAATAGACTACGCATTTAAAAAATCAGTGATAGACACATCACTGGAAGATTTTCATAAACGATATATATTCAGAACTCGCATTATTGCTAACAAACCAAGATAGAAAATATTTACACATCAGGGCGGAGCGTTCTCGCACAAATAACAGTGCTGCCGAGAATGAGCATACCTTCTAATGTCTTCCTTCTCGTCTTTTAATTTTCTTTTTTCTGCCTTGTGGTATTTCCCCACTATGCTGGGTTTTAAATGTTTTTCCTTTTCTCGAGGCTGGTTTTTTTCTCGATCCTTCCACGCTAATACTTCCTTGATGTTTATTCCCCGTACCTGCTGGTTGAAACGAAGGAATCAAATGTTTTTTTCCATTTCCAATTAAGTCACGACGGCCTACATTTTTTAGCGCCTCGCGTAATAAAGGCCAATTATTGGGATCATGGTAACGTAAAAATGCCTTGTGCAAACTTCTTTGCTTATGTCCTTTTGCAACAAACACATTTTCACTGCTACTGGTAATTTTGCGTAATGGGTTTTTTTCTGAATAATACATTGCAGATGCAGTAGCCATGGGCGATGGCAAAAAGTTTTGCACTTGATCAGCACGAAAGTCATTTTGTTTTAACCAAATGGCAAGATCAATCATGTTCTCAACCGTAGTACCCGGATGAGCGGCAATAAAATAGGGTATTAAATATTGTTCTTTTTTCGCTTCTTTTGAAAACCTTTCGAACATTTCCTTAAACTGATAATAAGCCCCCATACCCGGCTTCATCATTTTTTCCAACGGGCCAGTTTCCGTATGCTCGGGCGCTATTTTTAAGTAACCTCCCACATGATGGCTCACTAATTCTTCTACGTATTTTGGTGATTCAACGGCGAGGTCATAACGCAGACCAGATGCAATCAGTATTTTTTTTATACCGGGTAATTCACGCGCCCGACGATATAAATTGATTAATGGGTCATGATCGGTATTTAGATTCGAACAGATATCAGGATAAACACAAGATAGTTTACGGCATGATGATTCAATCGTTTCATCCTTACATGCTAGGCGATACATATTAGCCGTAGGACCACCGAGATCAGATATCACCCCGGTAAATCCCGGCACAGTATCGCGAATCGTTTCAATTTCTTGAATAATAGAAGCATCCGAGCGACTCTGAATAATGCGCCCTTCATGCTCGGTTATAGAACAGAAAGTGCAGCCGCCAAAACATCCACGCATAATGTTGATTGAAAAACGAATCATTTCATAAGCAGGAATATTTTTCCCTTGATATTCAGGATGCGGTTGGCGCGTGAAGGGCAATTCAAAGACCGCATCGAGTTCTTTGCTTGTTAATGGAATAGGCGGAGGATTAATCCATATCTCTCGCTGACCATGACGCTGTACGATGGCTCGTGCATTTCCTGGATTAGTCTCTAAATGTAATATTCGAGAAGCATGTGCATATAAAGCCTTGTCGGACTTAACCTCGTCATACGAAGGTAGGCGGATACAGGTTTTTGCTCTATCCACTGCGGCGAGTTTGCGCGGGGTAAATTGCAAGACCTGCGCACCCTCTTTTACCGCTATCAAATGGGGATCGTGATTACTTTCTGGTAATTCACTATAATCAATTTCTACAAACGCTTCAGGTCGCGCTTTTAATAGGCAAGCTGTCCCGCGAATATTATTCATCTCGGCAATGTTTTCGCCTTTTGCTAAGCGATGAGCAATTTCGATAATTTGCCGTTCCGCATTGCCAAAGACAAGTAAATCTGCTTTTGCATCCATAAGTACCGAACGGCGTACTTTTTCAGACCAGTAATCAAAGTGTGCGATACGCCGCAAACTCGCCTCTATCCCACCAATAATCAATGGAACCTCTTTATAAGCTTCACGACAACGTTGGGAATAAACCAATACCGATCTATCGGGTCGCTTTCCGCCTTCTCCATCAGGGGTATACGCGTCGTTTGAACGAACTTTTCGATCGGAAGTATAGCGATTCACCATTGAATCCATGTTTCCGCCGGTCACCCCAAAAAATAGATTGGGCCTTCCCATACGTTGAAAATCATCTGCGGAAGACCAGTCGGGCTGGGCGATGATGCCTACCCTGAATCCTTGAGCTTCCAATACACGACCGATCACTGCCATACCAAAACTCGGATGATCCACATAGGCATCACCCGTCACCAAGACTATATCGCAAGAATCCCAGCCCAAGGCGTCCATTTCAGCCAGGGACATAGGAAGATAAGGCGCTACGCCAAAACGGCTCGCCCAATACTTTCGATAGGAAAAAATAGCGGGTGTTTTTAACATACTGGAATCCGGGTAATAACAAACCACGCTCGAAGAATGTAGAGCGACTTTGAAAACAGTGGATTATAACAGAAATTCGATGACGCCTACTGAGTACCCTACATAAATACTTGGAGACTCTTGAATGCTGTCGTTAGTCGCTACGCAGTAGGTTATATTATTGATTACCCTAAAATGAACGCTCTCAGATACAGACTTAAAGACTCGAAAACATCAATTTCCGGGCTCCGGAGAGATCACGACAGCGAAACTAACTTATCTTTTAAGTGGAATTCAATAAACTGTTCAGCAATCGTATCTAATCTGCCAAATTTTATCCCGTGGCAATAGGTAGAGACACTGCTGTCATTACTCAAGTCCTTTCTTATATATCTAATTTCACAGGATAATTTGACAATATCACTGGACGGTGAAGGATGTAATTCAATAGAAAAAGTCTCTCCAATACAACCCAATCTTGAATTTGATACCAGGCAAGCCCCTTTTTCGCTCAAGTCCCGCATTTTAACCGGAAATGCATTTTCGCCATCTGTCATGGTCAAGCAAAGCTCTGGCGGAATAGGCACTCGATGGCCTCTTCTTGTCGTCCTGGATTCAACCCTCGTTGGCGGCTTTATTAAAAACTGATTATTAGCTTTCTCCCCAAATTCCATAATTTCGCTATGAAAAGAAAAAGCGTTCTTCCCATTGCAGTAGCGAATTGTCACCTTCTTTGCAACATCTACTGCCACTGGCATTGGGCTTTTTGCGTTAAGCAATAACCATTGCTCGTCCTCATAACTCCAGAATGTAGCGGACACACAATAATGAACATTGCCTGCTACAATCTCAATATTCATCCTGTCACCGCGCGAAAAATAAACATCTGTGTTCTGCATCTTGCTTTCCTCTGGATTAACACCTTAAATAATACCGCTACCCCATTGAATATTATATATATTTTATTCATTCATACCAGCTTAATTGTCGGCGAAAAAAATATTTTCTTTAGCTCATATCACTTGCAAACTCGATAAAAATCACCAACAATTAAGCCATCAATGCCCTGATATCAAACCTAATAACAGGCATAATTCTTGAGTTATCCAGAATGAAATAAAACGTTTTTTGCCTAAAAGGTCTTTTTTTAACCAAACGTTAACATTCCACTGGAATAATGCAGGCATCACCGATTAGAGATGTTAGCCAGACCATTCAGCTAGCGTATTTTCAAAGAGATGTCAGGAGGTTTATTATGTTTCAGTTGACAAAAACTCTTCGTAGCTCAGCCCAAGAGAATTCAAAAAAAGCAACGACAATTGATGATGAAAACATGAATTTAGAAGCTTTGGCTGGCGATGCATGGCTCATAAATCAAATAATTGAGCTAAAAACACTAAAAGAAGACGCCACTACATCCACATGAAAATAGAATACTTACACAAAGGCTACTCCACCACCAACGAGACACCTACAACGCCGCCTCTCTAAAATCCGCAATCCGCCCCCAGCTTTTATAGCGGCTGTCCGAGAATAGCGATCGTCACGCATGCTCTCGAACAGGCCCCAGACTGATTTTTCTAGGATTAGCCAAACGACTTCGTTACAATCCATTCCGTGTTTAACTGGCGGCTTATACCGCCTTTTTTATTGTTTAACCTAGAATCCGTATAGGAAAGAACCCCGGACGTGAATTCCAACTTAATTACCACCAAACAAGAACTCGAAAATTTCTGCCGATCTGTCCAGGATAGCGAATTTCTCGCTATAGACACTGAGTTTCTCCGCGAACACACTTATTATCCTGAATTGTGTTTAATACAAGTCGCTGATCAAAACCACGCTATATGTATAGATCCTCTATTGATTAAAGACCTAAGCCCACTAAAGGAACTATTCTTCTCTCAGAAATCTACCAAAGTACTACATGCCTGCAAACAAGACATGGAAATATTTTTCCAACTGTGGGGGGATTTGCCTACTCCAATTTATGATACTCAAGTCGCGGCGTGCTTACTTGGGCAACAAGATCAAATCGGCTACGCAAAACTTGTAGAAGAGTTGCTCGGCATTAGTTTATCGAAAAGTCAATCAAGAACAGACTGGAGTAAACGCCCCCTCTCTGACGCACAAATTTCTTATGCCTTAGCCGATGTTATTCATTTAGCAAAACTATATCCTATGCAACGTGCGAAGCTTGAAGAACTCAATCGCCTTGAATGGCTGCATGATGACTTTAGATTATTAAGTGAAAGCTCCACCTATACCGCAAATCCACAGATGATGTGGAAAAAACTAAAAAACATACAAAAATTAAGACCATCGCAATTAGTTTATGCGCAACAGTTGGCAGCCTGGAGAGAGTCCACCGCGATTAAAAACAATAAACCGAGACGCCACATCGTTATGGACGAGGCCATTATTGATATTATTAAATTAATGCCTAAGTCGGTAGACGATCTTGCCAACATACGCAGTATAAGTCCAAGCTTTAAAAAACGTTATGCCACAGCTGTAGTAGCAGAACTCGAATCTGCTACAAACATTCCTAAAGAAGCATGGCCTATACAAAAAAAATCTCTCAAGCCAACAAAAGCACAAACCGTGATTATTGATATTTTAGATGGCATTCTTAAACATGAATGCCATAAATATTCTATTAACCCTAGCAGTGTTTGCAGTAAAAAAGAGTTGCAAGCACTACTCGCTGGAAAAACAGATTTAAACATTCTAAGCGGGTGGCGCTACAAACATGCGGGCGAAGCTTTAGTCCGTTTTATTGCAGGAAACACAAATATTCAAATGATTAATGGAGAACTTAAATTTCAATCTCAGACAAGCTCCTAGAACAGGCTCCTAGTTTATTAGACTAGCCATCCACAAGCGGAAACGAAAGCCGAACTCCGTGGTATAACCCACTTCGACATCATAAATTTCATTATTTTTTCCAATGACAAAAGTCGTTGGATACGCATTGACCCCAAATGCTCTTGCCAAACGGCCATGTTCGTCTAGCAACACAGGTACCGTAATCCCTCGCTGCGCAACTGTATTTATAAGCTCCTGAGTAGTACCTGATTGGCTTGCCACAGCAATCACCGGAAAATCTTTTGCCAAGCGGTCAATACTGTCTTGCTCTAGACGACAAACACCACACCATGTTGCCCAAAAATGAACCAGCATTGGACGCTCTTTCACTGCGGTCAAAGAAAATAGCTGCCCATCTAATAAACGACCACTAATAGGCGGAGCCATTCCATTCGGGGTATTTCTCGCATGATAAAACTGCACAGCTTGGTAAACAGCCAATACAATAATGATATTCAATAACCCACTTTTCCAATGCTTCTTAATATATAACATCTAACTCCCAAGCACTCTTAGGTCGCCAATCAGGTTTGCTCGCAGTAGGTCAGTCTGTTCTCAGTGTCGCCGCCAGCCATGGAACTTCTCAACCCAGGACAATAGTTTTTCAGGTTTATGATTTTTCTTCCATACACCGGCAGCATATTTATTCGCTTCAGAGAGCGTGGGATATATGTGAATAGTAGCCAGTATTTTATTCATCCCAAAACCATGCCTCATTGCTGCGACGTACTCCGCAATCAACTCCCCAGCATGATGGCCAACAATAGTTACACCAAGAATTTTATCTTTGCCAGGTTGTGTCAAAACCTTAACCAACCCGTGCGCCTCCTCATCGGCAATGGCCCGGTCAAGATCATCAATACCATAAGTTGTGACTTCGTATTCAATCTCCTTTTCTTTGGCCTCAAGTTCATTTAAGCCAACTCGTGCTACTTCTGGATCCGTATAGGTAGCCCAGGGAATCACTGAATAATCGACCCTGAATTTTTTCAATGGACTGAACAAAGCGTTTACGGCGGCATACCATGCTTGATGGGCCGCAACATGGGTAAATTGATAGGGCCCGACCACGTCACCGCAGACAAAAATATTGGGAAAATTAGTACGTAGAAAATCATCAGCTTCCAGCAAACCCGTCTTACTCGTTTCCACACCTAAACCTTCTAAACCGAATCCGGTGATGTTAGCCTTCCTACCGAGAGCCACTAACATTTGATCAAATGCTATAGCTACCTCTTTCTCATCGACCAAACAAATCGCTAGATGCTCTTCTGTGCCTGGCTCAATTCTAATAAGCTTGTGACGCAAGCATACATTCATACCTTCTTTACGAAATTTTTGTACAATCGTTTCTGAAACCTCTTCATCCTCTCGCAACATGACACGAGAAGCACGCTGAACTAGGCTTACATCCGAGCCCAAGCGGTTAAAAGCCTGCGCTAACTCGCAACCTATCGGACCACCACCTAAGATTAATAATCGCTTGGGTCGCTCGCGTATTTCCCAAATAGTATCAGAAGTAAAATATTCAATTGCATCAAGCCCCGGAATATCTGGCACAACGGGCCGAGCACCCGTCGCAATGATAATATTTTTGGTCGTTAATACCTTGCCATTCACTGCAACTTCAAAAGGTGACCGAATCATCGCTTCACCCGTTATTACATCAACCCCTAATCCCTGATAGCGTTCTACTGAATCATGAGGCTCTACTGTTTTAATAACACGCTGAACTCGTTCCATAACCTCCGCAAAATCGAATTCAACATCTACTTTTTTAAAACCAAACTCTTTAGCCCGATTGGCATAAGAAATCATCTTAGCTGAGCGAATCAGGGCCTTGCTGGGAACACATCCTGTATTTAAGCAATCTCCACCCATTTTATGTTTTTCAATTAACGCAACTTTTGCTTTTACCGCGGATGCTATATACGAAGAAACCAAACCTGCTGAACCACCACCAATCACCACAATGTTAAAATCAAAAGAAGAGGGTTTTTTATAGCTTTTATATATTTTTTTCTTTTTAATCATTGCTATCATTTTTTTCGACATCAGAGGTAAAATTCCAAGCAATGCAAAAGAAAACAACATCGCCGGGGACAAAATTCCAGCCAACGAATCAAGCGCACCTAATTGAACACCTGCATTTACAAATACAAGTGTACCTGGAAGCATACCAATCTGACTCACGAAAAAATATTGCCCTATACGTATTCGCGTTACGCCCATTAACAGATTAATCACAAAGAATGGAAAAATAGGAATTAAACGCAATGTAAACAAATAAAACGCCCCATCTTTCTTCATTCCATCATTAATAGGTACTAACTTATCCTTAAATTTTTCTTGCACATAATCTCTTAATAAAAACCGGGACGCCAAAAATGCAAACGTTGCGCCGATGGTACTCGCAAATGAAACAATAACAGTACCAACGGCAAGACCAAAAACAGCCCCTCCCAGCAAAGTCATAATAACTGCACCCGGCAACGATAACGCGGTAACCAAAACATAGACCATGAAATAAACAGCAATCGTCATCATGGTATTTTCAGCATAAAAAACGTTAAATGTTTCACGCTGCTGCTGAATATACTCCAAGCTTAAAAAGCTTCCTAAATCAAAAACGAAGAACACAGTAATGAGAACCCCTAATACTGCTAAAACTACGCCCTTGAGCAACTGTTTGTTCATTATCCCTGCCTATTTAATTTGAAACCCAAAAAAATACAGAAATCGCTTTGATTTCTGTATTCTTAGCATACTAATTAAGCACTACCACACATATACCCGTAGCGATTGAGATTTAGGTGTTATTGCACGCCCTCTTCATTTCGTGGCCACGTTTACCCGAAGAGGGCACCGAGGGAAATTCCTCGCAATAGGCCTGCTATTACTCGTCATTTCGCCTCGCCACAAAACGAATATGACGCACACTAAAAACCTATATCTCAAACGCCACGGGTATAGATACTTAGCCGCACCGTTTATTACATATTTATTACAACTTGATACTCGATGACTTCATTGATGCGATACGTTGATTTCTTTGATATACATCATCTCTAAAATGAATGGTTCCATCCTCTTCTACCCATGTCGTCCAATATAATAAATAGATAGGCACCGGTTTTTTCAAATCTATACGCAAAGTTTCATTGCTATTAATTATTTTTCGCACTGCGCTTGCTTGCCAGCCATTTTCTTTTCCTAGCAGATGCACCGCTAAAGAGACAGGCCTAGAAACCCTGATGCAACCGGAACTAAAGGTACGTACGCTGCGTTTAAAAAGATGCTTCGAAGGCGTATCATGTAGGTATACACTAAAGCTATTTGGAAACATAAATTTCACTCTGCCAAGACTATTAAAGTTTCCCGGTTTTTGCTGTAATCGATAAGGAAAGCGATCAAGTGATATATTTTTCCAATCAATGTCGTTAACATCAATTTCTTTTGCGCCTACAGCCCAACTTTCAAACACGCCGATATTTTTGGATTCTAAAAAATTTTCATCTTCGACCTGCTGAGGTAACAAATCTTCTTTTGCTATACGGGTAGGAATATTCCACCTCGGATTAAACTCAAGATATCGAATTCGATCTTTAAACGCAGGCGTCGAACGATAGAATTTGCCAATGATAACAGGCATATTCAAGCTTGTTTTTCCATTTTCAACTAAATTCAAACGATAGCCCGCCATATTCACCATAACATATCGTTGTCCTAAGTCTCTAGGCAACCAACGCCAACGCTCCATACTATATCTAATTTGATTCATACGTTCATAGATGGGTACATTCAATGCCCCTCTGGTTTTTGAACCGACTAAGCCATCAGCACTTAAACCGTGTGTTGTTTGGTACGCAATAACGATTCGCTCTAGCTCTCTATCATAGAGATATTCATCCACTGGCATTTCATCCAACATATAACCTTCTTGCAACAAACGCTTGCGCAATAAGGACACTTGGTAATGCCATGAGCCAAGACGCAGTGTTCGTCCATGTGGAATTTTTATCCAATCGCCATTGGAGGCATAAAACTCATAAAGTTTTAATGCCATTTTTAAACGATGATAACCAGGATGGGGAGGCGGTAGCTCATCCAGTTGTCGATAAATATTGTCAGCCACTAAGGCTTTTTTCAATAAACGAATTGGCTGCACTTTTGGCCCTCTTAAATACCAATCATTATCCACCACTCTTGGATATTGATAACCCGCACCAACTTCAATACTGTATCGGAAAAAAGCATCTGTCAGTAATAACTCTAGACGTGCTTTACTGCGGATTCGCTTCGCGGCCCACAAGGCTTGAATAGCTTGGATATGATACTCTTCAGAATCTAGACCTTCATTTTCCGCATGTAACAAAGTATCCAGCCAACGCTCAGCTTTTTCAGAAGGCATTTCGTTTTCTAACCAAACCGCTTGAAACTCATTCTCAACATAGAACAACCTCAATCGCTTCCAATCCAGATCTCCTGCCCAGTGCTGGTAGATATCAAGCACTAAATGATTTTGCAGTTGATAAACTAACGGTGATAAGGCTTCCGGCAATACATCCTCTTGGGGTGCATCCTCCTTTGGCAAAACCATTGTATTCACTTGATCAGCAGGACTTGCAGCGAGCACAGATTCCACCTCGCTCACACGATGTTCAGTGGCTTCCTTTTCCACTGGATTATTTGCTTCGCTCGCCAGTGAAATAAGCGGACTACACAATATACTTGCGACTAAACCAATGCTTGCAACCCGCCATTTTAGACTCGAAAAACCCAAAGTAAACTCGCTTTAAACCCGCATTATTATAAAAAGAAAACCCCAATACTTTTTCGACCACCCAGAGCTAAACGTTTAACCTAAAATCCGCAGTTGAACGGCATGATGAGTGCGTTTTTAAACGTGACTAGCGCGGCGCGATGAGGCGGAATAGCAGGCTATTGCAACGATTCGCAACAAAGCGAGTCACGTTTAAAAACGTGCTATCCATGTCGTAGCGCGTTCACTCTCTGAGTGAGTTCAGTAAAAGCGCTCATTTCCATTATAAACAACAACATAACAATACTGGATAGCGGTCAACTGCGGAATTTAGGTTTAACCTGATTCCGCAGTTGATTGAGTTGAAGTGCGGATTCTAGGTTTAATCATTAGGAACTTTTTCATACCATTCAAACCTTATTAAAACAAAGTATTACTCGACTCGCTGCAAAGTACACCTTGCATTGGCATATTTGGAACCCATTCCGCACTTAGCGGGAACCGCTAAACATTATTTAGACCTTGACAGGCTCCTAGAATCCACTGACACTCAAATTTCAAAATAGCCGTGAACACAACTCTCAACATTACGTACAACGAATTGCGCGGCTATGCAGGTAGAATAATCCTGAAATTTTGACAAAACTTACCCATAATTAAACACAACCGGAATAAGCAATGCACTAGAAAAACAAAGTAACTCATAAACAACCACTAATCTCGCTGAGTATGCTTTACTTTTTATGCTTAACCCTAGTCATGTTTAACTTTATGGAAAATAATACGGAGGAAAAATGCAAGATATTGTCAACTTATTTATGGCTATTTCTTTTCTAGTGGTAGGAATTGCGTGCCTACATCGAACCAAGGCAATCCAAGCCTGGATATTTGATTTTTCCCAACGCGCACCTGCTGCAGAAGCGTGGAAAGGTTTGTTTATGTGGATACAAACGCCTAAATTCGTGCTTTTTGCTAGAATACTTGGAATATTTGCAATGCTAAATTTCTTCTTACAAGTTTACATCATCATGTTTATCGACATTCCAGTGTCGGCCGCTGAGGGCTGGTAGCTAGGAGCCTGCCCGAGAATAGAGAACTTACTGCGGAAAATCTATTTCAGCTCATTTAATCGAAAAATTAATGCCTTCGATCAATAAATTATTGACTATTCGCAGCATGCACACGCACTGCATTTCGCCCAGCGTTTTTTGCCACGTATAAAGCCTCGTCCGCTCGATTAAAAATGGAATTCGATGATTCATGCTGCAGCAACTCAGCGACACCAATACTTAAGGTGACATCAATTATCTTATCCTGATACGCATATTCCATTTGACTCGCCATTCCACGGATACGTTCAGCCAACAAACTTGCACCCTTTAATGCCGTATTGCTCAACATAACGACAAATTCCTCTCCGCCATAGCGAAACACCACATCGCTTGAGCGCACACTATCGACAACCATGTCTGCGATATTCTTCAAGACAAGATCGCCAGCAACATGTCCATAACAATCGTTAACAAGCTTAAAATGATCGATATCTATGCATAACAGAGTAAAAGGAGAGCCATAGCGATGCGCAACATTGACTTCTCGGTTCAATGCATTATTAAAAGTTACCCGGTTATTAACGCCTGTTAGAGAATCCTTAGAAGCCGCTTCCATTGCTTCACGAAACAATAAAGCATTCCGTAAAGGATATACCAGCTGAATCAACAAATACTCGATCATCTCCCTGTCGGTATCACTAAAGCAGTGGTCGCGTAAAAAACTAATAACGCCAATCTCCTCTCCATCACCGACAACCAGCTTATAGTTACTCCGATGAACACCACTCCGGCCAATCGAAATATCACTCTCCATTTCATCAGTAGCGTAAATTAACTGCTTATGTTGAACCAAGGTTTCCAACTCTTGAGAAAAATAAATAAGCAGCTGTCTAATATCCAAGCTTGTTTGCAGACGGTTTGTGAGCTCCGCGGCCTTCGATACAGCGACTTTTTTAACTGCGGGTTGAAATGAGGTCGCATCAATTAACTTCGGATCATCATATTCTTGTGGCTTTTCAAGTGCGTTGACTAAGTGCATTTTTAATACTCCAAATAAAATCTCAAACGGCTAGAGCCAAACTCATGCCATATTAAATAAGCGGTTGAAATATTAATCTTAAGCCAATGATTATTATAAATAATAACATCTTATTATAAAGAGCATTAAACCATCGCTAAACCATCGACAAAGGCAATTCTTTGCCCTAACGAGGACAAACTTAACCGTAACAATAAACTTTACAGAATAAGGTTTTCGTAGCACTATTGCGGACATTATTCACAGCAAAAATCTCAAGGAAAAATCATGGCCGAAACTGTTGATGAACTCACCGTCGAATACAAAGAAGACGAGCTAATAACTGTTAAAGAATTAGACAAAGAAGTACTCACCAAGGGCGCTTGGGCGACCCTAATGTTTCGTTATCAAGATTGGGACAGAAAAAAAGAAGAGTATGGGCCAGAAAAATACACGATTCGTCGCTATCAAAAACGCAACGGTCAATATCAACAAAAATCGAAATTCAACATTTCAAGTAAGGATCAAGCAACTTCCGTCATCAATACATTGCAGAAATGGATTAAGGACTAAAACGCTAAATTTCTGCTTTAGATAGACTTTCCCTGATGACCTATTCAACGAGGATATCATCACCCACAGCAAACATGGGGAAGAAGATAAAAAAATAAGCACAGTAAATTAAACATAAAAAAGGCTGCGTCCTGCGCAGCCTTTTTTAAACAACAGTTAAAAACTAAGATAGGTTTAAAGCTTATCCGCGTTCTCAGATAAGTACGAAGCAACACCATCCGGTGTGTCTTTCATACCTTTGTCACCTTGTGTCCATCCAGCAGGACAAACCTCACCATGCTCTTCGTGGAAAGCTAATGCATCGACCATGCGTAACATTTCGTCAACATTACGACCTAATGGAAGATCATTAACCACTTGATGACGCACAACACCCTTTGCATCGATTAAAAATGACCCACGAAAGGCAACATTCCCATCAAGCGTTTCTACGTCATATGCTTGACAAATCGCATGATTCATATCAGCAACCAAGGTATATTTGACCGGCCCAATACCGCCCTCATTAATCGGTGTATTACGCCACGCGTTGTGGGTAAATTGAGAATCAATAGAAACACCAATGACTTCGACATTGCGCTTTTTAAACGCTTCGATACGATGATCAAACGCAATCAACTCTGAAGGACAAACAAAAGTAAAATCCAGAGGATAAAAGAAAAGAACCGCATTTTTACCTTTGATGGCTCCAGACAAGGTATAATTTTCAACAATTTCCCCATTACCCAATACTGCACTTGCAGTAAAGTCAGGGGCTTCACGACCCACTAATACGCCCATATTACCTCTCCTTTATCTTCAAATAGAAACCTTTGCTCGGTATCCAATACCTGCAAAAATCTTAAACATCAATGTGACCAAATGGTCATTCCCATGGAAAAACGAACGACTTAGACTAAATCTAAAACATAACCCTATGGTACTCGCTTACTTGTTCGTAAGCAATATCTTACCAGCATACTTATCTCAGCAGAAAATGCATATTATAGGTAAACCAAATACTGCTTACTGCGTTTTAATAACTAAGACGTGATATTTTATCGTTTATTTTAGGCCATATTGTATGTAGGTAAGCTTTTAACCTAAAATCCTCAGTTGGACGGCGTGAAGGGTGCGTTTTTAAGCGTGAATCGCGCGGCGCGATGAGGCGGTTTAACCATAATGGCAACATAACGATAATCAAGGTGTTAAAAAGAATCTAACATCTAAAGGACGGACTCTGTACAACACCAACACGCTTGAAAGTTTTCTGGCAAGTGCTGAAAAGCGCGCCTTTCGTATGGCTTATATTGCCACGGGAAACCACGACGAAGCACTGGATATTGTTCAGGATACCATGCTGAAACTGGTACAAAAATATGCGGACAAACCAAATGAAGAGTGGCCATCCTTATTCATACGAATATTGCAGAGCAGAATTAAGGATTGGTATCGACGCAACCAAGTACGGAGTAAATGGCGAGTTTTTTTAAAACGAGACAATGCTGAAGAAGAAGAAATGAATAGACTCGAACAACTTGCGGTGGACACAACACTAGAGCCTGCACGTACCACCAAGAATCAACAAGCTATCGAACAACTTGATGTGGCAATTCGCATGCTTCCGTTGCGCCAACAACAAGCTTTTATGTTACGTGTTTGGGAGGGTCTCAACGAAGCCGAAACTGCGGAGGCAATGGGCTGCTCGAAAGGAAGCGTAAAAACCCATTACTCACGAGCAATTCATACGTTGAGAGAAAAACTGGAAGGAGTTTGGCCATGAGTTCGGATAAGCACCCCCCTCATCAAAACAATCACGAGCAAGAGTTTCTAAAGTCTGTACAAAAAACCTTGCATGCAGCCACAACAGAACTCGATGAAAAAACCTGCTCCGAATTGCGTGACATTCGAGACACTGCATTACACTCACCACCACCTGCCACAAAATGGATATGGCTAGGCTCTGCAGGTGCTATCACCGCTGGCATTTCTATACTCGCGTTCTCACTGCTTGTTGCGCAGCCTGAGCCACCGCCTAACTTTATTAACAATAGTCTTTCTTTCATTGAAGATCTCGAGTTAATCAGCTCAGCAGGGGATTTCGAGCTTTACGATAATCTCGATTTTTATTTATGGTTAGATGAATCTAATGAATCATAAGGCAAAACTAATGAGTTCACTTTTACTCATCGCGATGTCAACCGCAAGCCACGGCGATGAAACAATACCAGATGCTGAATTTTTAGAGTTTCTAGGCAGTTGGGAAACCCAAGATGGTGAATGGTTTGACCCTAGACAATTACTGGATGAGCAAGAGAAAATCAAAACATCAAATGAGTCAGCAGAAGGGGTAGACAATAATGATTAATCGCCTCAAATATTTATTAACATTCTTATATGGCATCAGCATTATCACCTTTAGCGCATCAGCCTGGTCGGCTCCTTGGAGCGCACTGAATGCAGAACAGCAGAAATCACTCATTTCACTGAAAGAAAAATGGCCCTCTATGGAAGAAAAACAACAAACTACCATTATAAAGGGCTTAACCCGATGGAATAATATGAACAAGGAGGAACGACGCAATGCAAGGATACGCTTCAAAGAATGGAAAGACCTGCCCTCTACCCAGAAACAAACTATACGCAAGCGCTACCATAAATTTCGACAACTTGCTCCAAAAGCACAACAAAACATCATAAAAAAGCGCAACTGGTTTAAAGGACTACCGGTTAAGCAACAACAAGTCTTAAAAGATCAATGGAAAAAATTACCTGAGCACAAAAGGAGAGAGTTTTTACAACGAAGACATACCGACAAACAAACCATAAGACAAAAGCGTATTCAACAACAACGCGCTCAACAACACCGAATTCGGCATTAGGAAAAGATTATCAGAATCACCTACTATTCCATTTTTTGCGCCTTGTTGATACTTCACTCCCCAGTAAATGCTGAAGATGATTTCTTTCTTGCGCATGAAGTCCCTTCCAGGGTATTAATGGCTTACGGGTTTGGGCAAACAAGTGCATCAGACTTATGGTTAAGCCTAGATTTTTCAGTATTTGACGGCCAACGTTTAACGCTTAGTGGTGGTACAACAACATCACCTGACACCAACGGTGTCAACACAAGCAGCTATTCTATTGGAATAGGCAGCAATCCACTGAATCGAATTTTGACAGGCTTTAATTATTCGTATTGGGGCAACATTGATCACCTAGTCATTCGGACTTTCCAGGGTAATACGGCATACCAATCCCAAAACTGGGCCTTATATTTTACCCCCGAACTCAGATCAATAGTTGTGGAAAATCCTGATTCCTCATTCATTAGAGAATTACACAGTCCAGGGCTAGCACTCACTTTCAACTATACAGGTTTCGAACGGTGGTATTTTGCACTTGCCATGCAAGGCTACAATTACTCAGGAGACATTTCTCGATTACAAGAGGCTCGGTTTATTCGACGCTTATCATTAAATACTGTTTCATTAGCTTCCAGTCTTAGCAAGCAAAGTACTTCCATTTACCTCGCCTATTATTTTTCCAAATTTACCCTGGGTGGAAATTATTATCGCAGCCAATCCGCTATTAGCGCTCAAATATCACACATAACAGACCTCAGCGCCACCCTGGAAATATTTAAAACATCAATAACTTACATGACGGGATTGCAAATCAGCGAAAGCCAACAAGAAGCCAGTATTTTTCATAATATTAGCCTCGCCTATTACTGGTAATTAAATATTATTTTTTATTTTTGTCGTCAACCCTATCTCCTCCTATGCGTTATCAACAGTATGAGCAAACTATTTGCTTGTATTCACATTCACAAGTATTGAGCAAAGGAAGAAACAACATGAGCAATATCGTACCGTATCTGATACAAAATATTCTGCGTGCAACACTAACGAAGTTTTTGCTAGTTACACTGTTAGCGTTTTCAATGAGCGCATGCCAGGTTGAAGAATTACTCAACAACAATTCATCAAATACTAACACCCAGGAGGAGCAAGGTGAGTTAACGATTAGCCTAACCGACGCCCCAGGAGACTTTGTGAGCTATACCGTTGATGTACAATCGATCATGCTTACCAAGGCAGATGGCACAAAGGTGCAAACCTTACCCCTGGCAACTCGCATCGATTTTTCACAATATGTTGAGCTAACGGAATTTTTGACGGCGGCAACCGTCCCAAATGGTGTTTATAAAAAAGCATCCATGGTCATTGATTATCTCAATGCAGATATACAAGTTGAAGACGAAAATGGCAATGCCGTTCCAGCGACCGTGCTACTTGATATCGACGGCAACCCTATCACGTCACAAACCCTTAACGTGCAATTAGACAATCACAATGCACTCCCAATTATGCCCGGTGTTCCTGCACATCTCACATTGGACTTTGATCTCAAGGCATCACATAGAGTTGAGTTTGATGACGCAGGTCAACCAACGGTAACCATGGCACCTGTGCTCATCGCGACAGTGGATCCCGAAACACCTAAAATACATCGTGCGCGCGGTGCTTTAAAATCCGTTGATCTCGATAACAGTGAATTTCAAATTTTCATTCGCCCTTTTCTACACAAGATCAATAAAGACAATCGAGAAGAAGACAGAAGATTTGGCTCTTTAGACATTCAAACCAATGCCGACACTCTTTTTGAGATAAATGGTGAAAGTTACCGTGGTAAAGAAGGCCTCGCCATGCTTGATACACTCGATTACTTAACCGCCATCGTCGCTAAAGGCGAACTCAAATTCCGCCCACGTTCATTTATCGCAAATGAAGTACGCGCAGGATCAAGTGTCGCCGGAGAAACCTTAGATGCCGTCTCGGGAACGGTATTAGCTCGTTCAGAAAACACCTTAACCGTCAACGGGGCAACTCTCATGCGCCAGGATGGAAGCGCAGTATTTAATGATAATATCACCGTGTTACTCGCAGACTCAACCATCGTTAAACGTCAACTTGATCGAATGGGAACTTATGATATTGATGATATTTCAGTCGGACAAAAAGTTGCCATATTAGGTCGGCTTAGCAATGACGATACAACAGAACTCGATGCCAGTAATGGCCGTGTTTCCTTACTACTCACTGCGCTTAGAGGCAGCGCGGTAATTGATGCAGAGCACCCTGCAGCATTAGCATTAAATCTGCGATCAATAAACCATCGTAATATTCAAAAATTCGATTTCACGGGTACCGGTATTGACCTGCGGAATGATGCCGCGCCGGATCATTATGAATTAGATACCGGCAGCCTAGATATTTCAAACTACCAAGATAACGACTGGCTAAAAGCGATTGGCTTTGTAACACCTTATGGTGAAGCACCGGCTGATTTTATCGCCCAAACCATCGTCTCAGCAAAAAATACACGTGCGGTAATGGCAGTAAACTGGAGACCCGGTTCAGCACGCCCTTTTAGTGAAAACAGCGCTAAAAAATTAGTGCTTAACTTGAACGGCACTGGCAAGTTTCATCACATCGCCCAAGCTCAACAGCGAATAGATTTAACCTCCATTGCGATCGATACCAGCATCGTTCCAAGCAACGCAGACAACGCAAGCTATATCATCCAAAAAGCGGACACTCTGCAAATACACAGACAGTTTGCGGCGTTTACCACTGAAATTCAAAGACGCTTAAACACTGGCTCAGTATTGGTTCGTTTACACGCGAATGGAGATTATAACAAGAAGACATCAACGCTTACTGCCAAACGTGTGAAAGTACGTTTTAAATAAAACGAAAATTGCAGGAGGGTTGTTAACAACCCTCCTCAATCCTATTATTAATACGCCATCACAGAAAGCGACAACAAAATATTCTTAAAACGTTTCTCTATCGAGTCAGAAGCAATTGTTTCACTGGCTGATCCCGACAAAAAATCTAACTGCAACCTAACATGTTGCGCAAACTCATAACCAATACCCACATAATATCCCTTTCCAGCAAACGGTGAAGACAGTGTTTTTTGCGGAACAGCCCAAAAAGCACCACCATAACCGGCACTTAAAAATGGCGCAGACGGCCAAACATTCGACATCCCAAAAGGAATAAAAAAAGTCGCTCCCAATCCCGATACACCGTTGAAATTATTTAGATAATCATTTTCACTATTTTTTAAGACATTCCATGCCGCTTTATGAAAATAATGAAACTCTAGATCCGAAGTCACACCAAATCCCACTTTGAAATCACTCGATATACCCGCCATGAAATCAGTGCCCCTATTACCACTATAAGCAAAACTGTCTTTGATGCCACTCACACTCGCTGCAGAACTATAAAATGTAGCTTGTGCACCTAAACCCAAACCCAACTGAAAACCTTTTCTATCGCCGTCTAGAGCAAAGACAATATTGGGTAATAACAAAACCATGGCGTATAACATTAAAGCTGAAAATTTAAGCATAACAAGTCTTTTCGAATTCCTTCGTCAATCTAGTTAGCGGGAGCTGCATTACTCGTCATGTTTCTTGCATTCTATAAATCCGGTTTTAAAACTGAATTTACATCCCGTTCTTAGGGTCTATATTATTATAGTAGAGAAGGGTTAAATTTCATTGGTGTAATTAATGAATCCCCCGGATGAAGGAGTACTGCAATGATTAAGAAACGCGATAAAAAGACCATCCCCTACCCAAACGACAAGGAACAAGAATGCTGCGAACTGTATGGTGAGTATTGCTATCCTTGCGGGCCAACTAACGAAACAGGGAAACAAAACCGGCACACGGCACCCAGAAGACCGCAGCGAGGAAACCCCTAAGTGATAAAAAAGGCCTAGCCCATAGAGCTAAGCCTTTGAAATATATGGTGCCCAGGCGCGGAATCGAACCACGGACACGAGGATTTTCAGTCCTCTGCTCTACCGACTGAGCTACCTGGGCATTAATTAACATTGTTTTCGCACCCGGCCAAAACGAGGTGCGTATTAAAGCGGTTGAGCCTTTCAGAGTCAAGCCAGAATTCAATAAATTACCTACTCATTCAATGCCTATATCGATTATTGCGGAGGTACAAACTGATCTGGCACGGTTCCGCCGTCCCCAAATAGAAATTTATCCATCTCTTCTTCGATAAATTTTCGTGCTTTTGGGTCGATCGCACTAAGTCGATATTCATTCATTAAGATGGTTTGCTGCTTTACCCATAAATCCCATGCTTCTTTTGAAACCGTTAAATAGATTTTTTTGCCCACTTCACCGGGGTAAGGCGGTCGATCCAAGCCTTCAGCTTCTCTCTTTAGCTTTGCACATTGCACCATTCTACTCATATTCTCTCCTTATTTCGTTCTGAGATTGATCCTGAAATTGCATTTCTAAACGCTCTAGCAGCCGTTTTACCGGAGCCGCAAATCCTCTGTGTTGCTTTTTTTTGGTAGGCTCGGTGTTATACCAGACTGAGGCATCCGCTTCCATCACACGACTTACAGGGTCATCGACCACTGCTTTAATAGGTGTTATATCGAGATGAAAATGACTAAAAGTATGCCGCACTGTTTCCCATTCGGTTATTGTCTTAATTTTTTGTCCAAAATGAGTCTCGACGAATGCGTAAATATCTTCATCTGGCGCGCACTCCGGCAAGCTCCACAAGCCCCCCCATATACCGACAGGAGGCCGCTGCTGAATAAGTACGTTATTTTGCTCGTTGCACAACATTAACATCTTGGTTTGCTTGATAAGTTGCGGCTTCTTTGGTCTAGGTAAGGGAAATGAAGATTCTTGTTGATATCTATGTGCTTCACAAGACCTATTCAATGGACAACGTTCACACTGCGGCTGGGAGCGCGTACAAACCATCGAACCTAAATCCATCATTGCCTGATTATAATCTGCCACTCTGTTTAAGGGGGTATAGCGCTCTGCATATTGCCAATATTGATTTAACACTCGAGTATGCCCTGCCCATCCTTCGATACGATGATAGCGTGCAAGCACGCGTTTTACATTGCCATCTAAGATGGCATGTTTTTGATTTAACGCTAAAGACAATATAGCCCCGGCGGTTGATTTCCCAATCCCTGGTAAGTCAATGACATGATCAATATCGCGTGGAAATTCCAACGCATAATCATCACGAATCATTTGCGCTGCACGATGTAGATTGCGCGCTCTCGCGTAATAACCTAAACCTGCCCAATGACTCAGCACATCATCGAGTGAAGCATCCGCAAGCGCAGATACATCAGGGAAAGATTGCATAAATCGCTGGTAATAAGGAATAACCGTAGCAACTTGAGTTTGTTGCAACATGATCTCTGATATCCACACATTATAGACAGATTTAACACGTTGCCAGGGCAAGTTTTTCCGCCCATGAAGATCAAACCAGTCGAGTACACTGCTAGAAAATAATGGTTTCATGGCTTTATTTGGCTGATTAGTTTTGACATGGTAGTCTCTTCGTTCTTATTTTGGCGGCGTATTAAACCAATGGCAACTCAAGAAACCAAATCTATGTTAATTCGAGACGATGAAAAAAACAGCTGCGCAGGTATGCTGCATTACATCGCCTTTACCCCCACAGACCGCACAAAACGTGCGGCTATTATGTGGACAGGGTGCTGGATCGCCGCCGGTATTGCCGTCTTTATCCCTCTCGCGCATTTTTTTCTGGTGCCTGCGTTTTTAATCGCCGGGCCTATTCTTTTTTTTCAACGCTCTAAGCAAAAAGATGCCAAGGAAAAAGTAACCGGCACCTGCCCTCGCTGTCATCAAGAAATCGAAATCAAACTAGAGGCCACCGACCAGCTTCCAAAATGGGTTTATTGCCCGAAATGTGATGGCTCACTTGATTTAAACGACGACGAAACTCAGAATTTAATCGACAAGGTGATTTAGTGTATAATCGCTCTTTTTCTAAACAACTGGACTTAACTCAAATGCGTATGATTATGGCTTTAACCGTTCTTTCTATATTTATTGTATCAGGACTAGTGAGTGTTGGGCTTTTTCTTTTTCAAACGGGCATGTTTAGCTAACCAGCTTTTTGACAGGATATTTTATTA
>Ga0256830_1000541_pt1 | contig 29721 bp, 15 predicted proteins | sample 128326metaG_FD_190537 | JGI IMG/M metagenome (GOLD analysis project Ga0256830, IMG submission 190537) | Hydrothermal vent microbial communities from Lau Basin, Pacific Ocean - 128-326 | ecosystem: Environmental > Aquatic > Marine > Hydrothermal vents | place: Pacific Ocean: Lau Basin | collected... | reverse complement strand
GACGAGGTTCGTCGCCCAGTGGACCGCGAAGCCGACGATCGCCCCGCCGACGACGACCCCGATCGCGATGAAGATCAGGATGATTCCGGAGCCGTAGACGAGGGCCAGCCCGAGGGTGCTGCCGCCTCTCTCCTGGGCCTGCTTCGTGAAGAAGGAGAAGGTGATCGGGATCATCGGATAGGTGCAGGGCATCAGCAGGGCGAGCAGGCCGGCCGAGATCGCGGCCAGGACCAGGAGCCAGAGGCTCCCCGGCTTCGAGCGTTCGGGACCCGCGGACGGGACCCGCGGATTCGGGACCCGCGGATCCGGGGTCCCGTTCCCGCTCGCTCCCTCCGCCTCCCCCCCTTCCTCTCCGGAGCCGATCTCTAGAGTCCCCTTGAAGTCGAGTTCCCCGGTTTCCAGGCAGAAGTCCTCGGTGCAGGGCAAAAAGGAGAGGATGCCCGCGATCTCGTGCTTCCCCGCGGGAGCGGAGGAATCCACGACGTATTCCCTCGACAGCTCGAAATCCCCCCGCACCCAGTAGGAGCGCAGCCCTCCCCCGAGATCGTGAGGCTCCCCCTCGGGGACCGAGATCGGGCCCGCGGCTTTCAACCAGGCCGGGGTCTCGAGATCGAAGGACGGGACCTCGCCGAACTCCTCCTTCGCGCCGTAGACGTGCCAGCCCTTCCGCGTCCTGAGGCGCAGGGTCAGGCGCACTCTCTCTCCGGGACGGACCGAGGGGGGAGCGAAAGCCGAGGACAGGATGAAGACCTTGCTGGCCGGATCCTCGGGAGTGGGATCGGGACCCTCCGCGGCGGGGTCCCGCCTCTTCGCCCCCTTCCCGGGGTCCTGCCCTGCGGCCTCCGCCTTCGGTTCCGTTTTCCCGGCGGAACCCGCCTTCCCGGCTTCCTTTCCGGACGGGTCCTTTCCGGACGGGGGAGCGAGGACCTCGAGCTTCGCCTCGAAGCCCGCGCTCTCCTCCGGTTCGCAATAGTTCTCGGTGCAAGGCGCGTAATGGAGGAAGCCCGCAAGGGCGAGCCCGCCGGGCCCGGTCCCGGGGCGGACCCGGAAGCGCTGGACGAAGACGACCGTCCCCTCGATCCAGACCGAGCTGTTGCCGAAGGGATCGAGGTGGGGCTTCCCGGTCGGAAAGACCGGATCCCCGACCGCTTCGAGTCGGGGGTGGTCCTTGAACTCGAGGGAGGTCGGGGTGTTCTGGGTCTCTCCCGGACCGTAGATGTGATAGCCCTGCTGGATTCTCGCCTCGATCCGCAGTTCGACGACGGTTCCGGGGGCGGCCGAGGCCGGCCGGAAGCGGGCGGAGGCCTCGACCTTCGGAAGACCCTGCGCGCGCGGAGCCTCCGGAAGGAACAGGAAGAGGAAGAGCAGCCACAGTGGGACGAGACCTCGCCGGGAGCTGTGACGGAACTCGGATCGGATCTCGGATCCGGCTGGCGGTGGAACGGACATAGGCCGAACATCATACGGCCGGCCGATTCGGAGGCTCCCCTCCGGAGAAGGAAACCCGGGTCCCGGGACCGGGAGCCTTGTTGGAAGGCCGGCTTCCACCCGGGACCCGCACGGACCGACCCCCGATTTCGGGGAGGCGGAATGGCCCGGAACCCCGACCCTCGACGGAGACCGCGAACCCTGATCTGGATCCTCCTACCCCTCTGCCTCTACGCGACGGTCTGCCTCCTGGCATGGCTCTTCCAGGAACGCCTGATCTATCTCCCCTCCCCGGGGTCGGGGGAGGATCCGGGCTCGATCGGGCTCCCGTTCTCCGACCTCTACCTCGAGAGCCGGACCGGGGAGCGGATCCATGCATGGTGGATCCCCCATCGAAACCCGCGGGCCGTCGTGCTCTTCTGCCACGGGAACGCCGGCCGTCTCGAGCATCGCCTCGGAACCCTCCAGAGGATCCATCGCCTCGGGCTGTCCATCCTGATCTTCGACTACCCCGGATACGGTTCGAGCGGAGGGAGCCCGACCGAGGATTCCGTCCTCGAGGCCGCGAGGGCCGCGCACGCGGAGGTCCTGTCGAGGGCGGTCCGCGAAGCGAAGGGCGCGCCCTCCGCGGGAAACCCGCTCCCGGTGATCCTCTGGGGGCGTTCGCTCGGCGCGGCCGTCGCGGCCGAACTCGCGGCCGCATCCAGGCCCGCCGCGCTGATCCTCGAGGCGGGCTTCACCTCGATCCCGGAAATGGCGCGGCGGCGCTTTCCCTGGCTTCCGATCCCGCTCCTCCTGCGGGTCCGTCACGACACCCGGCGCGCCCTGTCCCGGCAACGGGCTCCGGTCCTGATCGTCCACGGCCTCGAGGACGACCTCGTCCCGGTCTCGATGGCGCATTCCCTGCTGTCCGCGGCCTCCGAGCCCCGGCGCCTGCTGCTGGTCCCGGGAGGACACGCGGACTTCCCCGATCGGGACCGGGAAGCCTACGAGGCCGGGATCCGCGCATTCCTGGACGCGACCCTGCAACCCGCCGGCGGGAACAAGTAGAATCCTCGGCCTTTTCGCCCGCGGGAAGCGAGGGCGACGCCGGATCCGGCCCGCCGCCCGGGCAGGGCCCCGGAGGACGACTTCATGGCACAGAACATCACCCCCCGCGCGGAAGACTACCCGCAGTGGTACCTGGACGTGATCAAGGCCGCCGACCTCGCCGAGCACAGCCCGGTCCGCGGCTGCATGGTCATCAAACCGCACGGCTACGCCGTCTGGGAGCGCATGCAGCGGGATCTCGACCGGAGGTTCAAGGAGACCGGACACGTCAACGCGTACTTTCCGCTGTTCATCCCGAAGAGCTTCCTCGCGAAGGAGGCCGCCCATATCGAGGGCTTCGCGATGGAGTGCGCGGTCGTCACCCACTCGGGTCTCGAACCCGACGGTGAGGGAGGAATCCGTCCGAAGGGCCGCATCGAGGAGGAGCTGATCGTCCGCCCGACCTCGGAGACGATCATCGGACATTCCTTCGCGAACTGGGTCCAGAGCTGGCGCGACCTTCCCCTCCTGATCAACCAGTGGGCGAACGTCGTGCGCTGGGAGATGCGCACGCGCCTCTTCCTGCGGACGATGGAATTCCTCTGGCAGGAAGGACACACGGCCCACGAGACCGCGCGGGAGGCCGCCGAGGAGACCCGGCGCATGCTCGAGATCTACGCGGCCTTCGCCGAGGAGGTCCTGGCCATGCCGGTCCTCAAGGGAGAGAAGACCCCGGCCGAGCGTTTCGCGGGCGCGGAGCACACCTTCGCGATCGAGGCGATGATGCAGGACGGAAAGGCCCTCCAGTCCGGCACGAGCCACGATCTGGGCCAGAACTTCGCGAAGGCCTTCGAGATCACGTTCCAGACGCGGGACCAAGGTCTCGAACACGTCCACACGACGAGCTGGGGGGTCAGCACCCGCCTGATCGGCGGCGTCATCATGACCCACTCCGACGACGAGGGGCTCATCCTCCCCCCGAGGATCGCCCCGATCTCCGCGGTCCTCGTGCCGATCTACCGCAAGGACGCCGAACGGAAGAAGGTCCTGACCTACGCGCGCGACATCCTCCGCGCCCTCGCGGGCGAGGAGGCCTTCCGCCGGGCGGAGACCGCCCTCGGAAACCAGGAACTCTTCACCGTCGTGCTCCCCGGCGACAGCCGCATCCTCCTCGATCTCCGGGACTCGATGCGCCCCCCCGAGAAGTTCTTCTGGTGGGAGCAGCGCGGCGTGCCCCTGCGCATCGAGGTCGGACCCCGGGACGTCGCGGCGGGCAAGGCCATGGTCGTCTCGCGTCCCGACCGCTCGAAGACCCTGTGCGACAAGGGAGCCCTGGACCAGGCCTGGCTCCGAACGACGCTCGACGCCCAGCAGAAGGCCCTCCTCGACAGGGCGCGGGCGATGCGGATCGAACGCACGCGGGCCGTGGATTCCTACGAGGCTTTCAAGGAGAGCATCGAGGACGGGGGATTCTTCCTGATGCATTGGGACGGAAGCGCCGAGACCGAAGCCAGAATCAAGGCCGAGACCAAGGCGACGATCCGGTGCATCCCGCAGGACGACTGGATCGACGGGGCCGAGGGCCCGATCTCGACGCGGGAGCCCGGCTCGGATCCCGTTTCCGGCAAACCGAGCCCCGGCAGGGTCCTCTACGCCCGCGCCTACTGAAACCCGGCGGCGACGGCTTCGATTCGTCCCGGACGGCGGGAATGACGCGAGAACAGGGCCCCCTCGTCTTCATGACCGGCGCCACCGGCTTCGTCGGGACGGCGCTCGCCCGCATGCTGCACGAGCGCGGATACCGGCTGCGCTGCCTCCTCCGGCCCGGGAGCGACGAATCGGGGCTTTTCAGCATCCCCTTCGAACGCGTCGAGGGGGACCTCGGAGACGAGGCCGCCCTCGAGGAGGGGATCCGGAACACGGACTTCGTCGTCCACCTCGCCGCGAAGGTCGGCTTCGCGAAGAAGGACCGCGAGGAATGCTTCGAAGTCAACGCCGGGGGGACGGCGAGGGTCGCGAGGATCGCGCGCAGGCTCGGGACGGGACGGATGCTGCACGTCTCCTCCGTCTCGGCCGTCGGCTACAGCGACCGGCCCGTCCTCCTGGACGAGAGGCAGCCCTACAACTTCGACCGGCTCGGGATCCCCTACTGCGACAGCAAGCACCTCGCCGAGAAGGCGGTCCTCGAGGAAGTCTCGAGGGGACTGGACGCCGTCCTCGCGAATCCCGCCTCGATGGTCGGACCCGGGGACAGGAGGAAGGGGAGGGGCTCCCTCCTCGAGGCCGTCGCCGAGGGGCGCATCCCCTTCCATCCGCCGGGAGGCGTCAACATAGTCGATCTCCGGGACGCCTGCGCCGGGATGCTCGCCCTGATGGAAGGCGGCAGGACCGGGGAACGCTACATCCTCGGAGGCTTCAACCTGCGGGGACGCGAACTCCTCGAGACCGCCGCCGCCGTCGCCCGCGGGAGACCTCCCCGCTTCACGCTGCCCCGCCCCCTCGCGCTCCTTCTCGCGTCGGCCGCCACGGCCTGGGAGACCTTCTTTCCGCTGAAGGGCCCCGTCACGGCCCAGATCCTCCGCTTGAGTCCCCGCTTCCTCTGGTATTCGAGCCGGAAGGCCGAGGAGGAGGTCGGATACGCCGTGTATCCGATCGAGATGGCCTTCAAGGAGGCCTTCGACTGGATGCGCCGGGTCGAGGACGACCTTCCCCGCCCCTGAGAACCCGGCCCGCTCGGGCGCCCGCCCAAGGCCCTCCGCCCTATAGTCGCCCCCATGCTTTCGGCCGCCCTGACCCTCTGCCTCCTCCTTCAGGCGGCGGCCCTCCCTCGGCGGGCCGCCCGTCCGAACCTGATCTCGATCGTTGCCGACGACCTCGGACGCTGGGCGGTCGGCGCCTACGGGAATGCGGAGGTGCGCACCCCCAACCTGGACCGCCTCGCCCGCGAGGGGATCCGCTTCACGAACGCCGTAGCGGCGACCCCGGTCTGCTCGCCCTCGAGAGCCACCTGGTTCACCGGCAGGTATCCGAGCGAACTCGGCATCCGGGACTGGATCTCCTCCTCCGAGGCCCGGGAGGGGGTCGGCCTCCGGCACCGTAGCTGGGTCGAGGATCTGAAAGAAGCGGGCTACGAGACCGCGCTCTTCGGCAAGTGGCACCTCGGGACTCTCCGGAGCTTCCATCCGACCCGCCACGGATTCGACACCTTTCTCGGCTTCCTCGGCGGAGGCAACCGCCCGATGGACCCGGTTCTCGAAGAAGAAGGGCGGACGCGGCGCTTCGTGGGCCCCCTCCCCGACATCCTGACCGACGCGGCGATCGCCTTTCTCGAACGGAAGAGGACCGGTCCCTTCCTGATCTGCCTTCATTTCCGCGCTCCTCACCTCCCCTACGGCCCGGTTCCGGAGGTCGACCGGAGGCCCTTCGACCGCTTGGAGCCGACGGTCCCCCGCATACCCTGGCTGGACCGCGGCAAGCTCGTGCGAAGCACCCGGGCCTACTACGCGAGCATCCACTCGGTCGACCGGAACGTCGGACGCCTTCTCGCGGCCCTCGACCGCTTGAAGCTCGCGGAGGACACGATCGTGCTCTTCACGAGCGATCACGGCTACAACGAGGGGAGGCACGGGATCGACACGAAAGGGAACGGGCACTGGATCGCCGGAGGGGTCCGGGGTCCGAAGCGGCCGAACATGTGGGAGACCTCGATCGCGATCCCCTGGATCCTCCGATGGCCGGGCCGGATCCCCCCGGGAAGCGCTCTCGACGTTCCGGCCGGCACGATCGACGCCTACCGGACGATCCTGGGCCTCTGCGGCGTCCCCCCGCCCGAGGGCTGCGAGGCGCGGGGGCGAAATCTCGCCCCCGGGATCCTCGGCCGCGGAAGCCTTCCCGAACGACCCTGGCTCTTCGGCCAGTACGACCTCCACAACTTCGGGCTCGCCTACCTGCGGATGGTCCGGGGACGGCGCTTCAAACTCGTGAAACGCCTCCGCGCGCGCGGACTCGACGAACTCTATGATCTCAGGGAGGATCCCGGGGAGCGGCGCAACCTCTACGCCCGCTTCCTCCGCGATCCCTCCAGGCGCCCGATTCTCGACCGCCTCCTCGAGGCCCTCGGAACCTGGAGGAAGAAGATCGGAGACGACTGATGCTCCCGATATTGATTGCGGCCCTGTTTCCGATGCAGGCTCCGGCCTCCGGGGAAGCCTCCGCGGAGTTCCGCCGCCGGACCGTCTACGAGGCCCGCTTTCCGAAGGGGGTCGATCGCGCCTGGGTCGGACCGGACTGGTGGGCCTGCCGCACCCAGGATTGGCGCCTGCGAGACGGCCGGGCGGAATGCATCGAGGCCCGGACCCGAAAACCCGTCCGCATGCTCCGGAACCTCACCGTCGCCACGGGCCCGATGGGAGAGGGATACCTGTGCCGGGTGCGGCTCGGGACGATCGACGAGGGGAAGGCGCGCCCCGACATGCTGGCGGGGTTCTCGATCGGCGCGGGCGGAGCGGGAATCGACTTCCGCAGGACCGCCCTCGTCCACCACCGTCCGGCCCGCGACGGCGGTCTCGTCGCCGGCGTCCAGGGCGACGGTCGACTCGTCTTTCGGGATTTCGAGACCAATCTCTCGCAGGGCGGCTGGTCGATCGCCGGCCCCCTGACGGGTTTCGAGTTCCGGGAGATCCCGGCGAAGGAACGCTTCGGCGGACGGATCCCCCCGCAGTCCCTGAAGAACCTCGTCCTCGAACTTCGGGTCCGGCCCGACGGAGCCGATTGGGCGGTCGAACTCCGGGCCCTGACCCCGGGAACCTGCCTCGAACTGGCCCGCGCGGTCCTGACGGACCTTCCCGAGCGCCTCGTCACCGGGGGATTCGGCCTGGTTTCCCATCTCGGGCCGGAGGGAAGCGGGCGCGGATTCTGGTTCCGGGAGTTCCGCCTCGAGGGGGATTCCCTCGCCCTTCACGAAGACCGCGCGTTCGGCCCGATCCTGGGAGCGATGTACAGCCTGAGCGGGAAGGTCCTGCATCTGACCGCGCAGATGCCCCCCCTCGGGCCGCAGGACCCGCGGCAGGCCTTCCTGGAGATCCACCCCCGCGAGGACGCGCCCTGGGAGCGCATCGCGCACGCCCGTCTCGATCCCGACGCGATGACCTTCCGCTTCCGGGTCGAGGGATGGCCCTACGCCCACGAGGTCCCCTACCGCGTCGTCTACGCCCTGCGCACCTCCCCGCGCCGGACGAAGAGGACGGTGTTCCGCGGCAGGATCAGGTCCCGTCCCCGCGGGAAGGACGAGGTCGTTCTCGCCTCCCTGAACTGCGTGAAGCACTTCACCGGAGGACTCGAATGGAACCGGAACGCCCTCTGGTTTCCGAACGAGGACCTCGTCTCCGCCGTCGAGGCCCATGATCCCGACCTCTGCTTCTTCGCCGGCGATCAGATCTACGAGGGAGACCTGACGGGGGTCGAAAGGCGCCCCTTCCCCAAGGCGAGGCTCGACTATCTCGACAAGTGGTATCGCTGGGTCTGGTCCTTCCGCGACCTCGTCCGCGACCGGCCTTCCGTCGTCATCCCCGACGACCATGACGTCTACCACGGCAACCTCTGGGGGGCCGGAGGGCGCCGGGCGCGCCGGCAGGACGACGGCGGGTTCACGATGCCCGCCCGCTTCGTCGATCTCGTCCAGCGCACCCAGAGCTCCCACCTCCCGGACCCCGTAGATCCGAGGCCCACGCCGGACGGGATCGGGGTCTACTTCACGCATCTCGAGTACGGGGGGCTCTCCTTCGCGATCCTCGAAGACCGCAAGTGGAAGGACTCGCCGACCGTCATGGTCCCCGAGGGGAAGTACCGCAACGGCTGGCCCCAGGCCGAGGGTTTCGATCCGAGTTCCGACCGGGGCGAGAAGGCGACCCTCCTCGGAAAGCGCCAGCTCGCCTTCCTCGAGGACTGGGTCGCGGACTGGGGGAACGGGACCTGGATGAAGGTCGTCCTCTCGCAAACCCTGTTCTCGAACGTCGCCACGATTCCGGCCGGAGCGAAGGGGGGCCAGGTCCTCCCCGGCCTCCCGATCCCCGAACCCGGGGAATACCCCTCCGGGTACAAGCTGGCCTCGGACGGGGATTCGAACGGATGGCCGCAGGCCGGACGGGACCGCGCGCTCCGGCTCTTCCGCAAGGCCTTCGCCCTCCATCTCTGCGGGGATCAGCACCTCGCGAGCCTCGTCCACTACGGAATCGACGAGTTCGACGACGCCTCCCTGGCTTTCTGCGCCCCGGCGATCGGGAACACCTGGCCGCGCCGGTGGTTCCCTCCGAAACCGGGGGAGAACCGCGCCCCCGGCGCCCCCCTCTACACGGGCCGGTTCCTCGACGGTTTCGGAAACCGCATGACGGTGCTCGCGGTCGCGAACCCGAGGCGATGGGGGAAGGAGCCGGAACGCCTGCATGACCGCTCGCCGGGATACGGCATCGTCCGGTTCCGCCCGAAAGCCCGCCGCATCCGGATCGAATGCTGGCCGCGCTTCGAGGATCCGAGGCGCGAGGGCGCCCGCCAGTATCCGGGTTGGCCGGTCGAGATCGACATGTTCGCGAACTACGGCCGGAAGATCCGGGGCCGTCTGGCGGAGATCCCGATCCCCGACCCCGAAGGACGGGTCGTCCGCGTCTACCGCCGGAAGACGAAGGACTCCCCCGAAACCCTCCTCTACGCCCTCCGCGCCGGCCCGCCGTCGTTCAGGCCCTTCATCTTCGACCCCTCGCAGATCCACCGCGTGGAGGTCGATCGCTGAGCCGCCCCTCCGTCCCCCCCTCCCTCCGGAAGACGCCTCCGCCCCCCGGGGACGATCCGCCTCATGTTGCCGCATCGTCAGGGCCGGTCCTCTCGGCTATCCTGCTCCGCCCTTGAACCGAGGTGGAAACATGCGCGCAGCGACGATCGCGGTCCTTCTTCTTCTCCCCTTCCTCCCGTCCTCGATCCTTCCCGCCCAGGAGGGAGCCTCCGCGGCGGCCGGCTCCACGGCCGTAAGCGGGGGCGGGCCTTCGATCCTCCCTCCGAACATGGCGGTCGCCGAACTCCCGAACGGCCTCCAGGTCGTCATCGAGGAGCGGCACGCGGTCCCGGTCGTCCGCGTCATGGCCTACATGCGCGTCGGATCCCTCTACGAGGGCGAATACCTCGGTAGCGGGCTTTCCCACTACATGGAGCACATCGTCGCGGGGGGCACGACCCGCCGCAAAATCCTCGGTCCCGACGGAAAGGAGACCTGGGCCGGCATGACCGAGGAGGAGAACAAGAAGATCGTCAAATCGATCGGCGGCTACACGAACGCCGCGACCTTCTACAACTACACCCAGTACTACATCACGACGAAGAGCGAGTTCGCGGGCACGGCGATCGAGAGGATCTCCGACTGGCTTCGGAACTGCCGGTTCACCCCGAGGGAAGTGGAGAGGGAACAGGGCGTCGTCCAGCAGGAGCTGCTCCGCAACCTCGACAACCCCAACCGCTTCCGGGCCCAGCTCTTCGCCGAAACGATGTTCAAGGTGCATCCCTACAGGGTTCCGATCATCGGCTACCGGGACTGCATCCAGCGCATCACCCGCGACGACATGTTCCGCTTCTACAAGAAGCACTACACCCCCCAGAACTGCGTCGTCAGCATCGTCGGGGACATCGACAAGAACGAGATCCTCGCGCTCGTGAAGCGGCACTTCGGCGGATGGAGACGCAAGAGCCTCGAGCCCTACGTCATCCCCTCGGAACCGGAGCAGACCTCGAGGCGCTGGGTCGAGAAGGAGCACGGCTCGACCAAGACCTGTCTCGTCGCGATGGGCGTCCCGACGATCCCCCTCCGACACCCCGATCTCTTCGCCCTGGACATGCTGTCGAACGTCCTCGGCAACGGCGCCAGCGCCCGCCTTCCCCGGAAGTTCGAGCACGATCCCCGGAGGAAGGTCGCGGCCACCGGCCTCGGGACCTCCTCCTGGACGCCCGTCTTCGGAGCGGGCCGCTTGGCGTGCTACTTCAGCGCGGACACGGTCGAACATGCCCGGGAACTCGTGAAGGAGATCTGGGCCGAAGCCGGGCGCCTGAAGACCGAACTCGTGTCGGAGGAGGAGATCGACCGCGCTTTGAAGGTCCTGAAGAAGCAATACTACCGCGGCCGCGCCACGGTCGAGGACCGCGCCGAAGAACTCGCCTCCAACCTCGCGTGGCTGGCCGACCCCCTCTTCAACGACCGGTATCTCGAACGCATCCGCGCGGTCACGCCCGCGGACATCCGGCGCGTCGCGCGGAAATACCTCCGGGACGACAAGCTCAACGTCGTGATCGTCACTCCTCCGGGATCCGGGAAGGCCTCAAAGGCGGACACCCGGACCGCCAAGGGGAGCGAAGTCCGCAAGGTCGTTCTCCCCAACGGCTTGACGCTGCTGCTCAAACGCATTCCCGGCTACGGGATGGTGGACATCGCGGCGGCCTTCAACGGCGGGGTCATCTACGAGGACGCGAAGACGAACGGGCTCTTCTTCCTGATGGCGAACACCTTCTGGCGCGGGACGGAGACCCGTCCCTTTCCGACCCTGATGCGGGAACTGGATCGGATGGGCATGTCGCTGAGCGCGGAATCGCACAACAACGTCTTCTACGTCAAGGCGGGCAGCCTCGCCTCCGACCTCGAGCCGTCCTTCGAGATCTTCGCCGACGTCCTCCTCCACCCGAGCATCGAGAGCGCATGGGTCGAGCGCCTCAAGCAGATCCTCCTGGCCCGGGTCCTCCCCAACCTCGAGGTCCAGGCCGGCGCGAAGATCGAGAAAGTCGTCCGGGAGAGGCTCTATTCGAAGCATCCCTATCGCATGCAGCGGTTCGGGACGAAGGAGACGGTCTCGTCCTTCGGCGTCGAGGACGTACGGAGGCTCTTCGAGACCTTCGTCCGCCCGAACAATTGCGTGCTCGCCGTCTACGGGGACATCGACCCCGAGAAGACCGAGGCGCTCGTGCGCAAACACCTCGGAAGCTGGAAGCGCGGAGAGATCCCCCCCTCGAAGGTCGTCGAGGACCCCCTACCCTCGAAACCGGAGACGATCGAACTCTCGAACCGCCAGGTCCGTACGAACTACCGGATCGCGTGGAGGGCCGTCTCCCGGCAGGAAGAGGAGGACCGCTTCGCCCTCTCGGTCATGAACGCGATCATCGGGGCCTCGGGGTGGCTGCACCATCGCCTCCGCGAGGGGGAGAACGAATACGTCTACGCCGTCTCGACCATCCCCTATATGGGGGACAAGGTCGGCCACCTCGCGATCGACACCGACTTCGCCCCGAAGGACGAGAAGGCGGTCGTCGCGATCATCGACGGGGTCATCGACGACATCACGAACGGGCGTTTCACCGACGAGGAACTCGAACTCGCGAAATCGATGATCCGTTGCTACGACGCCCTCGGCAAGATGGAGAACGCGTCCGTCGCCTCCGGGGACGCCCTCAGCGAACTCTACGGCGAGGGCTACGACTTCGAAGTCCGCTTCTATGAAGGAGTTCGCAAGGTCGGCCGGGACGACGTCCTCCGGATCGCCCGCAAGATCTTCTCCCGCCCCGCGCTCCGCGTCTTCGTCCGGCCCGAGTCGCCCCCCCGCGACGCATCCGGCCGGCGCTCCGACCGCTGACCCCCTGAATCCCGCCGCTCGCGGCTGGCTGGTGTTCGCGGGCGGTCGGGTCGCCGGCATCGGGCCTTTCGCCGGACCCGGGGACCTCGCGTGCTCGAGGCCGGGGGGCGACCCCACCTCCTATCGCCACTCGATCGCATTCTCGTAGGCCGCCGGGCCCGCCCGGGCGCCGGAGAGGTCTCTCGGGGGAATTGTCGAAGCGGCCCGCTTTCCTTACCCTTCAGCTTCCCCGGGACCCTCCTCGTCTCGATTCGAAACCCGCCGGGGACCTCTCCGGCACCACCTGCTTTCCGACGAACCACACCCTCTCCTACGATGCCGACGAATCCACCCTTGCCCCCCGGTTCCTACCGGGCATTCGCCGAGGAGCGGCTCCGCGCCTGGAACGAAGGCGACCCGAAGGCTCTCGAGGCGATCTTCGCCCACCCCGGGTTCCAGAACTGGCTCCGGAACCTGATCCGCAACCTCATGTATCCGGTCCTCCGAAACCACATGGAGTCGATAGACCTCTACCAGGAAACGCTCTACGAATTCCTGACCGGCGCTCCCCGCTTCGACATCCCCGGCCTTCCGAGCCTCGAGAGGATTCTCGCCCGCATCGCGCGGAACACGATCAACCAGAAGTACCGGAGGATCCACGCACAGAAGCGGCGCTGGGATCTCGAGGCCCCCCTCCCCTCGACGACCTGCTTCGGGTTCGCGGCCGGGACCCCCGATCCCGGAGAGGCCGCCGCCCTCGAGGAGGAGCTGGCCTATCTCCGCTGCGGCCTCCTGATGCTGGACCCGAAGGACCACGACATCATCATGCTTTGCGGGGACGGCCGGCCCGACTTCGTAGAAGCCGGCAAGACCCTCGGCCTCAAACCCGACGCGGCCCGCATGCGGTACAACCGCGCCGTCGCCCGGCTCGAGGCGACGACGCGCGGACTCCGCCGGAACCGGCTCGAAGAGGTCTTGAGGATGCTCGAGGCCGCGGGGCCCGACCAGGATCCCCGCGCTTCCGGGAGTAGGGAGGCTTCGGTTTGACCCCTCCCGGGGTCCCGACCCCGGCCGGCGGTTCTCCGGAGGACCGCAACCCCGTCGAGCGGGCCTTCCGGCTCTTCCAGGAACTCCGGACCGCCGGGAAGGAGCCGGAGATCGAGAGCTTCTGCCGCGAACACCCGGAGGCCGGACCGGAGCTGCGCGAGCGTCTCGAGCACCTCCTCCTGATGGATCGGGCCCTGGGCAAGCTGTTCGGGGAGGCCTCGACGATCGAACGGCCGGAATCCCCCGGTGGGGAACTCCTCGACGCCGCCGGGTACGCCCCCGGATCCAGGATCGACCGCTATGAGGTCCTCGAAGAACTCGGGGAGGGGGGGATGGGGCGGGTCTACCTCGTCCGCCAGGAACGGCCGGTCCGCCGAATCGCCGCCCTCAAGCTGATCAAGCCGGGAACCGACAGCCGCCAGGTGCTGCACAGGTTCGAGGGCGAACGCCAGGCTCTCGCGCTGATGGACCATCCGAACGTCGCGCGGATCTACGACGCCGGGACCGATCGACACGCCCACCCCTACTTCGTGATGGAATACATCGCCGGACTGCCGATCGATGAGTTCTGCAGGCTCCACCGCTTGTCGATCGACGAGCGGCTCCGTCTGTTTCTCAGGGTCTGCGCCGGGGTCCAGCACGCGCACCAGAAGGGCATCCTCCACCGGGATCTCAAGCCGGGCAACATCCTCGTGACCGAGATCGACGGCGTGCCCCAGCCCAAGATCATCGACTTCGGGCTGGCCCGGGCCATCCACCCCGACGAGGAGGAGAGGAGTCTCCTGACGATCCAGGGTCAGATGCTCGGAACCCCCGAGTACATGGCTCCGGAGCAGGCCTGCCGCGACCAGAGCGGCATCGACTCCAGGGCGGACCTCTACGCCCTGGGGGTCATCCTCTACCAATGCCTGACCGGGAGCCTTCCGATCCCGAGCGAAAGGCTCCGCAAAGCCGGCCTCTTCGACATGCAGCGCATGATCTGCGACGAGGAGATCGAGCTGCCGAGCCAGCGCCTCAGGTCGATGGAGCGGACGAAGGCCGTCCCCGATCCCGGCCTCCTTTCGACCCGGCGCACCCGGATCCGCCTCCAGGGCGACCTCGATTGGATCCTCCGCAAGGCCCTGGCCAAGGACCGCGAGGAGCGCTACGCGACCGTCGCCTCCTTCGCGCAGGACATCGAACACCACCTGGAGAACGAGCCCGTCCTCGCCGGTCCCCCCTCCGGCCTCTACCGCCTGAAGAAGCTCGCCCGCAAGCATCGCAAATTCGTCGCGGGCCTGACCTTCGTCTTCTTGATCCTCGTCGGGTCCCTCGTCTCGATCCTCTCGGCCTACGAGGAGACGAAGGCCGCTCTGCGGCTCGCCGCCTCCCGGGCCGAGGAGATCGACCACCAGTCCAGCTATCTCAAGTCCTTCCTCTACTCGATCACGGACGACTACCTCGACCGGCTGCGCGGCAAGGTCGAGAGCCAGCAACTCGTCGCCGGCTGGACCGAGGACTTCGAGTCCTATCCGCCGGGTCCGTTCCGCCCGGACGCGAAGAGCCGCTGGCTCCTGACGACCGAGAACCAGGACATCCACGTCGTCGAGGACGAGGATCCCGAGCGGGGCCGGGTCCTCCGCCTCCGCGGCAAGCTCTGGAAAATCGACGGCGCCGCCGTCGCGATCCCCCTCTCGAAGTCGAACCTCGCCCTCCGCCCCGAGTTCACGCTCAGCTTCTGGGTCAAGGTCCGACCCGACAACCCGGAGGTCCGGCCAACGGAGCGGAATCCCTCCGACGCCGGCGGGGTCAACCTAGCTTCGGGCCCCTACTGGAGGACCTCCAAGGGGAGGCGTCGTCTCGGAGCCTTCTCGACCCTGGGAGGGTACCGGCTACTGATCTACAGGGGGAACAAAGAAAAAAAACTCGACCTACCGCTTCCGAAGGGCTGGAACCCGGTCTTCCTCCACTACCGGCGCCTGGACCTCTCCGGGAAGGACGGCGCTCTCCAAGGGAAAACGAAGTCCGGGAAACCGCAGGTCCGGATCACCTGCTGGATCGGAGACCGGATCGCCCGGGTCGAGGACTCTTTTTTTCCCTTGGAGGCCACCTACAAGTGGCTGACCTTTTCTTCCAATCAACAATCCTTCTGGATCGACGACCTCCGGGTCAGCTACCCGACCACGGCCCAACCCTGGAGGCATAATCCCGGTACCGGCCATACATACGAGAGGACCCCGAGACCGATGGAGTGGGGCGAGGCCCGGGCCTGGGCCCGGGCGCGCGGAGGCCACCTCCTGACCCTCGAGGACCCGACCGAGCTCTCCTGGGTCGAGGAGACCTTTTCCTTTTCGGATTACTGGATCGGCCTCGTGCGGGAGAAGGGCGCCTGGTCCTGGGAGGGGGACGGTCCCCGACAGACCCCGATCCCGTCCTGGTTCGCGAAGCTCCATGCAGAGTCGTCCTACCCAGGCATCGGAGCCTACATCTCCCAGAAGAGCCTCATCGAGCAGAGCTGGCAATGGCAAGAAGGCGGCGGAATCCGGGAGGGCATCGTCGAGTACGAACACGACCCTCCGATCTCCGCCTCGTCCCTCTGGTGGGGACAGGGCTGCATGGACTCGGACCGCCGCTTTCCCTACCTCGAGGTCCGGAGCCCTCCGGTCCTCGGCAAGACCCTCGAACTCGAGCTCGAAGGCGGACCGCGAACCGAGCGCGCGACCCTCATCGTCGGGGGCGGCCTGGCCAGGTCCTCCTCCTCGCTGCGGCAAGGCCTCGGACTCGACCTCCTCCCCGGAACCCCGGGGACCTGCCTCCTCTACCCCGAACCCTCCATCCTCCTCCCCCCTCTCGCCTCCTCCCGGCTTCCCGGAGACCCGCCTCGCAGGGTCTTCCGCTGGAAGCTCCCGATTCCCGGGAACCGGGAACTGCTCGGCCGGCTTTTTTTCGCGCAGGCCTTCCTCGCCGATCCGGGGTCGAAACCTCTCGGCTTCGCCGCGAGCCAGGGGATCCGGGCCCAGTGCGGATTCGACCCGCCCGGAGGAAGCCTCCTCGAGGCCAGGAGCCTCGGCGGGGAACTCTCCCGGCGGGGCCCCGGAAAGGTCTCCCTCGCCCTCCGCCCCCCGGTCGGGAAGCGTCCCCGGGAGATCCTCCTCGCCGGCGGGTTCGAGGGGATCCTGGACTACGGAGACCAATTCCCCCGCCCCGTCGACCGGGTCCGGATCCTCCGAAACGAGGCGAGGGAGGGGACCGACGCCTTCCTCGCCTCCTTCGACCTCCGGGGGCGGGGCCTCTGGGCCCGGGCCTTTCGAGGCCCCGGCGACCAGACCCTGAGCGCGGTCCGCGCCAACGATCGCGGGGAAATCTATGTCGCCGGGACCTATACGAGACCCTGGTCGGTCCGCCTCGCGGACGGCCGGACCCGCCGCCTTCCCTGCCTGGGCCCGAAGGACGTCTTCCTCGCGAAGCTCGAGGGCGAGGGGGAACTCCGCTGGATCCGCCGCCTCGGACGGACCGAGGGGGGCTCCGACCCCGCCCTGGCCCTCGGCCCCGGAGGGGAGATCTACCTGGCCGGCTCCTTCCGCGGCCGCCTCGAGCCGGACCCCGGAACCGAAACCCGGCGTTCCGGGGGAGGCGAGGACTGGTTTCTCGTCCGGTACGACGAGGGGGGACGATTCCAATGGGTCCTCTCCGGAGGGGGCGAGGGCGAGGACCGGGCCCGAGCCGTCGTCGTTTCCGGGACCGATGGATCCGTCTACTTCTGCGGCTCCTTCGAGAAGGACTGCGTCTTCCCCGACGCCAAGAAATCTCCGCCTCTTCGATTCGAGGCCACCCTCCCCGCGGATCCCTTCCTCGGGAAGGCCCCCCAGAATGAAAGGCCCCAGCTCGAAGGCTTCGAGGACGCCTTCCTCGCTCGCTACAGTCCATCGGGAGAACGCCTGTGGGTCCGGACGGGAGGGGGGGCGGGTCCGGACGCCGCCCTGTGCCTGGATGTCTCCGAGGACGGCCGGGTCGCGATCGGCGGATACAACAAGACATTAGCCTGGTTCCCCGGATCGGGGAGCCGTGGAGTCCTCCTTTCCAAGGTTGGTTGGACCGACGCCTTCGTCCTCTGCTACTCCCCCGAAGGGGAACCCCTCTGGGGCACGAAGTTCCAGGGCAGTTACGGCAAGGACTCGATCCGGGCCCTGGACTTCGCCGCCGACGGCGCCCTCGCGGTCACGGGCTCCTTCGTCACGGCCTTGTTGAGGCAAACCCGGGTCCTTCCGATCGAGTATTCGCGGAGGCACCAGGCAGAGAAACAGGAGTTCTCCTCCCGCCATCGCAATTACATAAACAGGATCTACGGACCGAGCATCCACGACCCCGAGGCGCCGGTCACGACGATGGACCCCGACATCCTCGTCGCCAGGATCCGCACGGACGGAACCCCGGATTGGACCCGCGCGGCCGGCGGCCGCGGCGAGGACATCGGCACGGCCGTCCTTTCCCTCCCCGACGGCACGATCCTCTCCGCAGGCCGCGCCTCCCGCTTCTGCACCTTCGGTTTCAGCGAACCCTCCGAAACCACCCTCCTCCGCGGCGGTATCTTCCTCGCCCGTTACCTCACGGACCTGGACACAATCGAAACCAGGTAACCAAGGTCCCTCCGCTGGAAGGCAGTGGTCAGAAAACCAAAGCCAGATAACCAAGCGGTCAAATCCGGAAAAAAACCGAAGTGCGACCCATGAAAGACCCCCTTTAAGCATCGAGGGGAGGACACCATCGGTGCCCTCCCCTCAAGCCGTCAATCCTTCCCCTTTGGATCAGGGTGTGAAGGCTTCGATCTCCCCACAGATCGCCTGGAAGATGTGGGTCGGGGGCGCGATCCGGCTTCGATAGAGGACACGGACGTAGAGAGCTTGTCGGGTCTGGATGGGGAACTCCACTCGGTTCACCCCCTCCGAACTCTTCGGGGCATACCGGTTGACCGTCTTGAAGCCCCTGACCACCGGCGTCCAGGTCGTTCCATTGACGGAGGTCTCCACGTCGATCGTAAAGCTCTGATAGTGGGTGGTTACGGCGACCTTGTTGATCGGATGGATCTTTGCGAACTTTACTTCCACCCATTCGGGAGCCGGAGTGCGCGAGGAGTTCCATCCGCTGCTGGCCCAGGCCTTGGAATAGTTGCCGTCGTTTACATACCTGGCGAACTGAGTCTTTCCTACATAGGTCCCCTGCGAAGAAGCTCTCGCTATTGCTCCATTACTGGAAAGAGCCACATTCGTTCCCTTTCCTACCGAATCCTTCCACTGCGCCTCGATCCCCTTGAAGGAGTGGCCATAGTCACCACGGAAGATCACGTCGAAGGTATACGTTTTCCCGACTGGCAGACCCATGTGCACGAGGTTTGCCCCTCTCGTGAAGCCCCACCCCCCGTACTTACTATGCATCACGACATAACTACGCGCGACCAAAGGAACAGGGGATTGAGATAGGACGATTCCATTGGCCCAGCCGTTCTTGGTCGAACCGAAGGATGCATATCCAGTGTAGACGTTGTTCTGCTGGAGATAATCGATTCCTTGCTTGGTGCTCCCAAAGCCGTAAGTGCTCGAAGCTTTGAGAACCTTGCCCGGGAGACCGGCAAGGTCGTACTGGACCATTTGACCAGGCCCCCTTGTCACCCAGACGGAACTAATCATCGAATAGCTCCAAGAGAAAAAGAGAGTCTTCGCAGGCTTCAAAACCAGCTTCCCATAGATGTTTCGGTCATGAGGAAGAATGGTGTAGTAGGTATCCGCGGATCCTACTCCAGCCACGGACCGCGAAATCCTGACCGTCACGCTCCCGTCCCTGTTCCGCGTGATACTAGCCGGCTTGACTCCCTTCGTGTTCCCTAACGAAAAGTTGTCCATATACAAACCGATGCCGAAGGCGCCATCCTTCTTGACCGGATCAAGGAGGACTCGATTCCGATCGTTGCGAGGATCACCATCGCCGTTATCGTCGTACTTGATCGTGTCGATTGCCATGTTGATCGACGAGTTCTGATAGACATGTTTCACATTCTGCCAGGAGATATAGACCTGATCGTTCCAAACCGAGTTCTTTTCGATCCGCACGTAACCGGGATGAATCCCCCTGCCGACTACCGTCCGAATCGCGTTGGACGAAACGAAATGAAGCTTGTTCGCCATTAGATCGAAAGGAAGGGCTTGGGTATAGAGCTTCATGCCGATCAGAGAAGGATTGTTCGGGATTGGGAGGCCAACGAGAGTGCCCCAGGCCCCGGCTTGGTTTGTTGGGTGGAAGAGGCCGATTCCGCTCGTGTAAAGCTTGCACCCGGGAGCCCCGAAAGCTGTCAGGTCAAGGGTCACCGGCAAGAAGCCCAGGAACAACAACGCTCCACTGTTCGCCTTGGCCGACTGAAGGCCCAACGAAAAGACCTTCCCTGGAACGGCTCCAGTTGCAACATACAATTCGGGAACCTTGGAATTGGACCCCTTGCAACCCTGGCCTATGTCTGTGGAAATCGAATACGTGGGGATCTTGCTGCTTTCGACGATTCCATAATGGAGTTCCGATCCCTTCACGTCATCCCAAGTGAAGTATGGGAGGGAAGTCAAGACGACATAATTCGCCGGAGGGTTCGCGCCTCCGTTGTCGGGCTGCCCCTTGCCCCACCTTGCCAGACTCGGATTCAAGGCTTGCCCCGAACTCCACACGAACTTGCCCGAGACCTTGGCGTCGTTCAGGCCAATCCAGAGTTCGTCTCCAGGATCATCGACCCGGAAAGTGGCTCCGAACCAGTTGTTCAACTCATTCACCGCCGCAATGTTTCTGCCTGATACGGTTGCGAGGTGCCCTCCAAGGCTCCTCGCCTCGTCCTCCGCCTGAACCCAGGTCATCGGCCGGGACGTGAGCGTATAGTAGAGGCCATTGTGAGGGCATTTGACCCATCGGTTCGGCTGCTGAGCAAGGCTCAGGTTCGCCGTCGAAAAAAGCAACAATGTGGCGATTGCTCGGAACAACATCGGTCCTCCTGTTGTCGAAAGGTGAACTTGTTCTTTTCTTTCCTCCTTATTGCATGTTCACGAAGGACCGAACACGCAATCAGCCATGATTCCTCAGTGGGGTTCGTTTGTTCCCCGAATGAGCGCCATTGCATTTCTTTGTTCAAGCGAACATTGAATTGTTCCATGCCCACCTTGTCTTCCGGTGTGACCGGAACGCCTTCCATGCATGGGGTGAGGGAGGCCCGTTCCTCGATGGGAATGAGCGGGCCGCCTGGGGATGGACGGAAAGGGGAGGGGGGTCAGAGGTCGTAGGCGAGGAGGATCTGGCGGGCGCGGTGGTCGCCGTAGACGGTACCGGGGTACTTGGGGGGGAGTTTTTGGAGGGCGTCGCGGCTCCGGGGACCGGGGCGGGCGGAGGCGATCTCGCGGTAGGCCTTCCGGGCCTCGAGTTCCTTGCGGAACCACGGGAGGGCCCGGAGCTTCGCCAGCGCCTTCGCCAGGACCCCGTGCTCGGGTCCGCCCTCGAACAGGGCGAGGAGTCCGGGAAGCAGCTCCTCGACGGCCAGGGCCCGGGCGATCTCCATCCTCCCCGCCTTCGGCCCCCCCTTCGAGATCCGCTTCACCTCGTCCAGGAACCAGGCCTTCAGGGCGGCCGTCAGCTTCCGGTCATGGAAGGCGAAACGGCGCCTCATGGGCTTGGTCCCCTCCGTCGCGAGGCGCCGCCTCTCGGCCGCGAGTTCCTCCCAACGACCCGCGCGGGCCAGATCGAGGAGCCGGCCCAGGTCCGCCGGGAAGGAGCGCAGCTTCTTCTCGATCCCGACGACGGGAACCGAGCGGATCAGGTTCCGGAGCAGGGCGAGGTGCTTGGGGGAGCCCGAGGAATGCCCGACCCCCGGGACCTCGACGTACATGACGTCGTCGATCACCTGCTGCATCGCGATCGCGTGCCTCCGGCAGACGCTCCTCCGCGTCTTCAGCAAGGGGTGCTTGATATGTTCGGGGATCTCCCTCTCCCCGGCGACGACGACGTAGGAGGCCTTCGGGTAGCGGGCGCGGCCCATCGAGGCCGTCGTGCTCATCGAGACCAGCACGCGCGGGCGGAAGCGACTCCCTTCCCTCACCCCCTCCCGGAAGGCCGCCAGCACCCCCATGCCTCCCGAGGAGAAGCCCATGACGAAGACGCGGTCCTCGTCGATCGGGAACTTCCCCTCGGCGAGGAGTTCGTTGTAGGCGTCCAGGGTGTACATGTTCGGAGAGAGGACGAGCAAGGGATGCTCCTTCGTCGAGAGCTTGCTCATCTTGCGGGCGAGCCCCTTCCCCGAACCCCCGTCCTTTCCGCCGTGGTAGACGATCAGCAGCGGATACTTCCGCTCCCAGTACTTCTTCTTCCGAGCTTTCTTCTTCCGCGAGGATCCCCGCTTCTTCCCGGACGGAGGCAGGGCCGCTTCGGGGACGAAGAGGTGGAACTCGGCGACCTCGCCCGGTTCGTGCCGCTGGAAATACCCCTTCCCGGGCTTCCCGACCCCCTCGTGATAGACGAAGAACTCCCCCTTGCTCTGAGTCTCGCCCTTCGCCGGGTCCACGAAGAGCCCGAGATCGAAACGGGAGTCCTCCCGGAGGGGCAGGAGAGCGCAGGCGAGCAGCAGAGCGGCGCGGGGGAACATGCGGATCCTCGAGGTCGAAACGGCGGGCCTTCGAGAATACAGGAAGCGGGCGGGACCCGGGAATCGGATCCCGCCCGCCGGGAGGAAAACGGCTTCCGATCGCTCAGAAGTTGAAGACCGAGAAGAACCAGACCTTCGTCGTATCCCGGCCGAAGCCGTCCGAGTTGTAGATCGCGGCCTTCAGCCCGAAGACCTGCTTCCACGAGGTCTTGCAGGTGACGACGGCGTCGAGTTCGGTGCCGTAGTCGCCGCCTCCGGAAGAGGGGCTGAAATCGTGGTAGATGACCGACCACTTGGCCTTGGGACCGGCCGGCCCGTCGACCCGCACGTAGATGTCGTCGAGCCCGTTCGTCGGCGTGCTGAGGAACATGTCGGCCCAACCGTTCATCGCGTGCAAGGTGGCCAGGGGGGTTTGGAACTGTCCGTCCGCCGAACTCCCGTCGAGCTGCTCCCAACCGACACGGAGGCTGAACTTGTCGTACTTGCCGCCCAGCATCAGATGGTAATAACTCGTATCGACGTTGTTCGGGTTCTTGTCCGCGTCGCTCTGGACCGCGTATTCCGCCTCGTAGAGGGCCGAGAACTTGTCGTTGATCTTGCGCGATCCCTTGAACTCGGCGCCGATGGTGTCCGTCGAAGAGCCGTAGAAGGAGGAGACGTCGTAGCGGAGCAGGTAGCCGTAGGCCGTGATCGTCCCGATGTCCTTCAGCTTGTACTGGGCATGCAGGAGGTGGTGGCCGGAGTTGACGCGCTGCCGGAAGATCCGGTTCACGCTCCAGACGTAGGCGTAGGTCAGGGTCAGGTTCTCGACATCGGTGTTCGTGTAACGGAAGGCGTCGTAGGCCTGGTGGTGCTGGCGCCATCCGACGTTGCCGATGAATCGGTGGTCATCGAGCGTGATCTCCTGGACGCCGAGTTTCGCGTCCGAGCCCTTCCTCGAGTAATGGAGGTAGGCCTGGAGGAGTTCGGTCCCGTTCGGATCCGCGATCACGGGACGGTTCGTGACGTTGTTGCTGTAGCCGTTGAAGCCCTTGTTGTTGTACCGGTTCCCGAGACCCAGGTCGGAGACGTCCTCCATCTGGACGAAGGCGTCGAAACCCTGGTAGGTCCCCGTCTTGTATCCGAGGGTCGTTCGGATCGTCGAAGCCGTGGCCTTCTTCGAGAAGTTGTCGGCGTCCACGACCTCGAAGCGATACCGGAGGCCGAGCGAGACCTTGCCCCCTTTCAGGGCGTCGAGGACGGTTCCCCCGGAACCGCCCTCCTCCGACATCGGGCGGTCCTGTGCGGTTGCGGTTCCCGCGGGCCCCAGCGCGCAGGAGAGGATGAACGTGACCCAGCACGTTGCCGAACGGAAGCTCTTGCCTGTCATGGTTCCGGACACCTCGATCGATTGAAGGGACGAAATCGTGCGGGGACCACGTCTCCCCGTCGGAAACGCAAATGATGGGCATTCGGAAAGCCGAACCCAAGGAATGCTCCGTTGGCATGGACAATCTGCCGCACCTTTGCGTTGCGGCTCTCTCGCATCTAGCGGTCAGTCCGCGAGGGGTCCGACCTCGCGCTCGACGGCCCGGAGGAGGACCCCGCTGCGCACGAGGCCCTCGGCGGCCTCGAGGTCGGGGGCGAGGAACCGGTCCTGCTCGAGCGGGGGAACGACCTCCCGGACCGCCGCATAGGCCGCCTCGACCCCGCGACCCGCGCGGAGCGCGCGGTCGAAGGAAAGCCCCTGGGCGGCGCAGAGGAGTTCGATCCCGAGCACCCGGGCCGTGTTCCTCGCGATGTCCCGGGCCTGCCGGGCGGCGGTGACCCCCATCGAGACATGATCCTCGCGGTTGGCCGAGGTCGGGATCGTGTCAACGGAGGCGGGATGCGCGAGCGATTTGTTCTCCGAAGCGAGCGAGGCCGCGACGACCTGGGGAATCATCAAGCCCGAATCGAGGCCGGGATTCGGCGCGAGGAACGGAGGCAGCCCGGAGAGATCCGGGTTCACCATGTTCTCGATCCGGCGCTCGGAGATGTTGGCGAGGGTCGCGATCGCGATCCCGAGGAAATCGAGGGCCTGGGCGACGGGTTGGCCGTGGAAGTTCCCGGCGGAGATGATCGACCCGTCCGCGAAGACCAGCGGATTGTCGGTGGCGGCGTTGACCTCGCGCGCGAGGACGTCCTCGACGAAACTCAGGGCGTCGCGCACCGCGCCGTGGACCTGGGGAACGCAACGTAGGCTGTAAGGGTCCTGCACCTTTTCGCAGTCCGCGTGCGAGGGGAGGATCTCGGAGTCCTCGAGGAGGAGTCGTAGGTTCGAGGCCGTGCGCATCTGCCCTTCCTGCCCTCGGGCCTCGTGGACCTCGGGCCGGAAAGGCTGGATCGATCCCCGCAGGGCCTCGAGGGAGAAGGCCGCGGCGATGTCGGCCGTGCGGACGAGGATCGAGGCCTCCTGCCAGGTGCGCACGCCGACCGCGGTCATGCACTGGGTCCCGTTGATCAGGGCGAGCCCCTCCTTGGCCGAGAGTTCGAAGGGTTCGAGGCCGTGTTCACGGAAGGCCTCGGCGGCGGGCCGCCGCTTCCCGTTCCTCCAGACCTCCCCCATGCCGAGCAGGGTGATGGCCATGTGGGCGAGCGGCGCGAGGTCCCCCGAGGCCCCGACGCTGCCCTGCTGCGGAACGACCGGCGTCAGGCCCTCGTTGTAGTGGAGCACGAGACGGTCGAGGAGTTCGAGGCGGACCCCGCTGTTCCCGCGGAGGAGGGCCTGGATCCGGAGGCATTGCATGAGCCGCGAGACCGGAATCGAGAACGGGGCCCCGACGCCGGTCGCGTGCGAGAGGATCAGGTTCCGCTGGAGGGCCTCCGACTGCTCTGCGGAGATCGAGACCCCGGACAAGCGGCCGAAGCCCGTGTTCACGCCGTAGACGGTGCGTCCCTCGGAGAGCACCCTCTCGACGACGGCCCGGGAGGCCGCGCAGCGCTCCCTGGCCTCCTCGGCGATCTTAAGCCGCGGCGGGGAATCCGACAGGACCGGGACGAGGTCGGCGAGCGCCAGCCCGCGACCGTCGAGAACGAGCACATCCGCATCCTTGGGAGCCATGCCCACAGTCTGGCCCCCGGAGTCCCGGCTGTCGACGCCGCGCAGGGCTTCCCCGGCATCCCGGGGGACGAGGAGCGCTCAGCGGATCGTGGCCTTCGCGCCGTTCGAAAAGCAGAGACCGAGGAGGTTCGCCTTTCCGTCGACGACCGCCCATTGCCCCACGAGGAGCTTCCCCCGGAGATTCGCGTCGGCCGGGATCGGCAGGAGCTGGTTCGCGGTCCCGGTCTTCGAGGTCCTGGCCGGCAGCATCAGGAGGATCTCGGTCAGGAGGCTGCAACCCGGCGCGCCGAGCCCCTTGAGATCGAGCGGCAGGTTCAACGTCCCGTATTTCGAGGCCGACATCCCGATCAGGAGCATGGCCGCGCTCGAGGGCTTCCCGGAACCGAGGGAGGCGTTCAGGCTCGTCCCGGTCGCCGGCGCCCGGCTCCATGCGATCCCCGGGACCTTGCCGTCGCTCCCCTTGCAACCGGAGCCGAAGACGATGACCTTTCCGCCGTTCATCTCGAGCATGAGCTTCGCGCCCTGCGGGTAGGGACCCCATCCGGCCTTCACGGGCTTGGTCGGGTCGTAGGACAGGGCGAAGACCGTTTCCAGACTCGTGCTGCGGCGGCTCCCGGGCGAGGAGCCGTTGAAGAAGGCCCCCTGGATCAGGATCTCGACGACGAGGTCCCGCTTCCCGTCATGCTTGAACGCTCCCTTCAAGCGCAGGGGATGGAAGGCGTCCGCCTTCGGGAAGTCGTACTTGAACCCGTTCACGTTCAGGACCTCGACGGGGTCCGCGAGGTTGGCGTCGAAGGTCGCCTGAAGCTTGGTCCCCTTCAGATGGGAGAGGACGACCTTGAAGGTCTTGTAGGAATACGTCCCCTTGCCTCCGGCGGCGAAACCCAGGTCGGTGATCGTGCTCCCCGCGGAGGGGAGGAAGCGCGCGGGGACGAGGATCTGCGTCCTCATGTTCTGGAAAGCCCCGTTCGGCCCCTTGCCCCCGAGAGGGATCGAGTTCAGGACTCCGACGCTGGATTTCCCGTCGGGGACGTAGACGAGGTTCTGGGCTTCGAGGAGGGAGCCCGTCAGGACCGCCAGGACCAGGGGGGGGAAGAGACTGCGCATCGCGACCTCCTTGCCCCCTTGGTATCGGCTCTTCCCGGGCGGGCCTTGAGCCCGCTCGGGAAGAGGAGTCCCACCGGAGGGCCCCAGCGGCCCCGGTCCGGTTTCAGCGGCGGCGGGCGAAGAGCTTGCGCCGGGCTTCCATCGCCTCCTCGAGCTTCCCGGCTTCGATCAGGCTCCGGTATTTCTCGAAGGCCTTTTTCATCTTCTCGGCCCGTTCCTCCTGACCCATGTCGGCCATGCGCTCGGCGAAACGCTCGATCATCGAGGCCATGCGGTCGACGTGCTCCCTCAGCTCCTCCTTCGACATCTCGGTCAGGGGCTTCATCCCCCGGCCGAAGCCGCCCCGCCGGCCGCGGCCCTCACGGCCGCGAGCCCGGTCCCGGCCCCCGCCCTTCTTGACCTCTTCATAGGCGCGCTTCAGGTTCTCGAGCCGGCGCTCGAGCCGCTCGATCTCTTCCCCGTTCCCGCCCTCGCGGGCCTTCTCGAGGTTTTTCTCGAGGGTCTGCAGCCGCTCCTCGATCATCCGGAGCCTGGCGGCCGGATCCCGTCGCCCGGCGCGGGGCCCCCGGTCTCCGCCCCGACCTCGGACCGGACGGTCCGTTCGGCCACGGCCCTCGCGCCCGGCGCGTTCCCGCCGCCCCCGGCCCTCGCGGCCGACGCGGCCCTCGCGCGGACCGCGCGGGCCGCGGGCGAGCAGCCCGGCGAAGCGTTCCCGGAAGGCGTCCGCCTCGTCCATCCGATTCACGCGGTAGAGAAGGTTCAAGGTGTTCCTGGCGGCCACCGCCGCGAGCCGGGAACGCGGGGCCTTTTCGAGGTAGGCCTTGAAGAGTTCGATCGCCTGCTCGAACTTGTTCTCGCCCCGGTAGAGGTAGAAGGCCTTGTAGAACAAGGCGTCGTGCGGACTCTCCTCCTGCTGGGCGGACTTCGCCTTCACCGGACGATCCACCCGTTCGATCACGATCTGACCCGCCAGCGGACCTGTCGCCGCCAGGGTCATGAAACTCAAGGAAACCAAGGACTTACGCATCTCTCATCTCCATGTCGGGGGGGGTGCTCCCATCGGGGAAGCGGCTTGCGGATCCCTCTTACGGAGGACGCCCCCCGGTGGGGAGCAATCCCGGGTCCCGGAGTTGTCCCAAGTCGCCGCCGGCCCGCCGGAGATTCCGGCCGGATCCCGGCCCTTCCCCTGCTATACCCTGGAGAGGATATAGAGGGAAGGGAGATGGGATCGGGAATCCGTGACGGAAACGGCCGGAAGACGGCGGGGCGTGTTTTCACGAGTGATTGGGCCGGGGCCCGGACCGCGGGCTCCACGGGGGGGGAGGAGCCGGCTCCTCCGAACGCGGGGGACGGAACCCTCGGGAGCCTGGGCCCGCCTCCCCGCCGCTCCCCCGCGGATCCTCCCCCCTCGAGGGGCCGCCGGGGTCCTTCCTGAACCCCCGACCTTCCTCAAGGGACCGATGCCTCTTTCCCCGGCCTCCCGTTTCGCCGCCCGGGCGAGGCGGGAAGCAGAACGTGGAAGCGGCTCCCCATGCCTTTCTCGGTCTCGATCCGGATCGCCCCCTCGTGGGCGTCCAGGATCCCCTTGACGGCCGCCATCCCGAGCCCCCTCCCCTTGAACTTCGTCGTGAAGAAGGGCTCGAAGAGCCTCCGTCTCGTCTCCTCGTCCATGCCCCGCCCGTCGTCCTCCACGACCAGGGACAGGTACGGTCCGGGCTTGGGCGGGGTCTCCCCCCAGATCGCCCTCCGTTCCCCTTCGGTCAGGTCCACGGCGCGAACCTCGAGACGGATCCGCCCCCTCCTCTCCGGCAGGGCCTCGACCGCGTTCGTGATCAGGTTCATGACGACCTGGCGGATCTGGCCCTTGTCCCCCTCGACGAGGGGAAGACCCTCTTCGAGAGCCAGGTCGAACTCGATCCGAGCCTCGATCGAGACCCGAAGGAGGCCCGACATCTCCCGGACCAGCTCCGCCAGGTCGAAGCGCTGCACGAGGAACTTCCCCTTCCCGGCATAGGCGAGGAGCTGCCGGCAAAGATCCCCGGCCGCCATCGAAGCCGCCTCGATCCGCTCGAGCCGCTCCCGGATGGGGGATCCCCGCGGAACCTCTTCGAGCAGGAGGCTCGCGTTCCCGAGGATGCTCGTCAGGAGGTTGTTGAAATCATGCGCGACCCCACCCGCGAGGAGGCCCAGACCTTCGAGCCTCTGCTTATCGAAGAGCTTCCGCTGCAGCTCGGCTTCCCTCCTCTGGGCGGCCCGGACGTGGGAGAGATCGACGATCGAGACGAAGACCTGATGGAGCCCCCCTGGAGATCGAGCGACGTTCAAGCGGACGAGGACCTCCTTCACTTCCCCCTTCAGGGTGAGGACCTCGCCCTCTTCCTGGAAAAAGGTCGCCCCCTCGGCCAAGGCGACGAGTTCCTTCCGGAAGACCTCGAAGGAGACGGGAGTGAAGGTCTTGTCCAGGCTCCGGATCAACTCCTCCCTGGACCCCGCCTCATGGAAGGAGACGGCCGCGGGATTGACATCCAGGACCACGAGGTCCCTGGCCGCCCGACGGACCTCCTCCGGATGGAGGCTGAGCCATGCGTCGAAATCCTCGACCCCGGCGGCCTTCAACTCCTCGACCCGGGAGTGCCACCGCGAAAAATCCTCGAACCAGAGCGGAACGGGGGCCTCCTCGAAGATGCTCCGGTAACGCTCCTCGCTCTGGAGGAGCCTCTGTTCATGGCGCTTCTCCTGAATCGCGACGGCGGCGAAGTGCGCGGCGATCTCCACGGCGGAAATCTCTTCCCTCTCCTCGGGACCCAGCACTTTCGAGAAGACGACGAAGACTCCGAGCAGCGAGCCCCGCCCCGTCCGGATCGGCTCGAGCCAGCAAGCATGGAATCCGAGGCGGTCAAGATCCTCGCGGGCCGTCCGGAACCACGGGTGCTCCCTCGGATCGGTCAGGATGACCGATCTGCCCTCGAAGACTCCTTCGAGCACCTTCTCGCTCGATCTCATGCACCGGGACAGGCAATCCCGCAGGTCATCCGGAAGAGAGGGGGAGGAGAACAACCGAAGCGGCCCCTCCTCTTCTTCCGGCAGCAGGACCGCGCAATGGAATCCCGCGAATACCCCCTCCAACCCCAGGCACAGGGAGTCGAGAACTTCCCGGAGAGAGGCCTTCGAGGTCAGGAGGTCCAGCACCCACGCATGGCTCGTCAAGCTGAGCAACCCCCTCCTGAGTCTGCCTATCGCAAGGAGCAGGACCCGGACGGAAGGAGGCCTCTCCCCCCTCTGAGCCTCGGGAAGGAGCAGGACCTGAGCCTCGAGCGGGGGAAAACCCTCCCGGGGGATCAGACACTCCATCCGGAAGGCCCCTCCTCCGGAGAGGGTGCCCCTCCAACCCTCAAGGATCTCCGGATTCCCCCCGAGGCCGCAAAGCTCCAGCCAGTTCCGACCGAACGACTCTCCGCGGGAACGTCCCAAGACCTCTTCCCAACCCTCGTCGATCTCGAGAAGCGCCCCTCGGGAGTCCACCCGGAACGAAACACACTTGGGTATGAACGACGAACCCCGAACCTTTCCCATGGATGCTAGAAAGACCTTCCCGAATGGAGACGAAGGACACCTATATTCTGGACCTCGCCGGGAAAGAGGAACAGCGGCTTCTTTCCTCTCTTTCAGGAACTCCGCACCAGAGAATTCGCAAGATGAAAATGCAAGGCAGGAATCGCGGAATACGCCGTGCTCTCCCCGGACTTCCCGGA
>Ga0256830_1000540_pt1 | contig 29723 bp, 21 predicted proteins | sample 128326metaG_FD_190537 | JGI IMG/M metagenome (GOLD analysis project Ga0256830, IMG submission 190537) | Hydrothermal vent microbial communities from Lau Basin, Pacific Ocean - 128-326 | ecosystem: Environmental > Aquatic > Marine > Hydrothermal vents | place: Pacific Ocean: Lau Basin | collected... | reverse complement strand
GCGCGCAGGGCCTCCGCCGCGATCAAGAGCTTGAAGGTAGAACCCGGGTAGGGCGTCTCCCAGCGGTCGGGCATGCCTCCGAGGGCCCGCTGCCGCAGGGGGTGGGCGGGGTCGGCGACCAGATCCCGGTAGTCGCGGCGGAAGTCCGCGGGATCGTAGGTCGGCCAGGTCGCAAGCACCGGGACCGAGCCGTCACGCAGGTCCAGGAGAGCGAAGCCGCTGCGCGGCCGCTCCAGGTCGCGCAGGGTCCCCGGCGGAATGCGCGGGTCACGGGCGGCCTGCTCCCGGGCGCGGCGGTAGCCGGCGCGGATGGCCCGTTCCGCCGCCTCCTGCAGGCCGGCGTCCAGGAACAGCTCCAGATCCTGCCCGTGGGTCGGCGGCACGAAGGCGAGCTCGCGCGGACGGGCGTCCTCCTCGCCGGCCTCCAGGACCTGGAGGTAGCCGCGGCGCCCGCGCAGGATCTCATCGTAGGTCCACTCCAGACCGGCCACCCCCCGGGTCTCGCCGGGACGCAGGTCGAGGCGCTCCAGACGCTCGCGGATCCAGGCCAGACGCGCCCGCTGTTCCGGGGCGGGATCCAGGAGCTGGCGCAGCTCCTCCGCCTCCTCCTGGAGGCGCTCGCGCTCCTCCAGGTCCTCGGCGCTGGCCCCCTGGACCCGACCGACGAGATGCGGGAAGGCGGCCACGGGCAGCGTCCGCACCGGCACCTCCTCGGTCAGGAATCCGGGCCAGGCCCCGGGCTCCTGGGCGACCAGGTCCACCACGCGGTAAGGCACCTCGCGGGCGATCCTCCGGAGCCGTCCCTGATGCACGTCCCGGACCAGGCCGCGGCGCACGCCCAGGAGATCCTCGGGGGCCACCCGCTCCACATGCCGGAGCCAGACGCCCAGGGCGTGGAGCCGGTCCTCGACCCGGCCGGAGTCCTCCCCCGCCAGGGCCGCGGCCAGACCCTCCAGGAGGAGGGGATCCCCTTCCAGGTGCCAGCGCCGCGCCAGTTCCGCGAGGAAGGCGGCCCGGTCGAGTTCGGGGGCCGGCTCGCCGCTCTCCGGTTCCGGAGGACCGTCACGGGCGAGGATCGCAGGCACGTCGCTGCTGGTCAGGCGCAGCGGGTGGGCGGCGGCAATGCGCAGGGCCTTGCGCCGGACGTGGAGTTCGAGGACCCGCCGCTCCGCCTCCAGCCGCTCCAGGAGGGGCTCGTCCAGGAGATCGCCCAGGGCCTCCTCCAGGATCCTCAGGTGTTCGGCGCCCTCCTCCAGGTGGCGGGCCAGGAAGGAGGCCGCACCGGGAAAGGCTTCGCCGAAACGACGGGCATCGCGCTCCGCCCACTCCTGGACCGCGATGCCCTCCTCGGTGCTCCGGAGGCCCCCCAGGCGGCGCAGGTAGAAGAGGGCGTCGGCGCGGTCGCCGCGTCCGAGGCCGTCCAGGTCGGCCGGCCGCAGGTCCAGGACCTCCCGCGCCAGGGCCGGCGCCTGCTCCATGCACCGGTCGAGGCCGCCCGGGGCCCGGCCGAGCAGGGCGAAGAGCTCGAAGAGCTGGCCGGCGGGATGGGCGCGGCGGAAGCTCCGGTACTGCCAGACCAGGTCGTAGCTGCGCCGGTCCTCGGCCAGGACGCGGCCGCGGGCATCGAGGATGCGGCCGCGGTGGAAGGGCAGCCAGCGGACGTGGATGCGCGACTGCAGGGCCTGCTCCTGCCACTCGTCGTAGTGGAGGATCTGGAGCCAGGCGAGACGGGCGATGAGCACTCCCGTCGCCAGCAGCAGGAGGGCGGCCAGGACCAGGAGGCGGCGGGTCCTCATGCCCCGCCTCCCGCCCGGGGGGCGTCCGCCCAGCGCCCGGCACGGCCGCGGGGCCGCGGACTCACCGGCAGGGGCGCCGGCGCCAGGGCCAGGGCCCAGAGGATCCCGAGGAGGCCGGCGCGGACCAGGCCCTCCTCCCAGGCGAGCGCGAGGCCGAAGCGCGCCGCGGCGGCCTGGTCGAGGAGGGCGAGCGGCAGGGCGCAGACCGCTCCGAGCAGACAGCGCGCCAGGAAACGCTGCTCCACGAGCCAGCCCCCCAGCCAGGAGCGCAGGGCCAGGGCATGGCCGAGGCCGGCCCAGGCGGCGAAGGGGGAGGCCGCCGAGACCGAGGAGCGCAAGAGGCCCAGAAGACCGATGAGGAGGATCGGCCGCCGCAGGCCGGCTCCCGGAACCGGCGGCACCGCCCAGAGGGCCAGAAGCAGCCAGGGATCGGGAAGCCACCGGCCGCCGGGCAGTGCCCGGAGCGCCGGTGCCGCCGCCGTCAGCAGCAGGGCCACGGGCAGGACCACGCGCAGGCGCGGGGCCTTCACCGCGCATCCTCCTCCGGGAACGGCGCCCGGCTCACCAGCTCCAGAGGACCGCGGATCAAGGGGGGACCGGCCCGGGCCGGTCCCAGCGGCAGGCCGCGCGGCACGCCCGCCGTGCCGCGGGTGTAGAGAAAGGCGCGCATCCGGGCCTGGGCGTCGAGGGCGGAGACGGGTTCCAGGACACCGCTTGCGGGATCCACGGCCAGAGCCTCCTCGCCCCACTCCAGGGGGGCACGGTGCCGGATCCAGTGGAGTTCTCCGCGCCCTGCGACCACGGGGCCAGCCACTCCGGCAGGTGTCGCCAGCGCACCGCCGGCGCCGGGAGAGCGGACCAGGGCCAGGCGCGGCCCGAGGACGGCATCGGCGCGCAGGAGGGGTTCGGCGGTCCGGCGCCGCAGGGGCAGGCGGGGCGGCGGCTCCGGTCCCAGGGCGCCGGCCCCCACCCAGACCCGGCCCTCGGCTCCCAGGGGCAGGCGGGCCTCGACCACCCAGCGTTCCTGACGGCGGCGGGGATCCCCCTCCTGGCGCAGGACGCCCAGCTCCAGATCCAGGCTGGCGAGCTCGGGGGGATCCGCCTCCCGCCGGCGCCAGCGGACGGTCATGCCCGGCCGGGGTTCACCGGCCGTCTCCACCCAGCGCACGAGCGGCGGCGCATCCCGGCCGCGGCCGACGCAGACCGCCGCCAGCCGACCCTCCGCGTCCTCCAGGAGGACGCCGGTCCGGGCGTCCGCCGCCGTCCAGAGCAGGGCGCGGCAGGAAACCTCTCCGGCCTCGGCCACGCGGCCCAGCCAGAGGCGGCCGAAGACCACCGGCGAGCCGGGAGCCAGCCCGTGGCGGCGGCCGCCGGCGAGGTGGAGTTCGCCGGCGGCGAGGTCGGCTTCGAGAACCGGCGTCTCCAGCCAGCGCAGGCCGGCGACCGGCTCCGGGGTCCCCAGCTGCCGCTCCAGGACCTCCAGCTCGAGGGGCGGAACCAGGAGCGGCACCGCCTCCGGACGGCCGGCCACGGCGTCCACGGCCAGGCCCGCGAGGCCGGCCAGGGGCGCCGCCAGGGCCGAGGTCCCGCGCCCCAGCCAGCGATCGGGAAGATCCCAGGGCACCAGGGCCAGGACCGTGAGAACCAGGAGCAGCAAGCCGGTGAGGGCGAGGCGTCGGAAGCGCTCGGCGTCCGGCAGCAGGAAGAACACCGGCGCCCTCCGGCCTCAGGCCACCTCGTCCCCCTCGGAGAGGAAGCTCGCGTAGAGGTCCAGGTCCTCCAGGAAGCGGGCCGTGCCCCGGGCGACCGCGGTGAGGGGATCCTCCCCCACCTGGGCCGGAAGGCCCGTGGACTCCGAGAGGTACTGCGCTAGACCGGGCAGGAGGGCGCCGCCGCCGACGATGGTGATCCCGGTGTCGATGAGGTCGGCGCCGATCTCCGGCGGGCAGGCCTCCAGGGCGTCGAGGACCGCACGGTTGATGGCACGCAGAGGTTCCTGCAGGGCCTCGCGGATCTCCTCGCTGGTGACCACCGCCTTGCGCGGCATCAGGTTCAGGGTGTCGCGGCCCTTGACCTCCATGGACTTCTCCTGCTCCAGGGCCACCGCGCTGCCGATGCTGATCTTCAGCCGCTCAGCGGTCTGGGGACCGACCTGCAGAGTGTGGTGCTTGCGCAGGTAGCCGATGATGGCCTCGTCCATGTCGTCGCCGGCGACCTTCACGGAGTTGACCTCGACCGGCCCGCCCAGGGCCAGGATCGCGACCTCGGTGGTGCCGCCACCGATGTCCACGATCATGGAGCCCTGGGCCTCGGTGATGGGAAGCCCGACTCCCAGCCCGGCGGCGATGGGCTCGTCCACGAGGTACACGCGGCGTGCCCCGGCGCGCTCCGCCGAGTTGATCACCGCCCGGCGCTCGACGGTGGTGATTCCCGAAGGGACGGAGATCACGACCCGCGGCTTGACCCAGGCCCCACCCTGGTGGGCCTTGCGCAGGAAGTAGCGCAGGAGCTTCTCGGTGATCTCGAAGTCGGCGATGACACCGCCCTTCAGGGGACGTACGGCGACGATGTTGGCCGGGGTCTTCCCGAGCATGGCGTAGGCCTCGTTGCCGACGCCCATGCCGTCCAGGATCACCTCGTTCGTGCCCTTGTACACGGCGACCACGGAGGGTTCGTTCAGGATGATCCCCCGCTCCCGGGACGAGACCAGGGTATTGGCCGTTCCGAGGTCGATTCCCAGATCCTCCGAGAAGGAGAACAGGGACAGCAGCCAGTCCAACCAGCGCACGATGCAGGGCCCCGGATCGCTCCAGGGCGCTCCCCCGGGGTCGCGCGGAGTATAGCCACGGCAGGGAGCGCATTTACAGTCCCGGACCGGGCTTATTCCCGCGGTGCCGGAAACGGGCGCGGCGGCCGGCCCCGTCGGGAACCGGCCGCCGCAGCGGCGGAGGGAGTCGCGGACTCAGCCGCCGTAGGAACCGGCGAAGAACATCCCGGCTCCGTACTGGCTGCCCTGGACGTAGTCCACGAGCAGGATCGCGAGGAGGAGCAGCACCGCGGTGGCCACCAGGATGGCGGACTCGACCGGGATCCCCGCCCGGTCGTCGGCTTCCTCGACGACGGCGGCCGGAGCGGCCTTCTTGCGGGAGGGACGGGCAGGACGGGCGGCCTTGCGGCTGCCTCCGGATGCCTTGCGACGCTTGGCGGCCATCGGGGAATCCTCCTCGGCTCAGAGGCTGGTGGTGATGCGGTCGCCGGCCTGGATCGGCACAGCACCCGGCAGGACCACGGTGGCCGCGGAGTTGGACTCGTTCACCACCTCGATCCGGATCTGGCCCTTGTAGGTCGGGCCGTTGTAGACGTCGAAGGTGTAACCCACCCGGACCTCATCCCTGGCGCCCAGGTTGACCATCACGATCGGGGTACCGCCGTCGTAGGAGGCTTCGAGGACGATGCCCTCCATCTGCGGCTGCGAGCGGAGCCTGGCCGGGTCGAAGCCGTACATGCGCGCGGCAGTGACCAGAGCGGTCTCGGCGGCCTCCTTCTCCTGGCGCAGGCGGGCCAGGTCGGCCTCCAGGACCTCCAGGCGGGAGCTCGCCTCACGGGCCTCGGCGCGGGCGGCCGTGGCCTCCTCCAGGGCGGAATCCCGCTCGTCCAGGGCCGCGTCTCGCTCGTCGCGCAGGGACTCCAGGCGGCGGTTCAGCTCGGCGATCTGGTTGCCCTGGGCCTGGTTCGTGGACTGCAGGTCGCCGAGACGGCCGTCGATGCTCGCCAGACGCTCCCGCAGGTCGGCGTTCTCCTGGTCCTTGGTGGCGAGATCGTCGTTGGCCGCCTGCAGCTGGCTTTCCAGGCTCGCCTTCTCCGCTAGGAGCCGGCTGATCTCGTCGGCCTTCGTGTTGTTGTCCCCGGTCAGGCGGGCGATCTCCTGATCCTTCTCGGCGAGCTGGGCGTTGAGCTCCTGGGTTTCGGTCTCGTACTTCTGGCGCCAGTCCTGGCTGTTGCCGATGAGGCTGGCGGCGGCGCCGACGAAGACCGCGGCCAAGGCCAGGTTCAGAACGATGAACAGCTTTCCGATGGGGCTCATCCCGCTTGCTCCTGAAGCGATCCGGTAGGTGGCCGGGGGAATCCCGGGGGGCGGTGTCAGTCTAGGCGCGCGCCCGCAACGGGTTTCACGCCTCCGACCAGGGACGTGGAAAGGTAGCCACGGCCCGGAGAAGGGTCAAGCGCCGTCCGGCGGGCGGTCCCGCTGCTCCGGCCGCGGCCAGAGGGAGCCCAGGAGGGCCAGAAGCGGCCCCAGAAGGGAGGCCAGGAAGGGCAGGGCGTGGCCCCAGGCTTGCCAGGGAGTGCGGAAGCCCCCGGGAACCCGGCTCAGGGAGGCCCGGAGCCAGGTCTGGCGGCCCCGGGGGACCCCGTCCCGGACCTCGCCCCGCGGGCCGACCAGGACCGTCAGCCCGGTGTTGGTGGCCCGGAGGATCGCCCGGCCGGTCTCGGCTGCCCGGAAGCGCGTGGCGGCGAGCATCTGGTCCATCTCGAAGCCCGTCCCGTACCAGGCCTCGTTGGAGAGGATGAGGAAGGCCTCCGCCCCCCGGTCCGCGAGGCGGCGGAAGACCGCCGGGAACTGGTTCTCCCAGCAGATCGCGGTGCCGAGGGCCACTTCGTCGCCGTCCGGCCGCCGCAGGCGCAGGGGACCGGTCAGGGCCCCGCGCTCGAAATCGGGAAGCAGGAGGAAGCGCTCGTAGACCTCCAGGGCGAGGCCACGGTGTCCCGGGAGCGCCCGGCCGAAGGGCAGGGCCTCGCCGAAGGGCACCAGTTCGGTCTTCGGGGCGTGGGCCAGGAGACGGCCCTCGGCGTCGAAGACCAGGGTCTCGCTGGTACGCGGGGAGAACTCGCCAGCGGCCGGGTCGGGCAGGGCCCGGTAGAGATGGGCGCCGGTCAGGAACCAGCCCTGGGGACGCAGGCCCGTGGCCGCGGCCGCCCGGGCGACCTGCGCTTGCAGACTGCGGACCTCCGCCGCCGGCAGGACCTGCAGGCGGCCGCCCAGGAGCGGGCGGACGAGGAAGCCCTCCCCGTCCTCGGCCAGGGCCGGCACCGGGAAGAGGGTCTCGGCCCAGATCAGGCACTCCGCCGGCCCCCCTTCCTGGAAGGCGGCCGCCTGGAGCTCCAGGTGGCGCTCGAGGATCGAGGCGCGCCGGGAGGGGTCGTTCTTCTCCCGCAGGCCCAGATTCGGCTGGAGAGCGAGGCAGTCCAGGGCGGCACCGCCCCGGGGGATGGAAGGCGCCAGGAGGGCGGCACCGGCGAGGAAGGCACCGGCGGTCCCGAGGGCCCCGGCCGCCTCCCGGGGCCGCCGGCCGCCGGGAAGGAGCCGGGCGCAGCCCGCGCCGGCCAGGAGGACCAGGAGGCTCACCCCTTCCTCGCCGAGGACCGAGGCCGCCGGCAGGATCCCGGGGAAGCCGGCGAGGCCGAGGGCAGCCTGGCCCCAGGGCATGCCGCCCATGGGAAGGACGCCGCGCCAGAAGTCGGTGCAGGCCCCGGCCAGGACCAGGGCCGGGACGGCGCCCGTCCGGCTCCGGAGCCGGCGCCACAGAAAGCCCTCCAGGACCCACCAGAGGGCCAGGGGCCCGGCGGCGCCCAGGGGCAGGATCCAGCTCGTGTAGGCGGTGAAGGCGAGGCAGCCGCTGAACCAGAGGAAGCCGCCGAGGTAGTCGCCGCGAGGGCCGAGCCCGGCCTCCCAGGCGCGCAGGCGCAAGGCCACGGCGAGGAGGACCAGGATGCCCGCCCCCTCCCAGGGCAGGACTCCGGGCAGGGACAGGGTCCGGAGGAGGGCAGCCGCCGTGACCAGGAGCAGGGCTCGCCGGGGGCGCGGTCTCACCCTGCTGCCCCGGCGGGGTCCGGACCGGGCGGATCGAGAAACAGGAACTGTACCGGGTCCCCCGGACCGGCCCGCTGGCGCGGAGGCAGGTGGAGCAGGGCCCGGGCCCCCGCCAGGCTGGTCCAGTCCCCGCTGCCGGTGGCCGGGAGAGGCCGGACCCGGAGCTCGCCCTCCGGCCCCGGCATCAGGCCGGCGGGCAGGAAGCGCGGGCGGGCGCCGCTCCGGGCCTCACCGGCCAGGACGCCGGGCCAGAGCGGCCGCGGCCCGGCAGCCCGCTCGCCCGCGAGACGAGCCACGAGAGGCACGACGAAGAGCTCGAGGAGGGTGAAGCTGGAGACCGGGTTGCCCGGCAGGCCGACGACCAGGGTCCGGCCGCGCCGGCCGGCCCAGACCGGCTTGCCGGGCTGGATCCAGACCTTGTGGAAGAGGCGCTCGACCCCGAGAGCCGCAAAGACCCCGGGGAGCAGGTCCCTCTCCCCCATGCTGACGCCGCCGAGGGTGACCAGGATCTCCGCTTCCTCCAGCGCCCGGCCCAGGCCGGCCTCGAGATCCTCCTGCCGGTCCGGGGCGTGGTTCGAGGCGGCGACCTCCGCCCCGGCGCGGCGCAGCTGCAGGACGGTGCCGAAGCGGTTGCTGTCCCGGACCTGGTGGTCGGCGGGCCTGGCGGTCCACGGCACAACCTCGTCACCGGTGCTCCAGACCGCGGCCCGCGGACGGCGGCGGACACGCACGCGCGCCTGCCCGCAGCCGGCGGCGGCGATCAGGTCGGGAAGACGCAGGCGCAGCCCCGGAGCCAGGAGGACACGCCCGGCCCGGCCCATCTCGCCGGCGCGGCGGACATGGGCTCCGGGCTCGACCGCCGCCTCCAGATGAAGCCGGCCCTCCTCGACCCGGGTGTGCTCCACCGGGACGACGGCGTCGGCTCCCGGCGGCACCGTCCCGCCGGTCATCACGGGAGCGGCTTCCCCCGGACCGATCTCGGGGAGCTCGGCGGTGCCGGCGTAGATCGCCGGGAGAAGCCGCCGCGGGGCCTCGCCGTCAGCGGCGCGGAGCGCGAAGCCGTCCATGGCCGAGCGCGGAACGGGCGGTTCCGCCCGGTCCAAGCGGACCTCCTGGGCCAGGATCCGCCCTTCGGCCTCCGCCAGAGGCAGCTCTTCGGTTCCCTCCACGGGCACGGCGGCAGCCAGGAGACACTCCAAGGCCTCGCGCCAGCCGGGAAGGGCCTGCGGGGGAGCGTCGCAGGGATCGCGAGGGTCCATGGGCTCCATGGTCCCGGCGCGCGGCCGGGAAAGCCATAATGGAGGCTGGAACCGGCCGTAGGTCTTCCGCTTCCCTCCCGCGGGCCCCCGCCCTCATGCCTTCCTCCCTCTCCCTTCCTCGCGGGCGACGCCCGGCCTCGGGCCTCCTGTTCCTGCTGCTCGGCGCCTGCTTCGGCCGCCCGGAGGCCGCCGAGGCCGGCTCCGTCCCTCCCGCGGCGCCCCCGCCCGAGTCGGCGGTCGCCCCCGAGCCGGTGTTGGTCCGGGTCGAGCCGCTCCGGCGCGGGCCGGTGGAGCTCCACCTGCAGGCCAACGCGACGGTCGAGAGCCTGGACGTCGTGGACGTGATCGCCGAGCGGGCCGAGCCCGTCCGTCAGGTCCTGGTCGAGGAGGGAGACAAGGTCCAGCGCGGCCAGGTCCTGGCACGCCTGCGCAGTGAGGTCTCCGAGCTCCTGGTGGCCGAGGCCCAGGTCCGCCTGGAGGAGGCCGAGGCCGAGGTCGAACGGACGCAGCGCGAGCTCGACCGCAATCTCAAGCTCCTGAACGGACCGGGCGGCATCGCCCTGGCCACCGAGCGCGAGGTCGAGCAGGCCCGGGCCGCCCAGATCGCCGCCCGCACGGCCCTGGAGGCGGCGCGGGTCGCCCTGGACCAGGCGGAGCTGGAGCTCGAGCGCTGCACGATCTCCGCACCCATCACCGGCACGGTCACCCTGCGCGAGGTCTCCGTAGGCGACACCACCGCCCTGGGCCAGCGGCTGTTCCAGATCACGGACCTGGACCATCCCCGGGCCGTCTTTCACCGGCCGCAGCGCGAACTCTCCCTGCTCCGGCCCGGTCTGGCCCTGACCGCCACCGCCGAGGCTTTCCCAGGTCTCGTGATTCCCGGCCACGTGGAGCGGATCTCGCCGCGGGTGGATCCCGAGAACGGCACCGTCAAGGTCACGGCCCTCCTGGAACCGGAGGGTTATGTCCTTCCGGTGGGCATCCTGGTCGAGATCGATCTGGTCCTCGACCGGCGCGAGGACGCCCTCCTCGTCCCGAAGCGGGCCCTCCTCTACGAGGGCCGTGAGGTCGTCTGCTACGTGGTGCGCGACGGCCGCGCCCTGCGGATCCCGATCCAGCCCGGCTACGAGCAGCCCGACTTCCTCGAGGCCCGTTTCGCCGAAGACACGCCGCCGGAACGGCGCCTGCTCCCGGGCGACCTCGTGGTCACGGTCGGCCAGGACCGCCTGAGCGACGGCGGGCCGGTGGAGATCGCCGGGGAGGCATGAGCCGCCCCGGCGAGGACGGCGGGAACCCCCGCGGCGGCGGCATCCTGGCCTTCGGCGTGCAGCGCCCGGTCGGCACCCTCATGGTGGTGCTGGCGGCGATGGTCTTCGGCCTCGTGTCCCTGCGCCGTCTGCCCGTGGATCTCCTGCCCGAGGTGGACTACCCCTCGCTCACGGTGCGCACCTCCTACCCGGGCGCAGCGCCCCAGGACCTCGAGGAGCGGGTCACGGAGCGGCTGGAGGACGCCCTGGCCACGGTGCGGGGGCTGGTGCGCATGCGCAGCTCCTCGCGGGCGGAGGTCTCCGAGATCCTCCTGGAGTTCGAGTGGGGCTCCAAGCTCTCCTTCCTCGTCCAGGACGTGCGCGAACGCCTGGACCGGGTGTTCCTGCCCGAAGGCGTGGAACGTCCCCTGATCCTGCGCTACGACCCGGGCCTGGACCCGGTCCTGCGCGTGGCCCTCTCCGGCGACCGTGACCTGATCCGTCTGCGCGACCTCGCCGAGCAGGAAGTGGAGCGTGAGCTGGAAGGGCTGCCCGGAGTGGCGGCAGTGCGGGTCCGCGGAGGCCTCGAGGACGAGATCCAGGTGCGCGTGGACCCTGCCCGTCTGGCCCACTACCGCATCGGCACCGAGCTCATCCGCCAGCGTCTGGCGGAAGAGAACCTGAACGTCCCTGGAGGCACCGTCGAGGAGGGCGCCGTCGAGTACGTCGTCCGCACCCTCAACGAGTTCCGGAGCCTGCAGGAGATCGCCGAACTCCCGGTGGTGGTGCGCAGCGGGACGCCGATCCTCCTGGAGGACCTGGCCGAGGTCGCCTGGGCACACAAGGACCGCGACGTGATCCTGCGCGTGGACGGCCGCGAGGCCGTGGAGATCGACGTCTTCCGCGAGGCCGGCGCCAACCTCACGGAAGTGGCACGGGTCGTGCGCGAACGGCTCTTCGGAACGCCTGAGCAGCAGCGCGCCCTGGCGCGCCTCGAACGCGAGGGAAACCCGCCGCCGAGGGACGAGAAGGAGGCCCTGGAGCGGGAGCGTATGGAAGACTTCCTGGCGCGCAAGCTCCCCCCGGACCTGAAGCTGACCGTCCTCAGCGACCAGTCGCGCTTCGTCGAAGGAGCGATCCGCGAGGTCGGCGAGGCCGGGCTGGTCGGCGGCGCCCTGGCGATCCTGGTCTGCTTCCTCTTCCTGCGCAGCCTCGGTGTGACCCTGGTCGTGGCCTTGAGCATCCCGATCTCGGTGCTCGCCACCTTCGGCCCCATGTTCCTGGGCGGCGTGACCCTGAACGTCATGTCCCTGGGCGGCCTCGCCCTCGGCATCGGCATGCTCGTGGACAACACCATCGTGGTGCTGGAGTCCATCACGCGCTGCCGGGAGGAAGGCGACGGGCGGGTGGAGGCCGCCCTGCGCGGAGTACGCGAGGTCGGGAGCGCCGTCACCGCCTCGACGCTGACGACCATCGCCGTGTTCGCCCCCATCGTCTTCGTCGAAGGCCTCGCCGGGCAGATCTTCGGCGACCAGTCCCTGACCGTGGTCTGTTCGCTCCTCGTCTCCCTGGCCGTCGCCCTCTTCTTCCTGCCAGGGATCGCCGCGCGCCTGGAGCTCCTGCGCTCGGAGCGCGGTGATCTCGGTACGCGCCTGCGCCGCGAATGGCGCGCGGTACGCACGGATCTGGCCGGGCCGCGGCACTGGTTCCGTGGTCTGCCACGGCCACGGCGCTGGAAGACCTGGGCCCTGCTGGCCCTGGCCGGAGCGGCCTTGGCGGCCTGGTGCCACGGCCAGCTCACGCAGCTGGAGGCGCCGTGGAAGGAGAAGCCGCTGGAAGCGCGGCCGCCGGAGTTGAAGGAAGCCCTGGCCTGGTACGCCTTCGGCCGCACCGCGGGCGCGCTGCCCGCCCTCTGGCTGCTGGGCGAGCCGCTCCTGGTCCTGGCCGGGCGGATCCTGGGCGATGCCGTGGCCTTCGCCGCCACGGCCCTGCGCTGGGGCCTGGGCCTGCTCCTGGCGCCGGCGCTCCTGTTCCTGGCCATCCCCGGCCTGGTCGTCGCCGGGCTCCAGCGTTTCCTGGACCGGGCCTATCCCTGGTTCCTGCGCGGTGCCCTGCACGCTCCCCTCCTCGTGCTTCTGGCCGCCGGGGCGCTCAGCGCCCTGGCCTGGAGGACGCTGCCCGGTCTCGGCCGGGAACTCCTGCCCGAGGTCCGCCAGGGCGAGTTCACCGCCGAGATCTACTTCCCTGCGGGCTCCCCCCTGGAGGAGACCGACCGCCTGGCCAGCCGCCTGGAGCGGCGTATCGCCGCCTTCGACGGCGTCGCGGCCTCGGCCGTGGTCTCGGGAATGGACCGCGAGGAGGTGAGCCAGGAGGAAGACGGGCCCCACGTGGCGCGCATCCTGGTCCAGCTCGATCCGGGGCCGGAGATGCGCAAGGTGGAGGAGCGGGTCGAAGCCGAGGTCCGGCACCTGCTCGAGGCGCAGCCGGAGATCGCCCGCTACGACATCGAGCGGCCGACGCTCCTGGCGCTGACCGCGCCGCTGGAGATCGAGATCCTGGGCCGCGACCTCGCGGAGATCGAAGAGGTCGCCCGGCGTGTCGAGGCGGCGGTGAGTGGCGTCGAGGGGATCGTGGATCTGCGCAGCTCGATCCGCCGCGGAAACCCCGAGGTCCGCATCGTCCTGGACCGGCAACGCCTGGCCGAACACGGCCTGACCCTGGCGGAGGTGGCGCGCAACCTGCGCCAGGCCGTGGAGGGCGAGATCGGCTCCACCTTCCCCCAGGACGACGAACGCCTCGACATCCGGGTGCGCGCGGACTTGAGCCATCTGAGCCACGTCATGCAGCTGCGCGACCTGCCGGTGAATCCGGAAGCCGAGAAGCCCCTGCCCCTGGAAGCGGTCGCCGAGCTCAGCATTGCCGACGGGCCCGGGGAGATCCGCCATATCGGCCAGCGTCGGGCCGCAGTCCTGACCGCCTCGACCGAGGGCTTCGACCTCGGTGATCTCACGGATCGCCTGGAGCGGCGTCTGGCCTCGGTACCGCGGCCCCCGGACACCACGGTCCAGGTCGGCGGCCAGAAGCGGGAGATGGAGCTCGCCCTGTCCTCCCTGGGGTTCGCCCTGGCCCTGGCGGTGTTCCTGGTCTACGCCGTCATGGCGGCACAGTTCGAGTCGCTGCTCCAGCCCTTCCTGATCCTCTTCAGCGTGCCTCTGGCCTTCCTCGGCGTCGTCTTCGCCCTGGCCTGGACGGGCACGCCGGTCTCGGTGGTGGTCCTCCTCGGCGCGGTCATGCTGGCCGGAATCGTAGTCAACAACGCGATCGTCCTGGTCGACCGGATCAATCGCAACCGGGCCCGAGGCCAGGTCCTGGATGAAGCCATCGTGGAAGCCGGCCGCGCGCGCTTGCGGCCGATCCTGATGACCACGGTGACCACGGTCCTGGGCATGCTGCCCCTGACCGGATGGCTCGCCGGTCTGCCCGGCCTCGGCGACCTCGGCACCGCCGAGGGCACGGAGCTCCGCGCGCCCATGGCCCTGGTCGTGATCGCCGGCCTGATCAGTTCGACCCTTCTGACCCTGGTCGTGATCCCGGTCCTGTACCGGCTGCTGGCCCGGATCGGAGGCCGGTGGGAGCCGCTCGCATGAGCGCCGTCTCGCCCGGCCTCGTCCGCCTCTTCCAGGCCCTGACCGCCCGGCCGGTGGCGGTCTTCATGGGCGTCCTGGCGCTCCTGGGCATGAGCTTCATCGCCATGACCCGGATCCCCATCGAGCTGTTTCCCGAGGGCTTCGCCTCGGACAGCATCTCGGTCCTGGTCCCCTGGAACGGCGCCAACCCGCAGGAGGTCGAGGAGAAGATCGTCCGCCCGCTGGAGGAGGAACTCGGGACGCTGACCGGCCTGCAGGAGATCAATGCTGTCGCCGCCCCCGGCCGCGCCACGGTGATCCTGAGCTTCCCGGGCCACATGGACATGGACCTCGTCTACGCCGAGGTCTCGGACCGGGTCGAGCGGGTGCGGCCGCGTCTGCCCAGGGAGGCGGACCGCATCACCATCAGCCGCTTCACGAGCGCCGACATCCCGGTGATCTGGAGCGCGGTCCTCTACCCCACCGAACGCCAGGACGAGAGCCAGGAGATCTTCGAGGAGGTCCTCAAGCCGCGTATCGAAGGCGTCGAGGGAGTGGCCAGCGTCGAGATGCACGGCATCATCCCGCGCTCGGTGCGGATCTGGCTGGACGAGGAGCAGACCGCAGCCAACCGCGTGAACGTCGGCGAGCTCCTGACGCGGCTGCAGGCGGACAACATCTCGGCTCCGGTCGGCGATCTGGACAGTTCGGGCAACCGCTACATCGTCCGGGTCGACGGGCGCTTCACGAGCCTCGAGGAGATCGCGGACTTCCCGGTCGATGGCGACCTGCGGATCCGCGACATCGGCCGCGTGGAGATGGTGCGCTCGGCACCGGACAGCCTGTTCCGGATGAACGGGCGCTACGGACTGGCCTTTGCGGTCTACAAGGAAACCAACGCCAACACCTTCGAGGTGTGCCGCAAGGTCCAGCACCTCCTCGAGGAGGAGCTGCCGCGCGATCCGGTCCTCGGCCAGTTCGAGTACACGGTCTTCTTCAATACCGGCGAGACCATCGAGCAGACCCTGCGCGACCTGGTCGAGGACGCAGGCGTCGGCGGTCTCATCGCCGTCGTCGTCCTGTTCCTGTTCCTGCGCCGCCTGCGCTTCACCCTGCTGATCGCCGTCAGCATCCCCTTCTCGGTACTCCTGACCCTGGCCTGGCTGTATTTCCAGGGGGACAGCTTCAATCTCCTGTCCATGGCCGGGATCACCATCTCCATCGGCATGCTGGTGGACAACTCGGTGGTGATCGTCGAAAGCATCTTCCGCCGCCGCGAAGAGGGAGAGAGCCTGGAGGAGGCCACCAGCCGGGGGCCGGCGGAGATGGTCCTGCCGGTGGTGACGGCGACCCTGACCAGCGTCGTCGTTTTCGTGCCGGTCATGTTCATGTCGGAGGACCGCAACACACGGCTCTTCGCCACCGGGATCGGCATCCCCCTGTGCATCGCTCTGCTGGCGGCGCTGCTCCTGGCCGTCGTCATCGTGCCGGTGAGCGCCCGGCAGCTGGCTCGCCGCGGCGGCCGGCGCAAGGCCCTCCCTGCCTCCCCCTGGAGTCGGCGCGCCGGTGCCTGGATGGGCGGCCTGGTGGAATGGAGCCAGCGCCACCGCCTGGGCGCCTGCCTCGTCGCCCTCCTGTTCCTCGGCACCTACGGCCTGTCCTCGGCGGGCACTCGCCTGGTGCCGACCGGTGACGGCGAGGAGGGGGGCATGACGGTGCGCTTCGAGTTCTCCGCCAACACCACCCTGGAGCAGGCCGAGGCGGAGATCCTGCGCCTGGAGGAGCACCTCGACGCCGACATCGCCGAGGCCCTGGGGAATCCGGCCCTCGGCATCGACTTCAGCCGCCGCGGCGGCTCCCTGTTCCTGTGGTACGACCGCCAGCCCAGGTCTCGGGAACGGGAGCGCATCCTCCAGGAGCTGGAGAGGCGCCTGCCGCGCAGCGCCGCCATCGAGTGGCACTTCGAGAGCGAGTTCAACCGCCAGAACAAGGAGGACGACGACTGGATCCAGGTCCTGATCCAGGGGCCCGACAGCGACCGCGTCGAGGAGATCGCCGAGGAGGTGCGGGAGCGAGCCCGGCGGCATCCTGCCTTCCGGGAGGTGGACGAACCCGTGGACCCCGCCCGCGAGGTGCTCCTGACCCTGGATCGCGACCGCCTGCAGCGCGCCGGCACGACCAGCCTGAATGTCCTCGGCACCGTGGAGTGGGGGCTGCGCGGCATCCTGGTGTCGCGCTTCCAGACCGACTACGGAGACCTGCCGGTGATCATGGAGTTCGACCGCGAACAGAATCCCGGCCTCCAGGACCTGCGCAGTCTGGCCGTCGCCTGGTTCGGGAACGGTGCGGCCCTGGACCTCAGCAACTTCGCCCGTTTCGAACACCGCCGCTCGCCGCGTGCCATCTTCCGCCGCGACAGCCGCACCATGGCCGTGGTCGGCTTGCAGCCGGCGGAGAAGGACCTGCAGAAGAACCACGCCGCCCTGGCCGAGCTCATGGCCGGCGTCGAGCTGCCCGAGGGCTATTCCTGGAGCCAGGGCGGCGGCTGGGAGGACTTCCAGCAGGACATGCGCGAGCTGGGCCTTGCCATGCTCCTGTCCGTGGTGCTCGTGTTCTTCCTCATGGGTCTGCTCTTCGAATCCCTGATCCTGCCCTTCTCCTGCCTCGTGACCATTCCCTTCGCCCTGGTCGGGTCGAGCTGGGCCTTCTGGGTATCCGGAGCCGACATGGACCTGGTCGGGATGATCGGCGGCATCGTTCTGGTCGGAGTCGTGGTCAACAACGGCATCGTCCTCGTGGACCGCATCCTGACCCTGCAGCGCCGCGGCCTGGAGCGCCGGCGTGCTCTGCGCCAGGCCGTGGAAGATCGCTTCCGGCCGGTGCTCATGACCGCGGTCACCACGATCTGCGGACTTCTGCCCATCGCTCTCTCCGCGGAGTCCTCGGGGAACATGTTCTCTTTCCAGGGACTGGCCATCGGCGTCATCGGCGGGCTCTTCTTCTCCACCTTCTTCACCCTGTGGACAGTGCCCCTGGCCTTCAGCCTCTTCCAGGATCTGGGCGCCGCCGGGCGTCGTCGGCTCTGGGGCCGGCTCGCCGGCGCGGCGGATGCTTGCCAGGAGCAGCCCGGACGGGGACAATCCCCGGCTCCCCGGCGTCCGCGAGCATGACCCCGATCCTTGGCGAAGGCCTTCCCGAGCACCCCCCCCGCTGTGCGGTGGCGGTGGCGCGTTTCCACCAGGACATCACCGAGGCCCTCCTCGAGGGCTGTCTTCAGGGGCTCCAGGAGCAGGGCGCCGAGCCCCGCGAAGTGACCGTGGCCCGGGTGCCCGGCGCCTGGGAGCTGCCCCTGGCCTGTGACCGCCTGGCCGCCTCGCGGCGTTATGACGCCGTGATCGCCCTCGGTTGCGTGGTCCGCGGCGAGACCCCGCACTTCGACTATGTGGCCGGCGAATGCGCCCGCGGCCTGCAGGAGGTGGCCCTGCGCCGGGGCCTGCCCGTGGTCTTCGGCGTCCTGACCACGGATACCCTGGAGCAGGCGCGCTGGAGAGCCGACCGGGACTGCCTGCGAGGCAGCGATCCGGGGTCCGCCGGCGCGAAGCAGACTCCCCGCTGCAACAAGGGCTACGAAGCGGCCGCCGCGGCCCTGCAGATGGTCCGCCTCCTGGAACAGATCTGATGGCTGCTCCCGTCCGCCGCCGTACCCGGGCCCGGGAACTGGCACTCCAGTTCCTCTACACCCTGGAGCTCCGCGGCCACGAGGCCCACGAGGAGCGTGAGGCCTTCATCGACCACCACACGCGCCGCGGGCAGGACGCCAGGGGCCAGGCCGAGATCGCCCAGTATGCCCGCACCCTCATCCAGGGCGTGGACCAGCACCGCGAGGAACTGAACCGCTGGATCGAACACATCGCCCGCAACTGGCGCCTGGAGCGCATGGCCCATGTGGACCGCAACATCCTGCGCATGGCGATCTTTGAGCTCCTCTATCAGCCCGATATCCCCTTCAAGGTCGTCATCAACGAAGCCATTGACATCGCCAAGCGCTACAGCACCGGCCAGTCGGGCTCCTTCGTCAACGGCATCCTCGACCGCGCCCGCATCCTGATCCAGGAAGGGCGCGAGCGGACCGGCCTGGAGGCGCCGCCGCCCCCGGATGCGGCGCCGGCCCCGGCCCCCGCCGGCGACCCCGTGCCCGGCGACCGCGACATCCGTCTGGACCCCGCCCCCATGCCGCGGCCGCGGGAAGGCGCGCCGCGCCTGCCCTTCCGCCGCCGGCCCTCGCCACCGACGTCCGGATCCGAAGCCTGAGGCTCATGGTCCTGTCCCGACTGCGCGCCGGCCTCCAGCGCACCCGCAACCGCATCTCCCACGCCCTGCGCCGTCTCGGCGGCGACACCAGCCTGGAGGAGGCCCTGGAGGCCCTCGAGGAGATCCTCTACACCGCCGACGTCGGTCTCCTGGCGGGGGAGATCCTCGACGAACTGCAGGGCGAGGTCCGGCGCGGGGCGATCGCGCGCGCCGACGAGCTCGGCCCCTGGCTGCGCGAGCGCCTGCTGCGGGAACTCCAGGACCCGGGGCCGGAACCGCTCCGGCTCCAGCCTTCCGGCCCGACGGTGATCCTGGTCGTCGGCGTCAACGGCAGCGGCAAGACCACGAGCGTGGCCCGACTCGTGGCCTGGCTCCAGGGGCGCGGCCTGAAGGTGCTCCTCGGCGCCGCCGACACCTTCCGCGCCGCCGCCGTCGAGCAGCTCGGCATCTGGGCCGAGCGCCTGGGGGTGGATCTGGTCACCGGCCCGCACCAGGGAGACCCCGCCGCGGTCGCCCACGACGCCGCCGAGGCGGCCCTGGCCCGCGGCGCCGACGTCCTGGTCGTGGACACCGCCGGGCGCCTGCACACCCAGAAGAATCTCATGGAGGAGCTGGCCAAGGTAGCCCGCGTCCTCGACCGCAAGATCCCGGGCGCCCCCCACGAGACCCTCCTGGTCCTGGACGCCACCACCGGTCAGAACGCGGTCCAGCAGGCGCGGCGCTTCGCCGAGAAGGTGCCGGTGGACGGCATCTTCCTGGCCAAGCTCGACGGCACGGCCAAGGGCGGAGCGGTCTTCGCGGTCCAGCGCGAACTCGGCCTTCCGGTGAAGTTCGTGGGTCTGGGCGAGGGCCTCGAGGACCTGGAGGTCTTCGACCCCGGCGAGTTCACCGATGCCCTCCTCGGTCCGCGGCCGGCGGCGGAGACCGCATGAGGCGGGAGACCGCCGTCCTCCTGCTGCTCGCCGCCGCGGTCCTCGTCCCGGCCTGCCTGTGGGTGCCGGCGGCCCCGCACGACCCCGAGCTCGACGGCGGCGCCCTCGGGCTCCTGGTCTTCGTTCTGCTGCTCCTGCTGCGGCCGGCGGAGATCGCCCCCGGGGGCGGCTGGTTCCTGGGCGCTCTGGCCGCCGGCGCCCTGCCCCTGCTTCTGGGACCGGCACCGATCCCACTCACCGGCGAGGACCACGCCCGCATCTTCGCCACGGTGCCGGTCCTGGGCGGCCTCGTCGAGCGCTCCTCCCTGGTAGCCGGCATCCTCCTCCTCACTGCAGCGGTCGCCGCCGGCCGCCGCGGCCTCGCCTGGGAAGGCCCGGTGTTCCGCTCCGTGGTCCTCTGCGCAGTCCTCCTCTCCGCCTACGGCCTGCTCCAGGCCGCCGGCCTGGACCCCCTCGGCTGGCGCCCCGATCCGGCCTCGCCGCCGACCGCGCCCCTGGCCCATCTGCACCACGCCGCCGAGTTCCTGTCCCCGGCCCTGATCCTCGGCCTCGCCTTCGGAGGCCCCTGGCGCAGGAAGGAAGGCTGGCGTCCCTCCTCCTTCCTGCTCCTCCTCCCGGCCCTGCATCTGGGCTACCTCGGAGTCCTGGCCGCCCGCCTGAGCCTGCCCCTCGGCCTGGCCTGGGCCTGCCGCCGGGACCGGCGCCTGGTGCCCGCCGCGCTCCTTCTGCTCGCGTGCTTCGGCCTCGGCGAGGGGCTGCGCGAAGCCACCGCTCCCGCCTGGGCCGGCGGCGGCGCCCCCGCCGCCGAGGCGGCGGCGCCGGGGGAAGAGGCGCCCACCGAGGCCGCCGCCGGTCTCCTTCCCTCCTCGGCCCGGGTCCGCCTGCTCCTCTGGAAGGCGACCCTCGGACGCATGGCCGAGGCACCGCTGGGCATCGGCCTGGGGCGTTTCCCCCTGGAGTACCCCTGGTGGCGCGATCCGGAGGAGTTCCGGATCTCCAGCCACGACTTCCGGGATCCGGCGGTACCGCGCCCGGCGAATCCCCATCAGGAGTTCCTGCTCCTCGGCGTCGAGACCGGCTGGCTCGGTCTGCTCCTGTTCCTGGCCGGGGCCTGGAAGGCCCTGCGCCGCCCCGGCCGGGCGGCCTGGGGCACGGCGCCGCTTCTGGCTCTTGGCGTCCACGCCCTGGTCCGGGCGCCCTGGAGCGACCATCCCGCGGCCCTGGCCCTCACCGCCTTGCTCCTGGCCGCCGGCCCCCTGCCCGAGACCGCCCTCCTCCCCCGGGACGGGGCCGGGCGGCTCCGGCGGCGGGCCCTCCAGGCCGTCCTCCTCGCCCTCGGGACGGCGGTGGCCGTCGCCTCGGTCCCGCGCCTCGGCGGCGAACTCGCCCTGGCCCGGAGGCTGCGCGCCCTGGAGGAGGGCCGGACGGAACTGGAAGCCAGCGAGGCGGCGGCCTGCTGGCGCCCCTGGGATCCGCTGGCCTGGTCCCTGGTGGCCGCCGACCGCTCGGCCCGGCCGGAGGCCGACCCGGCCCGGGTGCGCGAGGCCCTGGACCGTGGCAAGGAAGCCGACCCGGCCGACCTGGGCATCCTGACGAAGCTCTTCCGGCTGGAGATGGAGGCTCCCGGCGGCAACCGGGCCCGCGCCCTCGGCCTCTTGAGCCTGGCCGAGGTCCTGGCGCCGCGGCACCCGGCGGTGCGCCACAACCGCACCGCCCTGATCCGCGCCGAAGCCGAAGCCCGGGAGCGTCGGGGCCGGGAGGCCTTCCCCGATCCCTCCATGCGCACGCAGTTCCTCCTGCAGCACCTGCTCCTGGCCCTGGCCGCCGTGCGCGAGGGCGACTCCGGGAGCTGCCGCGCCGAGCTCTCGGCCGCAGCCAAGTACGACTCGCCGCTCCGGGCCCGCATCGAACGCCTGGCCCGAAGCCCCGATCCCGACCCGGCCGCGGTCCACGCTCTGGTCCTGGAAGCCGCCCCCGGCCTCGCCCCCATCGCCGGCCCGCCCCCGGTCCCATGAATCCCGGTCCCGTCCTCGCCCTCGCCGGCGCCCGCGGCCTGGTCGGCGAAGAGATCCTGAAGGTCCTGGAGGAACGCGGCACCCCCCTTCGCGGCCTGCGTCTGTGGAGCCGCCAGCCCCAGGGGCGGCGCCGGCTCTTCCGCGGCGAGGAGATTCCCTACACCCGGGCCGGTGCCGAGGCCCTGGCCGGCTGTGACATCCTGCTCCACGCCGGACCCGCCGCCTCCGGGCACAGCCTGGGACTCGCGGCCGAAGCCGCCGGCGTCGCTTTCGTGGATCTGTCCGAGGCCTGGCGCCTGGAGCCCCGGACCCCCCTGGTCCTGCCCGAGCTCCTCCAGGCGGCCGGCCTGCCGGATTCGCCCGCGCGCCGCTGGGCCCTTCCGAACTGCACGGTGACGGGCCCGGCCCTGGTCCTGGTGCCTCTGGCACGGCGCTACGGCCTGCAGCGGCTCAGCCTGACCACCCTTCAGGCCGTGAGTGGCCTGGGCCGGCGCGCTCTCGCCGCCTTCGCGACCGGCGCGGCGGAGAGACCGGTGCGAGAGGAGGCGCCGCCGGGTCTGCCCCGGCCCGGAGACCTCCTGCCCTGGTGCGGCGGCGCGCCGGAAGCCGGCCGCCGGGCCTCCCCGGAGGAGCGTTCCGTCGAGGCGGAACTGCGCAGGCTCCTGGCCCCCGCCGCGCCGCACATCGAGGTCTTCTGTCTCCGGGCCCCGGTGCGGAGGGGGCACGGCGCCACCCTGTGGGTCGAGACCGAGGCGCCGCTGGAGGACACGGAGGCGCTCCGGGCCATCCTCCCCGCCGCCGTCCACTGGGCGGCTTCCCCGGCCCCCGGGCCCGGGGAGGCCGCCGGCCGCCCGGAGCTCCTGCTCGCGCGCCCGCGCTGGGACCCCGCCGAGCCGCGACGCCTGGGGCTGTGGCTCGCCTGGGACAACCTGCACTGCGGCGCGGCGCTCCCGGCCGTCCGCCTCGTGGAGATCCTCGGCGCGACGCTCAGGGGCTGACCGGCTCGGGCAGGTTCAGGCGCTCGATCCGGAACTGCCGGGCCAGGGACTCGTAGGTCAAGGCGGCGCGCCGTTTCTCCTGGACGATCTGCTGCTCCAGGGAACGGAGGCCGTAGACCGGCTGCGTGTAGTCCGAGGGCCACAGCTTCTCGAGATCCGGCTCGCGGCGGCCGTCCAGGCGGGCCACGACGAAGGTCTCGCCGTCGCTTCCCTCCAGGGGCCCGAAGACCTCGCCGGTCTCGTAGATGTCCAGGTCGTTGCCAGCGGTGCGCCGCAGCCAGGTCATGAAGGTACGCTCCTCGCCGGCCGCCCACAGGGGATCCGTCGGCGGACGCGGCACCCGTGAGATCCAGTCCAGGACCTCGACCACCCCGCCGGCGGCTGCGGCGGCCTCCTGGAAGGCCTCGGAGTCGAGGCGCACGGGGTCCCCCGGCGCCTGGCCCGCGGGGCGCGGCAGGCCGTCGAGGAAGGCCGCGGCGGCCTCGCGGGCGAGTCGGCCCTGCTGGGCCTCGCGCCAGAAGTCGGCGACCGAGTCCCGGATCTCCTCGAAGGGAGGCATCTGCCGCGGGATGGACTCCTCGACCCGCACGAGGAAGGCGAGATCCTCGGCCTGGAAGGTGTCCGGGAGCCAGGAGCCGGCCTCAGCCGAGACCAGGCGCAGGAGGCTCACCGAGCCGATCCGCGGCAGGTTCTGGAGCTCGCTCCGGGGCACTGCCTCCTCGAGGTAGGCGATGTGGGTCAGGCCGCGCTCCGTGCAGAAGGCCTCGACGTCCTCGGCCTCCTCCAGGTCGGCCCGCAGGGACTCCACGGCCCGGCGCAGGAGGAAGTCCTCCTGCAGACGGTCCCCGAGTTCTTCCATGCTGTACCAGGGCTCCTGGGGCGGGAGTGGCGGGCCCGCCTCTTCCCCGGCGGCGCTCTGGGCTTCGCCGGCCCCCTCTTCCTCCTCTTCGGCCGGGGGATCCTGGCGCGGGCCGCCGGCGGCACCCTCGCCGGAGCCGCCCTCTCCGAAGGCCTCCTCGCCGGCGGTCTCCTCCTCGAGCTCCGGCGGGCGCCGGTAGAGAAGGTGCTTGCGCAGGTCGTAGAAACCCTTCAGGGCCTCCTCGCTCGGCTCGCTCAGGTCGGCCCAGGCCTTCACGGCCTCGCTCTGGAGCTGGTCCCGCTCCAGGGCCACGACCTCGAAGCGCACCCGCGCCTCGTCCTCGAGACTGGAGCGCTGGACCGGCGTCAGGTCCTCCTCGAAGAAACGCTGGAGTTCCTCCTCCTCCGGCTCCAGGGAGGCGGCAGCCTCGGCGAAGTCCTCGGCCTCGAAGCGCAGGAACTCGAGGCGGAACTCCTCGTGCTGGTCCGCCCAGCGCGCCAGGGCCTCGTCGGGATCGGGCACGGCGGTGGCTCCGAGAACGGAGTCGGCCAGGATGTGGATCCGCAGGAGGCTGCGCAGGAGGCTCTCGAAGTCGGCGGGATGGGCGAAACCGAAACTGCGGACGATCTGGTCGTAGCCGATGCCGCTCTGCAGGCCCTGCTGCACGAAGCCCTGCACCCAGGGGCGCAGGACCTCATCGGAAACCACGAGATCCATGTCGTCGGCCAGGGCCAGGAGGGTGGCCATGGCCAGGGTGGTCTCGGTGTCGCCCTCGGCGCCGTAGAAGACGGCGCGGAAGCCGAAGACCCGTTCGTCCCAGGCGAGCATGGCACCAGCCTGCCGGTAGGCCTCGGAGTCGATGACCTTCTCGTCCCCGCTCGGGAGTTCGATCCGGGCGAAGGGCGCCGGTCCGGGCGCAAAGATCCCGGTGAAGAAGGACAGCATCGGCCCGGTGACCGAGAAAATCAGAAGCAGGCCCACCACCAGGGCGATGGCGGCCCACTTCCTCTTGGCGCTCATCTTGGATTCCATGCGTCCTCCGACGGCCGGACAAGGGGGAGGAGTATAGCGGAGAGACCGCCGCCGGGCCTCAGGCGGAATCGGCGGCCCGGGCCGCGGCGTCGGGCTCGCCGCTGGCGGCCTCCCGCTCCGCGGGCTCCGGCGGAGACGGAACGCCGGGCTCGGCAGTGGCCGGGGAGGCCTCCGCCGGAGTGCCCGTCCCCGCGGCCTCCCCGCCGGGGGTCGGTTTCCGGCCGGGCTCGGGCGGCGCCAGGCGGCCGGCCTCGGGAAGCTCGCTCAGGTCGGCGAGCCCGAAGGCGTCCAGGAACTCGCGGGTGGTCCCGTACAGGAAGGGCCGGCCCGGGAGCTCGGCGCGGCCGAGGATGCGGATCAGGCGCAGGTCCAGGAGGTGCCGGAGGTGGCTGCTGGAGTTCACGCCGCGGATGGCGTCGATGTCGGCCTTCAGGACCGGCTGCCGCCAGGCCACCAGGGCCAGGACCTCGAGGGCCGCGGGCCCGATGCGCTCCTTGCGTGCCTGGCGGCGAACCGGCTCCAGATCCTCGGCCACGTCCTCGCTGGTCAGGAGCCGCCAGGCCTTCCCGACCCGGCGCAGGACCAGGGGCAGACCGCGCGCCTCCATCCACTCCTGAAGGGCAGCCAGGAAGGCCCGGGGGCCGTGGTGCTCCTCGTCGCCGGCAGCATCCGTGGCCGGGACGGCCTCGCCGGGACCCTCGGAGTCGGCGTCCGCCGCCGCCGACTCCCCGGCGGCCCCGGGGTAGAGGATCTGCCGGATCCGCCCGAGGGTCACCGGTTCCGGTGAGGAAAAGAGGAGCGCGAAGAGCACCCGGAGTTTGTGCTCCGGGACCGGGGGCGGGTCAGCGGGCGGGGACAAAGGCGGAATCCGGGGGAACCAGCGCCGGCAGCCGTTCGGCCGCAGTATAGCGGCGCATCATCTCGGCGAACCAGGCGCGCGTCTCGAGTTCGGTGACCGGGTGCAGGCGGAGATCCTCGAGCAGGGCCGAGACCGGCGGCAGGTCCTCGACGGGAGGCAGGATCTCGGCCACGCGCAGGACGCGCCAGACGGGCTCGCCCTCGAGCTGGAAGGGCCCGACGACGGTTCCGGGGGAGGCCTCCCGGAAGGCCTCCCGCACCGGCGGCGGGAGGTAGCGCGGAAGCGGCGGGAAGCGGCCGTCGCCTTCGGGGCCGGGGTCCAGGGAAGCCGCTGCGAGCACCGCCGGCGAGGCTCCGGCGCGCAACTGCTCCGCCCAGCGCCGGGCCTGGGCCTCCTCGCGGCCGATCAGGACATGGCAGTCGTAGCGCGGCCCGAGAAGGGCGTCGGCACGGAGCACCAGCTGGTAGAGCTGGTTCTCCTCGATCTGCCGCCGCAGAGCGACCTCCACTTCCCGCCAGGAACGCCCGTAGCGCTCCCGAGCCCAGGTCTCCCGGTCCTGGCCCGCGGGCAGGCCTCCTTCCAGGCCTTCGACAGCAGCGGCGACCGCCTCCTCGAGGTGGGCCGCAGGCACCCGGAGACCGAGGCGAAGGGCCTCGCGCCGGGCAAACTCGCTGCGCAGGAGCGCGCGCACCAGGGCCCGGCTCTGCTCCGGAAACAGGAAGGCGGCGGCGGCGGCGAAGGCGCGGGCATCCAGGGGCTCCCCGCCGACCGAGATCCCGGGGAGGGCCGCGGCGCTGCGCTGCAGCTGCATGGGCGCAGGGCCGGGATCCGGCGCCCCGGCGCAGGCCAGGGCCAGAAGGGCCAGGACCGGGACACGACGGCCCATGCGGCTCAGTAGAAAGTGACCTTGCGTCGCTTCGAGATGCCGTGGCAGGTCGGGCACACACGCTTGGTGCTGCGGCTGCCCTCGGCGTTGATGTCCGTGATCCGCAACACGCCGGTTCCCGCGCAGGTCGGGCAGTCCTGGAAGCTGACGGAGCGGATGCGGTAGTCGCCGGAGAACTCGGCGTAGTAGGCGAGCATCCACTGGAAGCGCGAGGTCGGCGACCACCTGCGCCAGAACGCTTCGGGAGTGACTTCGTCCTCGCCCTGGTCCTGGCGAGCGCGCCGTGCGCGCTCCAGGTTGTCCAGGTACTGCTGGATGCGCTGCTCGAACTCCTTGCGCGGGTCGTTCTCCTCGGTCTCCTCTTCGGGTTCGAGTCCGGCCAGGGCGCGTTCCTCCCCGAGGAGCCAGGTGCCGTCGCCGTAGCCGGCGCTGTGGCGCTTCGGGGAATGCTCGAAGCGCGCCATCCACAGGCCGTCGATCTCGGCCGGATCGATATCCACCTTGTAGTCCTCCAGATCCTCGGCGATCTCCTGGCGGATGAGCATCGGCAGTTCCCCGCTCAGCCACTCCATGATGGCCTCGACGTTGCGGTTGCGGTCGCGCACGGCGGCACGCTTGAGGAGGCCAACGGCGGTGTTGTACCAGCGCTGGCTGACGACACGCTCCATGGCCTCCTGGCGGCGCCCTGCGAAGCGATCGCGGAGTTCCAGGTACTCGCCCTCCAGGGCCGCGTCGGGGAAGCGCTCCGGCCACTGCTCCAGGAGCTCCTCGGCGGCGGTGAAGCGCTCACGGTTCATGAGCACCCGGATCTCCTGCAGGGCCTCGCTCTCGGCGCGGTGCTCGAGCCGGGTCTCGATGCGCCGGCGGGCGGTCTCCAGGCGCCGCAGCAGCGGGGCGTCGCCTCCGGCCTCGGCCAGGACGCGGGCGCGCTCCAGGTGCTCCAGGGCCGGCTCCAGGGCGAAGACCAGCTCCAGCTCGAGAGCGAAGCCGTACTGGGCCAGGGCGTCGTCCTCGGGGACCTCGGAGACGCGCTCGGCGTAGAACTGCTCCGGTGTCAGGATCTCGGTGGCCGGGACCGGCACCTGGTCGGGCGGCGCCGCCAGCCGGTCCTTGCGGATCCGCTGGATGTTCCTGCCGACGCGGATCTCCACGGCCGAGGCGTCGTCGCGCAGGATCCGGCCCAGGATCTGCATGCCGTTCTTCAAGAGCAGGCGGTCGGCCAGGACCTCGGGGACCGAGGTCTCCTCCCGGTAGCCGAAGCCGGCCTTCAAGCGCTCGGCCTCGCCCGGGAACAGATCCTTCCAGGACAGCCGGTAGCGGCCGCCGTGGAGGGCCGAGACCACGGTCAGACCGTCGAGATCGTGCTGCACGATCTCGCCCACCAGGAGGCGGCCGTCGCGCAAACGGAGAACCTCGTCCTCACCACGACGGGCCGGCGCCGCGGCGCTGGCCAGCAGGAGGAACGGCAGGAGCAGCAGGCGCAGGTGCATGGGCGGACGGGGCGCAGACCGCCCCGGACAGTGGTTCAGCTTAGCAGGCATCGGTCGGCCGGGGACACGGGCGGAAACCTCATCGGACCCAGGCCTCCAGACGGCGCTCCAGGGGAACGTGCCGGCGCAGGAGGAAGGAGACCTCGGCCACCGGACGCTCCGGGCTCTGGCGCCAGAAGCGCAGGACCGCCCGCCGCACCGGGCGGTTCTCCTCCGCCGGATCGAGAAGGAGATCGTAGTTCCAGTCCTCGGCTCCGGGCACCGGCTGCGCCCGCCGCTCCTGGATGCCGGCGATGCGGCCGCTCGGATCCAGGAGGAAGACCTCCTCCTGGAGTTCGCGGATCAGGGGCTCGATGCGGAGCGCCAGCTCGGCGTGGGCCCGGCCCTCGTTCTCCAGCCCTGTGCTCATCTGCAGGAGTCCCATGATGGCGGTGATCCCGAGGCCGAAGAGGGCCATGGCCAGGAGCACCTCGAGGAGGGTGAAGGCGCTTCGGTGGCGCCCCCTCACCGGTTTTCCTCCTGCAGGAAGACGCCCTTGCGCCAGCCCGGGCGGGGAATGCGCCGGCCGCCGGCGCGCAGGAAGGCCTCGGTGCGGTGGACGCGGGGCATCCAGACCGGGCTCCGCCGCTCGTGCAGGGCCGGAAGCGTGTTGCGTGCCCCGCGTTCCAGGATCCTCGGACGCGGCCAGCCGCCGTCGTGGCGGATCCACTCGCGGCCGACGAGGAGATACCCGCCGGCGCCCAGGGCCTCCTCGCCGCGCAGCACCAGCTCCATCTCCTGGACCGGGAGCTCGCGGTCCAGGAGCGGCGGCCGGGTGCGCAGGTTGCCTTCGACGCGTTCGATCTCCAGGCGCAGGCGGGAGGGGAAGTCGAAGGGGGTCTCCGGATCGATGCGCAGGGAATCCTTCCACTCGCCATCGGTGTCCAGGGCCTCCAGGCGGCACCAAGCGACGCCGTCCGCCAGGACCATGCCCTCACCGAGGCGCATGAGGTCGGCGGCCGTGCGGTCGTCGCGCAGGGTCTCTCCGGCGTCCAGACGCTCGATCCGGCTGAGGCGGACCAGACGGAACAGGCCCTCGCGGGCATCCTCGACCTCGAACCCCCAGAGGATCTCCACCCCGGACAGGCCCTCGGGGTCGTCCATGGGCAGGCCGGCGCCGTCGGCCAGGAAGCGCAAGCGGGGCAGGAAGACCGGCGGCCGGTCACCGTCGGCGGGCAGGACCTCCACCTGCTCCAGTTCCAGCCAGCCACGGTGGCCCGTGTGCAGGGCCTCCAGGTCCTTGCGGAAGCGCTCGGCCAGGGCAGCGAAGCCGAGTTCCCCCTGGCCGCGGCGCTCGCCATCGGCCCACAGGCGCAGGACCGAGTCCATGGTCGTAAAGACGAAACTCGCGAGCATGGCGAAGAGGCCCAGGGCCAGGACCAGCTCGATGAGACTGAAGCCGGCGGTGCAACGGCGGCTCATGGGTACAGCGCCTCCCAGCGCTCGACCCGGCCTTCGGCCAGGTAGTCCAGGACCAGCCGCCGCAGGCGCGGAGCCGTGGTCCAGCCGGTGGCCCGGAACTGGACGGGATCGAAGGCACCGGCCTCCCAGTCGAAAGTCACCCGCAGGTCCAGGTGGTCGTCCTGGATCCCCAGAGGCACGGGATTGCCGTTCGCGTCGTGCCCCTGCTCCAGAAGCCAGAGCCCGGGGGTCTCGTCCACCGGCATCTCCCAGTCGGCAAGGCCGCTGCGCAGGGCGACGCGCACCCGGTGCGAGGCATCGGGCTCCTCGGCCTCGAACCAGAGGCTGCGCCAGAAGGCATTCGGCTCGTCGAAGCTGATCTCGTACCAGGCCGCGGCCGGGCTGTCGCACTCCGGGACGTAGCGGTCGAGGAAGCGAGCCGGGAAGCAGTAGACCAGGCTGCCGGCCGGGTGGTCGGTGGCGAAGGTGCCGAAACGCCCGCGCAGGATCCCGTCGTCGAGATCACCCCGGGCCTGGTTCCGCGCCAGGCGCGCCTCCTGATCGTAGTAGCGGAAGCGGCGCGGCATCAGGAACTGCTGCCGGGAGTTGCCGGTGTGCGAGTAGTGGAGGATCTCCTCGTCAATGAGCAGATTGCCGAAGCCGGCGGGGAAGCCCTCGTTGCTCTCCACGGGGATCGCCGCCTCACCGGGCGCCAGGTCGGCGGTCAGGGTGGTGACGGGGCGCAGGTCCTGGACGTAGACCTCGGTCCCGCGGGCGTGGCCTCGGGGCTCGGTGCCGAGAAGTCCCCGTCCGCGCGGCGCCAGAGTGAACTCGCCGGTCGCGGCGTCGAAGTCGGCGTAGGCGATGCGCTCCCCGTCGATCTCCAGGAGGCCGGCGCGTGGGAGCAGGGAAAAGAAATCGCCGGCATTGGCCGCGAAGATGCGGTGGCCGCCGTCGAAGGCCAGGACGCTCGCGTTGAGGCGGAAGACGTTCTGCTCGCTCTCGCTCAGGTCCGCGTCGAGGATGAAGCGGCCGCGGGCGGTCTGGTTGCTGAAGCTGCCCATGCCGCCGGGATTGTGCACCCCGAATTCGTCCACGAAGCCG
>Ga0256830_1000539_pt1 | contig 29728 bp, 30 predicted proteins | sample 128326metaG_FD_190537 | JGI IMG/M metagenome (GOLD analysis project Ga0256830, IMG submission 190537) | Hydrothermal vent microbial communities from Lau Basin, Pacific Ocean - 128-326 | ecosystem: Environmental > Aquatic > Marine > Hydrothermal vents | place: Pacific Ocean: Lau Basin | collected... | reverse complement strand
TATACCTGCCTAAGGAAGTGAGGAAGAAGATGAACCTCTCGGAAAGGGGCGATTGTGAAGTGGCGGTGGGTGATGAAATCAGGATTCGACCCGTGCAGCCGGAGACTCTCAACTCCCTCAGGCTCCTTGAGAAGCCCGGGCGAGGGTGAGCATATAGGATATGGTAGAGGCAGAGGTTGTGGAGGATGCATAGCTGCATGCTCATAGATACGAGCATCTGGCATTTTGCCTTCGTAAAACCACAAAACATAACCTCTCCCTCTTTCCTGCATTGCTCTCTCTCGAAGGCGATGGCTACGGCTCTGAGGGCGGCGCTGATATTGTAAGCCAGGGCGAGCAGCAGCGCAGTCTTATACACCTGTTGCTTCGATTGTTGCTTTGCTTGCTTCGCATGAAGCATACGGAGCTACCACTCATATGCAACTTCCAGGTGAAGCTGAAAGAAAGGTAAAAAAAGAAGCTATCATCTAATGGTTCGTTTGGAAGGTAACAGGAAAGACAAAATCATGCCTTATGGAAGTGGCTGCTGGATACCAGAGTTTTTGATAATAATGACCTTTGTGACACAAAAATTTAAATATCTGTGTCACAAGATGAAATACATGATATCTGAGAGTAAGATACTTGAGGTATTGTCTTCGTGGAACTTCTGGGGGGAGGGGGTAGAAACCGGAATCGAGAGGAATCTTTCTGAAAAGATAATCTCCCTTCTGTCAGGAGTAAACAAAGTGATTGCGGTTTACGGTGTAAGGAGAGCAGGAAAATCATATCTGCTGAGGCAGGTTGCTGAAAAAATGAGCAGGAAGCTCGGCAGCAAGAATGTGCTTTACATAAATTTTGAGGAGGCAAGCTTTCCGGTTAAGATGGATGTTCATTTTCTGATAAAAGTTTATGAGACCTATCTCAAGCATGTGAGCCCTGATAAAAAACCTGTTATACTGTTGGATGAAGTTCAGGAAGTTTTAGGATGGGAAAGGTTCGTCAGGACTTTAAACGAGAAAAACGAGGCTCGTGTTGTAATTTCTGGCAGCAGTTCAAAACTCATGGCCGGAGAAATTTCGGACATACTCTCGGGAAGAACAATCGATATTGAGGTGTTTCCCCTCGGCTTTGAGGAGTTTCTCATATTCAAAAATTTCAGGGACAGCCTCAAAATAAGAGCTATGAAGAATTTTCTTTTTGAATACCTCAGATTTGGAGGATTTCCGGAGGTTGTTCTTGAAGAAAACCGTACCAAAAAACTCGAGATTGTAAGAAACTACTTCAGGACTATAATACTGAAGGATGTTGTGCTCAGATACGGCATAAGAAGGGAAGATATGCTTGAGAGCATAGCGAGATTTATCGTTTCCAATCCTTCGGCATACCTGAGTATAAGGAAAATGTCAAAATCACTCCAAGTTCCCCTCAAAACCACTGAGAGATATTTAACGCATTTAGCATCTTCCCTGCTCTACTACCGGCTAAGGAAATTTTCTACAAGCGTGAGAGAACAGGATAGAAGCCCTATGAAAATCTATCTTGTAGATACATCGTTTTTCACAGCATCAGGATTCAGGATTTCTGAAAATACAGGTAGATTGATGGAAAATCTTGTTGCGGTTGAGCTTTTGAGGAGAAGACGCCACATTAAGCCTGAGACGGAGGTGTTCTATTTCAGGGACAGTCAGCAGCATGAAGTTGATTTCGTGATAAAGGAAGGCTTGAAGGTTAAGGAGCTAATCCAGGTTAGTTATGCCAGCTCTTTTGATGAGGTGGAGCACAGGGAGATAAGAGCTCTGCTCAAAGCTGGGGATCTGCTGAAGTGCAGGGAGCTTAAGGTTATAACCTGGGATTATGAGGATGAGCGTGAGGTTTCCTGGTTCAGGAGGCACGGAAGGATAAAATTTGTGCCGATGTGGAAGTGGCTGCTGGATTTGGACGGTTGATAAAAGGAGATTCCAACATATAACGTTATTATCTTAATAAAGCAAGAATTAGACTTAAAGATAGCACTGAAATTTAAAAGAGTGTTTCGTTATAACTTTGAAATTTTTGGCCTGCTTCAGCAAAACTCAGCTAATCCTCCTTCTCCTCTCTATTTCTCTTTTGTGCAATCTCCCGCATTTCCTCGTAAATCTCGTCTGAGAGTGCCTCGAAGTCGGCGATTCTTCTCCTGAGAAGCTTGAACTTCTCGAATACGCGGGAGAATCGCTCGCTCACCTCCCCCCGCTTGGCCAGCATCCTGCCCAGCTGATACAGGTAGCGTATTCTCTCCGAGCGGCGAATGCCGGAGTAGAGCACAGTAACCTCGAGGCTGCGCTTCTCGCTCGCCGGCAGGTCGCCGCCCCGTACTTCTCCGGAGAGCTGCTTCTCAATCCACAGCCGCGCCGGGATGCTTCCCAGAAAGTCCAGATAGCGTCTCGGTCCGGAGACTGCCACAAGCGCACGCTTCGCCGCCGCAAGGTCAAATGCAACCAGTGTCGCCTCCGAGGCCTTCTTTGTCAGATGCACCACCAGCTCCGGTTTGTCTATGGTTTCCTCACCGCCACCGAACAGGCCGGAGCTGCGCACCTCCCTGCCGGCAAGCCCTATGCTTGAGACGCCAGACAGGGTATTTATCACGTCGGTTGCACCAAGCACATTGCTTCCCAGCTCCTCGCGCACACGGTACTCTCCGACTTCAAAGATGTTGTTGAAGTACCTGAACACCTTCTCGTTTATGGCATTCAGCTGCCCCTGCACGCGCAGACCCTCGCTCAGGGCTTCATTGTCCACGGGAAAGACCGCATCGCTCTTAGCCACTATGGGCTTGAAGCTCTCAGAAAAGTTCACCAGGGCGCGTTCCACGTCCTGCTCACTCGGGAGAACGCCCAGGTAGTACACCGGCTCCATGTAGCTCCTTTTCAGCTCCTCAATGAGCACATCCACACCACCCCCGGTGCCCCCTCCGAAGGATGAGACGACGAGAAGGCAGTCGAAAGGCTCCTTAACCCTGTCGATAAGCTCCACCACCTCGTACTTCCCCTCATCAAGCACCTGACGCCCCATCTCCAGATCATAGCCCGCTCCGTTCCCATCAAGGAAGCGCTCTCCCAGAAGCAGCCTGTGCCTGTGGGGCAGCGCAGCAAGGGTAAGCGAATCGGTATCCAGAAGCACACCCTGATAGGGCACTCTCCCGTTGGCTTCCCTCAGAAATACACTTGCAATCTTGCATCCAGCCCTGCCTACTCCAACTATGAAGGGCCTCAACTGCTTCTCTCCCTTCTATCCCAGTTCTTCCTTCCTCTGCTTTACAAAGAATACCACAAGGGCGATAACAATTATACCTGCCAGCACCAGCAGGTACTTTTTAATGCTGGACCTCTTCTCCAGAGCCTCAGCCTTCTCTCCGGCCTCCTTTATTATATCATCCAGCAGCGTCAGTGCGTTCTCAGCGTTCTGCTTCGCAAGGTCCACATTTCCCCTGTCGTGCAGCTCCTTTGCCGTGGCAAGGCTCGACTTTGCTGTATCCAGGCGCTTTTTCAGGCTCTCCACCTCCGCCCCTCCTGCCTCCAGTCTGGCAATGAGCTGCTCCGCCTCACTCAGCTTCGCCTCCGCTCTTGCAATTTCGCTTAACGCAGCTGAGATGAGCTCATTGGTCACATCCAGATAGAGGGTGGTCTCCTCCTGGTAGCCCTTGTTCTCCTCATCGTAGTACACGTAGGTCGCAACCTTAATCACCTGGATGCGCGTGAGCTTGCTCACTGAAGGTGCGCTGCCAACCATCCTGATGGAAACCTGTTTAAGCCCCTTGGGCAGGGAAACCTCTATCTCCTTACCATAGTAGGTTTTGGCCTCGCCTCCGTCAAAGACTATTGTGACGGTGGGGTCGTCCACACCCACGGTTAAGTTCAGCCTCGCCTCCTGCGGCTCAGGCCCAAGCTTCTTGAGCACCACATCCACCGCCACGGGGTCGCCAATTCTGGCAACACCCGCCGGGGACACCTTCTGCTCCTCAACGCTGAGGTAGTCTGCAGATATCTCGGCCGCCATACCATAGCAAACCGCCGCCAGCAACACAACCACTACTGCCAGGCCACGCATTCTCCATTCCTCCTGCTACAAGGGGCTTATATCCTCGAGAAGGTCTTCAAGCTCCGGAGAGAGCCTCTTTTCCTCCTTCTCCTCCTTAACCTCATAACTTTTAATTATGTCGTCTATACCTGTAATTATCATCCCGATATTTAAATGTTTAGACCCTGTAACCTCCTGTGAAGAGAAGCTCATCTCAGCGCCCAGTTTTTTCCTAACCCACTCTACAGCAAAGCTTTCACCGTAAACGCTGCGCACATCTCCGTTTATAAGCAGGTGAACCTTTCTGGGTCTGACCTCCTCAAGATTTATATATATGTGGTCCCTCAGCATCCTGGCTATGATGTCCTTCAGAGACATGTGGTCCCCCTTAATTCGCATAAAGCCAATGGTCGCCTTCTTGCCCCACACCTCCTTTGCAACCAGCCTCGCATCCGCGATGCTCATGAAGTTGGTTATCGTCGCCGTGATAATCGCATGGCTTCTTGCTATATCCTCGCCCCGCGAGGTGAGAACATTGTTGTCCAGGAACAGACAGCCATCCACACTCCCTGCCACGCTGGCGAAGTACCTGCCCACGTTCTTTATGTAGTGCAGACCCTCTCCCCTGGACGGGAGCAGGAAGATCCCCACCACCGGAACGCGGTAGTACTTTCTCAGCCGCTCTGCAATTACAGGCGCCCCCCCCGTGCCGGTGCCGCCTCCCAGGCCAGCGATAACAAAGAAAACCTCGGGTTTGTCGGTATTCACACGGCGCACCGCATTCATCGCCAGCTCTATCTCCTCCTCCATTATCTTCCTGCCCAGCTCCACATCAGCGCCGGTACCGTGTCCCTTCGCCCTGCTCCTGCCTATAAGCACGCGGTTCTCCACAGGCAGGTGCTTCAGAGAGGATATGGTCTCGGAGGTATCAATGCCCACGCCCTTCAGCTTCTCCTGCTTTCCGGGCGCGAGAAGGGAGAAGAGGCTGGACAGGGGGTCCTTCTTGTAGAAAGCGTCCACTATCCTGCAGCCTGCTCCGCCAATGCCCACTACAGAAAACATTCACCCACCTTACAGGCTCTCAATATCTCCGAGAAGATAGTCCAGGTCTCTTTCCTTCTGGGGTTCAGCCTCAGCGCTGACCTTCTTCTGTATCTCTCTGGCACGCTCCAGCATGCGCTTCACTCGGGGTGCATTGGTTATTCCCGCCAGAAGGACCACACAGCCCACGTGGTTCTCCTTGGGCAGCGGATAATCGCCTCCTCTAACCTCGGTGCCCGCGATGGTGCTCTCCAGCCACTCGCGCGCCTTCTCTATACCCTTGCGGTCCAGCTGGTCAGGCGGCCCCGCGATGACTATCAGCGCCTTGCTTGCAGAGCGGTAGTCGCAGGGCAGGAGAAGTCTGCCCTTCACGGCACGCTTGGTGACTGAGAGTATCCGGGAGGCCTTACCTATCTCATACTCCTTCTTCTTGAAAAGCCTTGTCAGAAAGCCATCCCTCTTCACCGCCTCGGAGGCGTAGCCTATGCTGCAGATTCCACCTGCCTTCAGGGTGTTTATAATCTCACTGGCATCAACCACCATCTCGCCAACGTGCTTGCGGTTCTTCACCTCACCGGCTCTGCACAGTATCCCCAGGCGTTTAACTATCTCATCGTTTATCCTGTCGTAAGCCTGGCGCACACTCTCACCACTGCGCAGAAAGGCGCCGTTGTCCACGAGTATTGTTGCGTCGGCATGGGGTATAAGCGCCTTCAAACTGCGTGCGGCATTGAGGGTGTATATATCTCCCTCATTTTCAGCAGGCAGGATTCCTATGGCATAAACGGGCTCGTCGTAAACCTCCTTCAGATGCCTTGTCACAACACTTATACTTCCACTTCCGGTGCCCCCTCCAAGACCCGCGATCACAAAGAAGGCATCGAAGGCGCTGACGTTCAGCCTCGAGATGCGGTTCAGTATTATTTCAATCTCATCCTCCGCTATCCTGGCGGCCTTCTTGTTATCCGCGCCAACACCGTGCCCCTTGACCAGGGTTTCACCCAGCAGTATGCGGTCCTCCTGGGGGATGTACTGCAGACCCATGAGGTCAGAAACCGCCGTATTCACGGCTATCGCTTCAAAGGTATGGGGTACATGGCTCTTTCTATCTCTCATTATGAATAAATCTGCTATTTTACCTCCTGCCTGCCCCAAGCCAATTACCATCACTCTCATTTGCTCTGCCTCCAGCTCTTCCGTTTAGAGTGTACTTTTTCCACTTATATATATCTTACCTTGGGTATATTTTAAAGGGCGGGCAACTGCCGGGGGCCTAAAAATCCACAATAAAATCGTAACTTCTCTCATCCACAAAGCTCTGTCCCGCAACCCTGTTCAGTGCCCTCAGAGTGAGTGTGTACCTTCCTGGTCTGAGAGCCTGTCCGGGGGTCCAGGAGACCCGTACCGGTCCCGTACCCGAGACCCGCACATTCACGCTCATGTTCTCAAATACAGCATCCACCACATTCACATCACCGCTGCCCCTTATCTCAACCTCAAAGACGGGAGCCGGAGAGCTTACCGGAGTGGTGGCAGGCCTCAGCAGGCGGAACTGGGGGAAAGGACTCATGGGGGTGTACCTGTCGTCCCAGTCCACATCATGATGCACCACCCTTCCATATGAGCCGGAGGCCTCGTAGACGCGCATCCTCAAACCACTCCACTCCTCAAATATGCGAACATGGTGCCCGCTCCAGTTCAGTATATCGCCGCTCCTCAGCTCAGACCGCTCAATTTGCAGGCACATCCGGGACAGAGCCACTGTGTTTCTTCTGGCAATTCCCCAGCACCTGCTGACAAAGGCGGAGCAGTCTATCCCCGCCAGGTTCCGGGGCACCCTGTATCCGTAGCCCAGACCTTCCGGAGGCGAATCGTACCAGTGTTTTGTCCCCCTCCTCCTGAAGGTGTGCCCATTCTGTGGACACCTGTCCCTGCCCCCCGGACATGTGGAGTTCTGCACCCTGTTCAGAAAACCCGTAACGGAGTCGTTGCCACCGTAGCAGTACGGGAAGGTGTCATACTCACTGCCCCGCGTGTAGATGCTGTGGAAGGTGTGGTCCGGATTTGAAGCGCTGAAAACATGCTCATCCACCAGCGGTGCCCAGCCCTGAACTGTTACATACCGCCCGGCATTCCTCAACACCTCAGCCCGCGTTACCATCATCCCTCCTCCGGCTTCTCAAAGACCCTGAGCTCCACTGGAGAGAATTTAATCCGCAGCTGACTTATCTGGTGGGGCTCAAGGCCTTTGAGCGTCTCCGGTGAAATTTTTATTTTAATATCACCGGGCTGCGCACCTCTCATGCGCAGCTCCCGGGACTCCGCAACTGCAAACCGCAGCTCCACCTCAACCTCCGAGATGGCAAACGCCGGGACGGAGAAGGAGGGCATGGACTTCCTGTAGGTTTTAATGAGCCGGGCACTTTCCATGTCACCGAGCAGCTTTGCCTCTCTGAGTGCCTGCATTAAACCCGTAACCACTGCCTTGAGGCTTACCTCCGCCTTCTCCATCCTCATCACCGGAAATAAAAAACCCCGAACTCAGGTTTCACCGCTGCCTCCGGTGGGGGTGGTCACCACCGTACCTTCGGAAATGGGCACCACCTTCATGGCGTCGCTGAGGATGTCCAGAACTCTGGCGAGTCCCTCAGGTATCTCATCCTGAACCGCATTGACGGTTATTTTCAGGGTGCTCCGCCTGTCGGTTTCCCTCTTGTTCGCTGTTCTGTACGTAAAGGAGCCCTTGAGCTGCACCTTGTAGAACCATCCATTCATCTTTGCACTGGTGCTTATCTTGGTCTCCGATGTTGACTCTGATGTTTCCACGTCCCTTATCTGATATTCGAAGTCGATGGTCATGTCGTTGATTCTGAGGTATGGTATGGGCACTATGCTCAGCATGGGCACTGTAAGCTTTGAGGGCACAATCTTCTGCACAGTTGCCGGCGGGTCAGTGCTGGTGTCCCTTTCCTCAACCAGTCTGTCAAACTTGAACTCAACGTAGCGTGCCTCGTAGCCAGTCTGGTCATCCACAGCCGTCCAGCTGTCGTCCGGCTTGAGTCCGACCTCCTTAATGAAATCCACTGTGGTCTTCGCTGCCAGTGCCTGCGCCTTTATAGCTGCCACCAGCGGGGAACCAACTATGTGCTCCAGTGGAAGAGACCTCAGCTCTGCGGGTATATTTGCCATTTATTCACCTCCCTTTTTTTCTCCTTCAGTGAGGAGCTTTGCCGTCCTTCTCCAGGCAAGAATCCGCCTCTCCGATACACCTGCTGCTCTCGCCACCCGCTTTACACCCTCCTTTGTCTCTGTGGCGGAGAGCAGGTCCCGAACACTGGAGATACCCCTCTTCCTGAGCGCCTCTATCCTGCGTTCTGGAATTCCGTGCACCTCCTCCAGAGAGGGGGACCTGTTCTCAGCACCGCCTTTTTTCTCAGAGGAAGCGGGCACATCTCTGCCGCCCAGCATCCCGGCGAGCACGTCCCAGAGCCGTGCCATCCCCTCCGGTTCTTCTCTTTTGACCTTCATTTTAACCCTGATTGTGGTGGGATTTGACTTCCCAGCCGGAGAAAATATTCCAAGGGTCGGCGCCAGAGAGCTTCCCCTAACGCCAGCCACCGACGACCTTATCGGCTCTGACTTCGGCTCAACAACTTCCACGCCGAACTCCACCTCCATCTCCTTGAGCTGCATTACAGGTGGCGGCAGAAGAGCCAGAAGGGGTACGTTTATTTCAAGCGGTTTTGCGCCCACTTCGGTCCTTACGTCGCCTGTTTCCGGGTCAACCTTTCTCTCCTCCACCATCCTCTCGACGCGCAGGCTAAATGTCCTCGCCGAACCCTCTGTAGTGCCAAATTCCTCCAGGAAATGCAGGGTCTCCTGAAGGGCCATGTTCTGAGCCCTGACGGCTGCCTGCAGCGGCAGAGCGAAAAGTTGACCGAGTTGGAACAGCCTCACGCCTAAATCCCCCGGGTATATAGATACCTTCCTCCCTCCTATAAATAACTACCGATTGCCAAGCGGCACCCTGCGGAGCTCCGTATATACGGCACCACCAGGTGTGAGGGTGCTCTTCATCAGCTTCACATCTTCCACCAGGACCTCACCGAGGGCGTCTCCGGCGTGTGCCTCTATAAAGCGGAGTACACCTCTCCTGGCGGCCGGACTCTTAACCCTGGCCAGTGTGATATGGGGCACATAGGTGCGCCTCTCCCTTCTGAATCCAAGCCCGAGCAGCTCATCCTCAAGCCTGCTCTGAAGCGTTTTCAGCTCTGCACCGCCCTCCCCTATGCCCGCCCACACCACCCGCGCGGCTCTCGGATTAGGAAAGGCGCCCACACCGGAGATACGGAACTTAAAACCGGTGCAGTTTGTAAAGGCGCGCTTCATTGCGGAGAACACCTCCTCCACACGCTGCTCGGGTATCTCCCCCAGGAATTTCAGGGTTACATGCAAGCCCCCCGGTGCCACACACCTGAGTCCGGTGATTCTGGATAGCTCCGGCAGGAGCCTCCCCAGCTCCTCGGTATATGCATCCACTGCTATAAAGGTGCGCATGCATTTAAGTGGAAGGGAAGGTTTATTTCTTTTGCGGAATGCATGGGATAGACCTCCATTCTCTGATACCGGCGGCTGACAATCCCAAAAGCGGGTGCCCCTTGCTCCTATCAGGAGGTTTACTTTTCCGGCGCTCTCGGAAAAATGCCAAGTAGGCAGGGCACCGCAACTCTGCACAGGTGATGCGCAATGATAGTGGTCTATAACGAAAACACGGTGGTGTTTGAGAAGGATGAACCCTTCCTCAAAATTTTTAATAAAGCTAAGTGCGCAGCTCTATCTCGATATTCACGCCGTCCGGCACGCGCACACGCATTATCTGACGCATCGTCCGCTCATCCGCCTCGATGTCTATGAGACGCTTGTGGATTCGCATCTCCCACTTCTCCCACGTAGCCGTGCCGTCTCCTGAAGGGGAGCGGCGCACAGGCACGCGCAGGCGTCGCGTGGGCAGGGGTATGGGCCCCGACATCTCCACTCCGGTCTTCAGCGCAATCTCCTTAACCTGCCTGCACACCTCTTCCAGCTTCCTGTGATCTGTGCCGCTGAGCTTTATCCTTGCGCGCTGCATGTTCAGCACCCAAAAAATTAACGAGAGAAGAGAAGGCGGGACTACTTGGCCTTCTCTATGTCCACCACCATGCCGGCGGCGACCGTCATGCCCATGTCGCGGATAGCAAACCTGCCGAGCTGGGGAATCTCCTTGACCTTCTCCACCACAAGCGGCTTAGTGGGCTGCACGCGTATAACGCCCGCCTCTCCTGTCTTGAGGAACTGGGGATTCTTCTCCACGACGTTGCCCGTGCGCGGGTCCAGCTTGCTTATCAGCTCCACTATCCTGCACGCCACCTGGGCGGTGTGGGCGTGGAAAACCGGCGTGTAGCCCACCGTAATTGCGCTGGGATGCTGGAGCACAATTATCTGCGCGGTGAAGCTCTTGGCCACCGTGGGCGGGTTCGTCACGTGTCCGCAAACGTCGCCGCGCTTTATATCGTTCTTGCCCACGCCGCGCACATTGAAGCCTATGTTGTCGCCCGGCTCCGCCTTCTCAATGGGCTCGTGGTGCATCTCTATGCTCTTGACCTCGCCGCTAACCCCGGGAGGCTCGAAGATCACCTTGTCCCCCACCTTTAGCACGCCGGTCTCCACCCTTCCCACCGGCACTGTACCTATCCCGGTGATGGAGTACACATCCTGAATCGGGATGCGCAGCGGCAGGTCGATGGGCTTCTCGGGCACCTTAAGCGAGTTTAGTGCCTCCACCAGCGTTGGACCATCCCACCAGGGCATCTTCTCGCTCTTCTTGACTATGTTCTCACCCTGCAGCGCCGAGATGGGCACGTAGGTTATCTGCTCCGGCTTATAGCCCACCACTCTGAAGAGCTTGTCCAGCAGACCTTTTACCTCTTCGAACTTCTTCTGGTCGTAGTCCACGGCGTCCATCTTGTTTATAGCCACGATAAACTGCCCTATTCCAAGAGTCCTCGCCAGGAAGACGTGCTCCTTGGTTTGGGGCATGAGCCCGCCCTTCTCGTCCTTCTGGGCCACATCCACAACCAGCACCGCAGCATCTGCCTGACTCGCGCCCGTAATCATGTTCTTTATGAAGTCCCTATGCCCGGGTGCGTCTATGATGGTGAAGTAGTACTTATCAGTCTCCATCTTCTGGTGGGAGATGTCTATCGTAAGCCCGCGCTCGCGCTCCTCCTTCAGGCGGTCCATCACCCAGGCGAACTCGAAGGTTGCCTTGCCTATCTTCTGCGCCTCCTCGCGGTACTGCCTGATTATGTGCTCTCCTATGGCGCCCATCTCAAAGAGCAGCCTTCCCACCGTCGTAGACTTGCCGTGGTCTACGTGTCCAATAAACACCAGGTTCAGATGCGGTTTCTCTGCCATTTTTCAACCTCCTTTTTTCCTTGTGTTATCTCATTACCCTAATTTAAACCTTTTCGTTCGCGTATCTTCTTCACCACCTCATCCTGGAGCTCCGCCGGCAAACGCTCGAAGCCCGCGAACTCGGTGCTCCACAGCGCTCTGCCCTCGGTGGCGCTCCTTATGTCGCCCGCGAAGCCGAACATCTCGCTCACAGGGCACTTGGCCTCGACCACTATCAAATCGCCCTCCTGGCGCATGTCCAGAATCTGCCCGCGCCGGCGCTGAATCTCGTGGGTAACAGCGCCCATGTAGTCCTGAGGTACGTGAATGAAGACCTTCATCTTGGGCTCCAGCAGCACCGCTTTAGCCTGGAGCATCGCCTGGCGTATCGCCTCGCGCACCGCGGGTATTACCTGCGCGGGGCCGCGGTGCACCGCGTCCTCGTGCAGCTTCGCGTCGACGAGCTTCACCTTAACCCCGAGCACCTGCTCCTTGGCGAGCGGCCCCTCGTTCATCGCCTCGTGAAAGCCCTCCTGAATCAGGGGCATGGTCTCGTGCAGGTACTGGATTCCCTTGGTCACGTCGGTCAGGATGTTGTTCTGGTACACCTCAACTATGCCCCGAGCCTCAGCCTTCTGCATGCCGAACTTCTCTATCGCCCTGCCCAGCTCCTTGCCCTTGTAGCGCGAGGGCTTCAGCTCGCCCTCCAGAAGGGCGCGCATCACCTCCTCCTCTATGGGCTCAACCACGAAGTAGAAGCGGTTGTGCTTGTTGGGCGACTTCCCTTCAATCGCCGGCGAAGTCCCGAGAACGCTCTCCCGGTAGACCACTATTGGAGGGGAAACCTCTATGTCAACGCCCCTCTCGCGGATGCGGTAGGTCACAACCTCCAGGTGGAGCTCCCCCATGCCGGAGAGCAGGTGCTCCCCCGTCTCCTCGTTTATCTCCACCCGCAGCGTCGGATCCTCGCGCGCCATTATGTTGAGCACATCTATCAGCTTTGGCAGGTCCTTGGTGTTCTTGGCCTCCACCGCAACCGTTACCACCGGCTCTGAGTAGTGGCGAAGCTCCTCGAAGGGCTCAATCGGCGCATCCGCCGTGGTTACAGTCTCGCCCGCCTGCACGTTTTTCAAGCCTGTGATCATGACTATGTTGCCCGCCACCACCTCCTCGGTGGGCATGCGCTCAGGGCCGAGGTAGACCCCCACCTGCTGGGTGCGCGTCTTTGTCTTGGCGTTGCACAGGTAGACCTCCTGGCTCCGCCTCAGCGTACCCGAGAAGATTCTTCCCGTGGCCACCTCTCCGGCTTGAGGGTCTATCCTCAGGTCGGTGATCATAACCGCCAGCTTGCCCTCGGGAGAGCAGCTGAGCATGGCTCTGCCGTCCTCGCTTTCTATGTCGCCCGGCCATATCTGGGGTATGCGGTACTTCTGCGCCACTGTGGGCGAGGGCAGGTGCTTCACCACCATGTCTAAAATAACCATGTGCACGGGTGCGCGCTTCGCGAGCTCCCGCTGCTCCCCCTTCAGGTTGTACTCTATCACATCCCTGAAGGTTATCCCCGTCTCCTTCATCAGCGGGAAGTTTATTGCCCAGTTATGATAGGCGGAGCCGAAGGCCACGCTTCCGTCCTCCACCTTCACCTGCCACCTGTCTCTGAACTCCGGCGGGGCCATGCTCTTAACTATCTTGTTAAAATCGGAGATTATCTCGATGAACCTGCGCTGCATCTCCTCTGGAGTGAGGCGGAGCTCGTTTATCAGTCTGTCCACCTTGTTTATGAAGAGCACCGGCTTGACGCGCTCCTTCAGCGCCTGCCTCAGAACCGTCTCTGTCTGGGGCATGGTGCCCTCGACGGCGCACACCACGACGATTACTCCATCGACGGCGCGCATCGCTCGCGTTACGTTGCCCCCGAAGTCCACGTGCCCCGGGGTGTCGATCATGTTTATCAGGTAGTCCTCGCCCCTGTACTCGTGCACCATGCTCACGTTCGCCGCGTCTATGGTTATGCCGCGCTGCTGCTCAAGCACGTCGCTGTCAAGTACGAGCTGCTTTCCTGCAAGGTCGAAACTCATCATGCCCGCGCCCGCGAGCAGGTTGTCGCTGAGCGTTGTCTTGCCGTGGTCGATATGCGCAACTATGCCCATGTTGCGTATGTGCTCGGGCTTGCGCATGAGCTCCTGAATCTTCCTGACCAGCTCCTCGCGTCTTCCCATGCCTCTACCTCGCAGCCTTTGCTATGCGCTCAATCTCCTCCTTTTTAGAAATCGAGTAGCACTTCAGGTCGTAGTTCGCAGCCGCAATAATCTCGTCCGCCAGCGCCTGGGCTATGCTCTTCTTGGACTTGAAAGCCTGCCTCGCGGCGCCTATTGCTATAAAGCGCAGAGCCATATCCAGGCGGCGCTGCGGCGCAACGTCCACGCTCTGGTGGTAGGCTATGCCGCCGTACTTGAGCCTCGTGGTCTCCTCCCTGGGGCCTGCGTTGATAAGCGCGTCCACCAGCACCTGAATGGGGTTCTTCTTGGTGCGCTTCTCCACTATCTGCAGCGCCTCCTTTACTATCTTGCTCGCCAGAATCTTCTTGCCGGTGTTCCTGCCCGAGGTGCGCCTGTGCTTCTTGCCCTCGTGGCCTGTGACCATCATCTTGTTTATCAGCCGCTCCACTATGGGCACCTCCGCCTTGCCGAACTGGCGGAAGTGTCTGCCCATGGTATGGGGCACCAGCACAGGGCGCAGATTTATGTACGCCCTCAAGCTGGGGTCGCGCACCTCTACCTCCTCAGTGCTCCACAGCCCGAAGACCTTGAACATGAGAATCACCTTATGGGCTTCTCCTTTCGCCCGCGAACCAGCTCGCGCAGCGAGACGCCGTTCACGGCGATGACCTTGAAGCGCACCCCAGGTATGTCGCCCATGCTTCCTCCCTGCCTGCCGCCTATTCCCTCGATGAGCACCTCGTCGTGCTCGTCGATGTAGTTTATCGCCCCATCGCCAGGAGCAAAGGCGGTGACCTGGCGTCCACTCTTTATGAGCTGCACCTTTACGCACTTGCGTATCGCAGAATTGGGCTGCTTCGCCTCTATACCCACCTTCTCCAGCACTATACCTCTTGCCATCGGCGCCGCGCCGAGGGGGTTTGACTTCTCCTTAAGCTTGAGCACCCGGCGCTTGTAGCTTGGGTCGCTCCACCTGAACTGCTTTCTTCTCCGCCTTAGCTTGCGTGCCGTGAACTCGCCTGTCGGCTTCTTGGCCATGAGCTTCACCTCAGATTATAATTACCTCATCTATGCCGTGGTGCCTCTTCAATATGTTCTTTATGCGCGCCAGATTTTTGCCGCGCCTGCCTATCGCCTGGGGTTTTTGCTGAGGGTCAACCTTCACCCTGGCAATCTTCTTGCTGTCCTTCACCTCTATCTCGACGTTCTTCACCTTAACGGGGTGAAGCACATTCGCAACAAACTCCTCGGGGTCGTCGCTGTACTCTATAATCTCTATTCGCTTGCCGAGGGCACGGGAGACGCGCTGTGCATTTACACCCTTTCTGCCAATCGCAATACCTATATCACCCTTCTTAACCACAAAGATTATCTTTTTGCCGTCCTCGTCGATTATACAGTCCTTTGTCACCGCACCTGTCATGCTCTCAAAAAGGGCGATATAGTTAATTTCTCTGGCAGAAAGCTTCAAAGCTTCCATTAGTTACTTCCTCCTACCGAGCTCAAATATATCTGAATCTCCGGCCTCGACGACGGCGAGCATGCTAACCACGTAGGGCTTTCCGCACACCGCGCCCAGCTCAAGGCTTGTGCCCGGATACTCGTAAACCGGCACATCTGCGAGCCTCGCATAGCGCATCAAATCCTCCTTCGCATCGCCGGGGCAGTTGCGCGCCACCACCACCAGCTTTGCCTCTCCGCTGCGCACAGCACTCAGCGTCTCCTTTGCCCCCAGATAGACCTTGCCGGTGTCAACAGCTACGCGAATTGCACGCTCAACCTGCATTTACGCCGCCTCCTTGCTCTCCTCAAGCTCTCTCTTCATGACCAGCTCCACCATTCCCGTGCCCAGCTTAACAGGGCGACCGACTATCACATTCTCAACTATCCCCTCGAGCTCGTCGTATTCACCTGTCACAGCCGCCTGCAGCAGGTGGTCAACGGTTATCTCGAAGGCCGCTCTCGCGAGCACACTTGCCTTCTCCCCGCTCACCCCGTGCCTGCCTATCGCCTTTACCGTGCCGTCGACGGTCATCATGTCAGCAACCAGCATCAGGTGGCGCACGTCCACGATTAAACCCTGCTCGTTCAGCGTATCCTGAATCTCGTTGATAATTGCGTTTCTCGCGGCTTCTATGCCGAGAACGCGCTGAATCTCCATTATGTCGTTGGTCTTCGTTCGCGTCACGTCAACGCCCTCAATCCTGAGCACATCCTTCAGGTTGGAGCCTTCTGTGTATATCACGTACTCCTTCTCCTCCCTCCGCAGCACCACTCGCGTAATGTCCTTAATTCCGCGGAGGTGCAGGTCCAGAGCACGGTTGGCAAGCTTCCTCAAATCCTTTATGGTGGGGTTGCTGAGCTTCAGCGATATTACACCACCGCTTTCCTCTATCTCCACCCCCTTTATTGACTTGAGGCGTGCCACTATCTCTTCTGTACCAAGCTTCTTTCTGCGCATCCCGTACTCGTCCAGGTATAGCAGCACCCTGGAATTCACCAGGTCTATCTCGCTCTTGTCCACCACGTCGCGCACATAGAGGGTCTCAATAGCCCTGGCCACCTGCTCCGCCTTCTCCCTGTCGCGGGCATACTCCTCCTCTAAATAGATTGTCATCATGGGCGTCGACGGCTTCTTGCGCGCGTCCACAATCTCGATAATGCGCGGCAGGCCGAGAGTAACGTTGAGCTCCGCCACGCCCGCGTAGTGGAAGGTACGCATGGTCATCTGCGTGCTGGGCTCGCCCATGCTCTGCGCCGCCACTATTCCCACGGCCTCACCCGGCTCCACCTTCGCAAACTCGTAGCGGCGCAGCACCTCCCCTATAATCTTCTCCAGCTGCTCCTCCGTAACCCTCACCTTCATTAGCTCCTCTTTAAGGTCGTTGTAGAGGCTTGCGGGAAGCTTTTCCTCCAGCTCCTTCAGCCTATTGAGAATCTGCTCCTCGCTCAGGTACATTACGCCGCCTCCTTCCTTGCGTAGCGCTGCACAATCTTCTTAACATTCACCATCTGCCCCCAGTCGGTCCTGCTCGGGTCAGCGCCGTCCTCGCCGTGGCGGAACTCCACAATAACCCCCCTGGTGTCTCTGACGGTGCTGTCGTACTCCACCTTCAAATCCTGGAGTGCGTTTATAAGCCTGCGCTGCATGTAGCCGCTCTGCGATGTCCTTACGGCGGTATCCACAAGACCCTCGCGCCCGCCCATGTTGTGGAAGAAGAACTCCAGCGGAGACAGCCCCTGCTTGTAGCTGCTGCGCACAAAGCCCTTGGCGCTTGCCGAGATGTCCCCCACCTTGAAGTGGGGCAGCGTTCTTCCCGAGTAGCCGCGCTTTATGCGCTCACCTCTCACCGCCTGCTGACCCACGCAGGCCGCCATCTGGGTGAGGTTGAGCAGGCTTCCCCTTGCGCCTGAGACTGCCATTATGCGCGCACTGTTCTCATGCTTCCTGCGCCTCTCCTCCCTCTCCAGGTACTCGTTGGCTATCTCTCCCGTCTTATCTCTCGCCTCGCTGAGCACCTGCATAATCCGCATCTCCAGCGTCTCCTCCAGGGTTCTTCCCGGGAGCTGCTCCAGGATGTTCTCGTTGTAGGCGCGGATGAGCTCCATGACCTTGCGGTCGGCCTCCTCCAGGATTTCGGCTATCCTCTCCCTCGCCTCCCGGGGCAGGTCTTCGTCGTCTATTCCAGTGGAGAAGCCGCGCCAGGTTATGAAGTTTATCACCAGCCTGGTAACGCTGTCCAGGAACTCCCGCGCTGCGTCGGTGCCGTAGTCCTTGACTATGCGGTCGAGGAGCTCGCCAGCGAAGGCGCCGAAGCTCTTCTCGTCCATTACCCCGTGCTCGAGCCTGCCGTTGCGTATAACCACGTAGGCGTCGTACTCGCAGGCTTCTTCTTTGCACACCTCGCACTTCCTGCACACCTTTGCCCTGTAGGTCAGGTCCAGGTCCTCAGGCAGGAGGAGGCTGAATATCTGCTTACCCGTGTAGTACTCCCTGCCGTCCTCCACATACGCGGGCTCTGGCAGAGGCTTGGCAATCCCGCTGGCGTAGAGCAGGTGAAACGCCTGCTCCCGGGTGAAGCGCACCCCGGGCTGGGTGAAGAGGTACGCGCCAGAGATGTGGTCGTGGATTCCGCCTATTATGGGTCCACCGAAGCGCGGAGAGAGTATCTGCTCCTGCACCCGCATGAGAACGCGCGCCTCTGCTCGAGCCTCCTGCCCCTGAATCGCGTGCAGGTTCATCTCGTCGCCGTCGAAGTCCGCGTTGTAGGGCGGGCACACGCACAGGTTGAGGCGGAAGGTCTTGTAGGGCAGCACGCGAACCTCGTGCGCCATTATGCTCATGCGGTGCAGGCTCGGCTGGCGGTTGAAGAGCACTATGTCGCCGTCGATGAGGTGGCGGTGCACCTTCCACCCGGGCTCGAGCTTCTCGAGCAGCTCGTCTATGTTCTTCACCCTCGCCAGGCTGAGCCTCGCCCCGTCGGGGCGCTCCACGTAGTTTGCCCCCGGATACTTTCGCGGACCGTTGCGCACAAACTTCTTCACGTGCTCTATGTTCATGGGCGTCACTATCACGGGTATGGTGAGCTCCCTGGCGATGAGCTCGGGAACGCCCACCTCGTTGATGCTGAGATTCGGATCCGGCGAGATTACCGTCCTGGCCGAGTAGTTGACGCGCTTGCCGGAGAGGTTGCTCCTGAACCTGCCCTCCTTGCCCTTGAGGCGCTGGGCCAGGGTCTTCAGAGGCCTGCCGGAGCGGTGCCTCGCAGGAGGCACGCCGGCTACTTCGTTGTTGAAGTAGGTGGTCACGTGGTACTGCAGCAGCTCCCACAGGTCCTCTATGATGAGCTGCGGCGCCCCCGCCTCGATGTTCTCCTCCAGGCGCTGATTTATCCTTATTATGTCCACCAGCTTGTGCGTTAAATCGTCCTCGCTGCGCTCGCCGGACTCAAGCGTAATCGATGGGCGCACGGTTACGGGGGGCACGGGTAAGACGGTGAGCACCATCCACTCCGGCCTCGCCACGGCTACGTCGAAGCCCATCACCTCGGCGTCGGTGTCGGTTATCCTCTCCAGGCGCTCGCGCACGTCTATCGGCGAGAGGCGCTGCTTGTCCTCTATAAAGGTGGTGGGCTTCTCAAACTTTATGTCCAGCTGCTCCTCACCGCAGTGGGGGCACTTCTTCACCACGCGCGCCGCCTTGAAGAGGTCCTCCACTATGGGCTCCTCGCTCTTGCCTATCCGCTTTGCCCTGCGCAGCTCCTGGCGGTAAGCCTCTATCTTCTCCTCAGGAAGCAGAATCCTGCCGCACGCCCTGCAGATGCTCCTGAGGATTTTGTTTATGAGCTTGGCGTAGCCCACGTGAATCACAGGACGGGCGAGCTCTATCCTGCCGAAGTGCCCCGGGCAGTCGCCCACGCGGGAGCCGCAGGTCTTGCACCTCAAACCAGGATCTACAACGCCAAGACGGGGGTCCATGAGCCCGCCCTCTATGGGGTAGCCGTCCTCGTCGTAGGTGTCGGCGGTGACTATCTTCACCTCCGACATCTTGCGTATCATCTCCGGCGACAGCAGGCCGAACTTTATACCCTCAACCTTTTTCGGGATTATCCTCATAACCACCACCTACGCCTTGTCTCCAAGCACAAGCCTGGGGTTTATTCCCAGACTGCGGAGCTCGTCCAGGAGAAGCTTGAAGGCATAGCTCACCTCAACTTCAGCGGCTTCGCTCTCCCTGCCGCATATTGCGCAGTATATGGTGTCGCGAATCTTGTCGTACACAGCTATACTACCGCAGCGCTCGCACACCAGCATCGTGTGGCGGTCGCTCTCGTCGAGCAGGCGCTCCTTGAGGAGCAGGGCAGCGCCGTAGCCTATCAGGCAGTCGCGCTCCATCTCGCCGAAGCGCAGCCCGCCCTCGCGCGCCCTCCCTTCTGTGGGCTGCCTGGTTAAGACCTGCACGGGTCCGCGGGAGCGCGCATGTATCTTGCCGGCCACCATGTGGTGGAGTTTTTGATAGTAGGCCACGCCTATGAATATCTCCGCCTCGAACATCTCGCCCGTCATGCCGTTGTACATCACCTCCCTGCCGGTGCTCTTGAAGCCGTGCCTCTTCAGCGCCTCGCGCAGGTCCTCCTCCCGCTCGCCGGAGAAGGGCGTACCGTCCACGCGCCTGCCCTCGAGGCACGCGACCTTGCCGCCGAGCATCTCCAGAACCTGCCCGACGGTCATCCTCGAGGGTATCGCGTGCGGATTGATTATCAGGTCGGGGATGACGCCGCTCTCGGTGAAGGGCATGTCCTCCTGGGGAAGGATTAGGCCCATTACGCCCTTCTGCCCGTGCCTGGAGGCGAACTTGTCGCCCAGCTCGGGTATTCGCTGGTCGCGCACGCGTATTTTAACAAGACGGTTGCCGTTGGTGTTCTCTGTGAGCATAACCATGTCCACGATGCCGTCCTCGCCGTGGCGCACGGTTATGGAAGTCTCGCGGCGCTTTTCGCGTATTAAGCCGTACTCGCTCACCTCTTCCAGGAAGCGCGGCGGCGAGGTCTTGCCTATGAGCACATGCCCGGAGCGCACCTCGCTCTCGGGCTCAATCAAACCATCCTCGTCCAGGTAGGCGTACGCCTCTTCGTCGCGGTATCCGCGTATCTCCGGGTCCGGGATCTCGAACACGTCCATCTGCCCCCCCGGATAGCGGCGCTCCTCCGCCTCGTAGCTCCTGAAGAAGGTGCTTCTCGCAAGCCCGCGCTCTATTGAGGCCTTGTTCATTATCAGCGCGTCCTCCATGTTGTACCCGCAGTAGGAGAGCACCGCCACCACGAAGTTCTGCCCTGCAGCGCGGGCGTCGTAGCCAATTGTTTCCATTATATCCGTTTTAACCAGGGGTGTCTGTGGGTAGTGCAGCAGGTGCGCGCGCGTGTCGGTGCGGTACCTGAAGTTGGAAGCGTAAAATCCAAGAGCCTGCTTGCTCATGCCCGCGCCCATGGTGTTCCTGGGCGAGGAGTTGTACTCCGGAAAGGGCAGTATGGAGGTGCACACTCCCAGCATGAGCAGCGGGTCTATCTCCAGGTGGGTGTGCTCCTCCGTGACCTCCTCCGGGTTCATGGCTATGTACGCGTTCTCCTCCTCCTCTGAGTCCAGGTACTCAATCTTGCCCTGCGCTACGAGGTCGTCAAAGGTGAGCTCGCCCCTGCGCAGCGCCTCTATGTCAGCCTCCGTTACGAGAGGTTTGCCGTCCTCCACCACTATGAGCGGCCGCCTCGCCCTGCCCTCGTCGGTGTTTATGTAGACCTCCCGCGTGTCTGCGTAGAAGGCGACGTTTGTCTGCTGCGAAATCTTACCTTCGCGCCTCGCCCTGCGTATCGCCTCAACCAGAGCGAGGGGGTCCTCGTGCTTTCCTATGAGGTTTCCGTTAACATAAACGTTTGCCTCCATTATACGCCCTCCTTTTCTATGGGCTTTACTCCCAGCTCATACAGGAAGGGTACCAGCTCCTCCTCCGCATAGCCCGTGGAGAACTCGCAGGCTAAGGCGAGGTTCTTCACCAGACCGCAGTTCGGCCCTTCGGGTGTCTCGCTGGGGCAGATTCTGCCGAACTGCGTCGGATGCAGGTCGCGGGCCTCGAAGTGGGGCTGGCTTCGCGAGAGCGGCGAGACCACTCGCCTGAGGTGGGAGACCACGCTCAGGTAGTTGGTCCTGTCGAGGAGCTGGCTCACGCCGGCTCTTCCGCCGACCCAGTTTCCTGTAGCTAAAGCGTGGCGTATGCGCTCGGTGAGCACATCCGCGCGCACTGCGGTGTGCACACTCGGCTCCTTGCCCCGTACCACCGCACGCTCCAGCTGGTACTTTATGTCTCGCGTTAGATTGTAGAAGGCCACGCGGAAGAGGTCCTCCATCAAATCTCCTGCAAGGCGGAGGCGCTTGTTGGCGTAGTGGTCCTTGTCATCCGGGTCGCGCTTCCCCTGCGCAAGCTCCAGAACGCGCAGCACCATCCTTCCGAGATAGTGGGCCTTCCTGAGCCTGTCCTCCGGCTCGACGCCTATATGCGGGAGAAGGTAGCGGTCTATAACCTGCTCAGCCCGCTTCAGGCGGTACTCGCGCGTCTGCCCTGCGGCGACCTTCTTGCCTATGTACTCCATCGCCATCGCTTTGTCCTTGATCTGCAGGTGCTCCTCCAGGTTGAGCAGAATGTCGTGGGCATACGCGGGGTCGTCGGAGATAGTCTCCATTATCTCCCTGTCAGTCTCCACCCCCAGGGCGCGCATGAGTATTACCAGGGGGATGCTCCCCGGTACGGAGGGGAAGTTCACCCCGATTAGACCATCTCTATCGCGCTCCACAGTCACAAGCGCCCTGAAGCCGCCCCGCCTGGAGAAGACCTTCGCCACCTCGGTTATCTTTGAGTACTCCTCCCCCTTCTCCAGCATTATCTTGTTCGGGGCGAGGTCCTCTATGGTGACGAGCACCCGCTCAGAGCCGTTGACTATGAAGTAGCCTCCCGGGTCGAGGGGGTCCTCGCCCAGAGCTATGAGCTCCTCGTCGCTCCTGCCGTAGAGGTTGCATATCCTGGATTTAATCATCGTAGGGAGCATGCCTATCTTCACCCTCTCGAACTCGCCCTCGCGCTCCTCCCTGCGCAGCTTCATCTCAAGGTAAACGGGCGAGAAGTAGCTCAGGTTGCGCAGCCTCGCCTCCATGGGTGTAATCTTGTTCCTGGAGCCGTCCGCCTCAATCACCTCGGCGGTGTCCACGAAGATTTTGCCCAGCTCAACGTCCACGCCCACATCAGTCTCTATAATCTTCGTCTCGTCCACTATCTCCTGAAGGCGGTTCTCTATGAAGTCGTTGAAGGAGTCCACATGCTGCCTCACGAGCTCGCGCTTCATCAAAAATGACTTTAAAACCGGCTTTCTGTCCATATCCTCGCCTCCTTATTCTCCAACCACAACCCGGTAGTAAACACTCTCCCCGGCGGTTTTACTTTTCCTGGTGATTTTAATTATGTCTCCGACTTTGGCCTTGATCTTCTGCACCATGGGGTCGTTCTTGAGTATCTTGGGCAGCTGCCCCCTGCTGATGTTGAGCTCCTCCAGCAGTCTCCTGGCCTCTTCCTCACTGAGCACCTCATGCTTTGGCACCAGCTCATGCTTTGAGATATCTACCCTTCTCAAGCGCACCACCTTCCTCAGCCGCAACAGGGCCTCAACCCTACCTCTCCTCCCGCTTTAGCCCTTTTATTATTTTCAGAGTGTCCAACACCGGTATTCCATACCTGCGCTGAAGTTACGGGCCCGACGGGATTTGAACCCGCGACTCTCGGCTTAAAAGGCCGATGCTCTAACCAGACTGAGCTACGGGCCCACTCATCCCTACCCGGAACATTACCGATATAAAAACCGCCGCTCCTTGCAAAGCTTCCCTCGCTCATTTTTACGCTACCTCATTCCGGAAAGGAAGGTCGCCGGAAGCTCAGCGCCTCCGGCACAAGTGAAACGCCCTGGTCGGGATTTGAACCCGAGTCCCAGGAGTGACAGTCCTGGATGATGGGCCGAGCTACACCACCAGGGCATTGTACACCTGTCCTCGCTCTCATACCAGCGTGCTGCATCTCTCAAAAGGTTAGGATGAGTGGGCTGGCGGCGTCCCCGGCTTCCCGAGGGCTCTCGCACCTCAGTACCACCGGGATCGCTGGAGGACTTTACTTCCGTGTTCGGATGGGAACGGGTGTGGCCCCTCCGCTGTGGCCGCCATACCCTGCGCGATTGCTGTGCAATCGCCTCCGTGGTATTTAAATCTTGCGCTGCCAAAATTTCCGATTATCCTTCCCACGGGATAACCTATGTAAATATTATGGTAATCACAGGATGAACACCGCCGCGGCTACGACAGTTGTCCACTCCCCCTTCTCCACGACCGCGCTCTGGGTAACATTGAAGGTCTTGACTATCTTCCCGCTCATCATGAATATATCTTTCCGTTCGTCATAATCGCGGTCCGGGTCGAAGTCTATCCCAAGCGTCGTCGCCAGCATCGTCGCTGCCAGGTCCTCGGCGTATTCGCCAGCTTCTTTCTCGCTCTGTCCGAAGCTGTGGTGCTCACTCAGGTATCCGTACACATTCCTGTCCTTGGGCACGGCGCAGCCCACAGAAGCTGAGATAAGGCGGTGGGGCTCATTGCTGGCGTTTTCGCTGAGAACACAGAATACTATTTCACCCGGGCTGAGCTCCTTCAGACCCTCCTCACGTGACACTATCTCACAGTGGGGCGGCAGTATGCTGGAGACGCGAACCAGATTGAACTGCTCTATGCCAGCGTCACGCAGTGCCATTTCGAAGGAAGACAGCCTCTCCCTGTGTCTGCCAACACCACGCGTAAAAAACACCCTGCGGGGAATCATTCTCATGTTGGCATTGAGGAGTTTTCTAACATGTGCAGATATTTAAAATAGCTCAGGGTACGGGATACCCCGCATTTTTCCAGGCCAGAATACCCCCCTCCAGGTAATAGACGTTTGTATAACCCATTTCGCGCAGCGCATTCATGGCCGGGAAGCTCATGGGACCGCTTCTGCAGTACACCACTATCTTCGCTGACCTGTCCTGTGGCAGGAGGTCAGCGTGGCGCTTTATCTGATTGTAGGGAATGAAGGCGTCGGTGCCGGGAATGTGCTTCTGCTCTGGAATGTGCACATCCAGCAGGAAGATATCCTCTCCGCTGGAGAGCATCGAATACAGCTCCTCAGGAGTTACCGAGGGGTATGACTGTTCCCCATCCTGCTGAACACACCCGGCGAACAGCATGGTTGTGGCTGTCAGGAGTATAACTGCCGCTATGTTCATATATGTTCGTCAAATTTTAACATTGTCAAACTGCCTGGCGTATATCCAGCGGCTCAGGTACATGAAGGGTGTGTCCATAGCTGCAATTGAGAGCTTTACGATGTACTGCCCCTGAATCATCGTCCCGAGCGGCATGCCTGTGCCGTAGAAGGCAATGGTTATGAAGAGCACTGTATCAACAAGCTGCGAGGTCATTGTGGAGGCGTTGTTTCTCAGCCAGAGATGACGCCCTCCGGTGAGCCGCTTCCAGAAGTGGAAGGCGAGTACATCAAAGTGCTGGGACACGAGGTAAGCCACCATGGAGGCGAGCACTATCCTGGGTACAGGGGAGAACAGCGCCTCGAAGGCCTCCTGGTGCTCCCAGAAGGGTGCAGGTGGAAGGTTCACAGCAACGCCTATGACTGCCACCAGGATGAGATTGGCGTAAAAACCTGCCCACACAGCGCGGTGCGCCTCACGTTTTGAGTAGAATTCTGAGAGCATGTCCGTGAGGAGAAAAGTTACGGAGTATGCCACAACCGCCGCAGGCACGACGAAGCCCGCGATGGTTATTATCTTTACCGCCGTTATATTGGATATGACAACCAGTGAGGCGAAGGTTGCCACGAGGAAACTGCCGCTTCTGCTGCGCCCTGCGATGTAGCTGGCGATGACACAGAAACCGAGGATTAGAAGCACCCATGCCAAGAAGACCTGCATAAAGGTAATCTCCTCCTATGCCGATATAACCTTTTTCCAGGTCCTTATTTTACCGAAAGAGATGCTCACGGGTGAGGAGTATAAGATGAGATAGGCGGGGGCTATCTCCCTGAGGATCGGAGAAATTGAGGATTGGAGCTGCAATTCGCTTTGGCAGGGAGTATAGCTTCATATTTGAAGAATAGATTATCTGCTTCAGAAAATATCAGCTATTTAAACCTTACTATTTCGTTCGAAAGCCTTAGAACGTTTTCGAGTGGTTTATATGGTGGTGATTTCATCATTATACCAAAACAAGGAGGTGAAATGAATGAAAGAGTGGCAAAAGAGGAAGCTTGAGGATTTAATAAAAAGCGAAAGCAGAGAAGTTGCGATAAGGGCGCTGGAAAACCTCAAAAAGGCGGGACCGGGACCTTTCTGGAAACCCAGGGAGATTGAGGAAGCAATGCGCTTTGTGAAGGGATTTCCAGGGGGGACATAAACATGCCGGGCTGTACGGTGGACGTTTGCTATGGGAATCCTGCGTATTGGGCTAACCAGTCAGTGTGTTATACCCTCGAGTACACCTACGTCAACGGATACGAGCCGCCCTGCACCGACTCCGTAAAATGCTCAAAGCTGAGGTGGAACGCCTATCTCCCAGCCCCTGATGAGCACGATTGCAATCTGCAGTTTCAGGATTACCTATGTTGGGATGGCTATGTTGACCCATTTACAGTTTGGATCAGCAACCCGTGGTGGCATAATGCAATAAAATATCAGGGGAAAATCAGTGACAGAAACGATACAGCTCGAGGTGTTTGGGTTGCCCACGAACTGCTCATAGCTGACAGTTACTCAAATAGAGCCTGGTCCACACGTCCAGTTCCGTGCACCAGTGACGGCTGCACCGTCGATCCCTACAGGTTTGGCAGTTCTCCGACAAAAGGAACATGTTTTACCCATACCTGTGATGTAGATGACGCACCCATTACAAGAGACTGCAATCTCGACAATGCGGGAGACTGTGGATGTAAGCTATACGACAGAGATGAGTCTATGCAGTGCTGTCCTGGAATAGATCCATGCCCACCGGTACCAGACCCGGACCCGTGCCAGTAAACCCTAACTTTTTATTTTATCTGGCCTAAGATATAGTGGGGTAAAGCAAAAATGAAGAGTATAAGAGGATGCCTGTCGCTTCTTGTGATGTTTTCTCTGCTGCTTCAGCTCTCGGCTGCGGATACAGGTATCAGAGTTACTTCGGTGGGTTGTGGTGGCGGTCTGTGTCTGGCTGGCATCTACCATGACGGAAAAAGCGGGCTCGCCAAATACGACGGGCACACCTTTAATGTTATCCCGGTTGAAGACCTGAATGAACCAATAGTGCTTATTGCCTGGAACGGAGAGTATTTCCTGTTGGTGGGAGAAAAGGGGAGGCTGCTGGAGTATGACGGTCATAATTTGAGGGATATTACCTCCCAGCTGGGCTGGGGCTACGGAACGCAGATACTGAAGCTTATCCCCAGCGGGGGAAGATGGCTGATATATGGCGCAAGCATGGCTAATGATGAAACCCTCAGCGCAGTATATGATGGAGAAAGATTTTCAAGAGCTTCCAGAGGTCTAGGCTGGGAGATTGTACCGGTTGGAAAGGGACGGTTCTGGTTTGTGTGCGCCAAAAATAAAGAAAATTATGCGATCTGTGAGTACAGCGGAAAAGAAATAAGAGATATTGCAGATATCCCACCTTCTGAAGTTGACTTTTACAGGCTTTACTGGAATGGGGAGTATCTTCTGCTCGTGGGGAATTATGTTGAAAACGGAAGCTGGTACAGCAGACTTGTTGTGTTTAATGGCACCGATTTTAAAGAGGTAAATTACTCCCGCGAACCTGTAACAAAAATTGCATGGAATGGTAATTACTGGGTGGTCAGCTACTATTCAGGAAACAATTACAGGTTCGGGAAGGTGTATGAAGATAGATTTGTTGACTTAGGTGCTGTGCTCAATACCAGCGCCTCCGCGCTTGTTTGCAATGGCAGCTACTGCCTTGTGTCCTATCGCTGCGGCGGAGTTTATGGATTTAATGGAACACATTTTGAGAATCTCACCGGAAGTTTGAGAGAGGCCGGCGTTGAATGTGCGGATAAAATTGCATGGGGTGGCAATTTCTGGCTGCTGCTCCAGCAGAAGGAACGCGGAGACATGGTTTTGAAATACGACGGCTCGGCCTTCGCTGACATAACGCCACTGCTGAGGAAGGCTTTCACCAGCAAAACTGCTGAGGAGCCTCCTGAATCTCCTCCGGAGAGGAAAGCGGTCTGTGGACCCACAATAATTCTGCTTTTATCTGTTCTGATTATAGTGGCAGGGATAAAGAGAGAGGCAAGATGACAGTAGTTAAGGCGCTTTCCAGAAAAACCACTATTTAAATCCTGCGATTTCGTTCGAAAGATTTAGAACATTTTCGAGGGGTTTATATTTGTACGTCAAATTAGTTAAAAATGGAGGTGAACTGGATGAAACTTTGCAATGGATGCCTTAAGAGATATGGAAAGAGCATTAAAAAGATACTGGGTGTAGAAGTCTCGGAATGTAAGTTCCAAGAGTGTGAATTTGGACATCCAACATTTAAGCCAGAGTTGCCTTATGAACTGGCTAATAAGACAGCAGAGTTTAAGGAGAGAACCAAGGATAAAGGAAGTTCAACATGGGGGTGGGTTTACTTTTACCCGAGTTATGGCGATGTCTGGTACTGGTGGCTGTCCTCCGGTGACACATGTGATGGTATAGGGTCCATTATCTGCTTTCCATGGCGACCCAGCGACGAAACCAACTGCGATATCCACTATGAACCATGGATTTGGATAGATGACCTTCAGGACTGGTTTGGTGGTCTGGTGAACTTTGGTGGCTGCAATCCTGCCATAAATTGTGGTGGCGATTGTGGAAAAGTTAATTCCAAAAGAGAAGGAACCTGCCTAAGGAGATACAATCAAGCCCCTGAGGTTTTTCAGGATGGCTGGCTCTGGTGTCTTTATGATGCAACTGGAATACCAGACTGCGTGCGGAGGACTCAATATATGGTGCTTGACTATATCCCTCCATAAATTTTTTCTTCACTTCACTGTGATAAATATGCTGCTTGTGAAGAGATGGGACTTATGAGGAGAGGTATACTCTACGGGATGTTGTGGGGATTCTTCGGCATGGTCATGTACATCTCAGTAATGACAAGCGGAATAAACAATGATGCAATTTTATTATCTGTTAAAGTAATTGCTTTACCATCTCAGATATGGTCTAAAGTCGCATACGCTTTTGGAGGCGCTGGAAGTTTTTACTATAATCCATTTGTCGCTTTTTCAGCAACGCTAATTATTGGTGCTGTAATTGGATTTTTAGTTGAAATAACGTATCAAAAAGTTATGATAGCATTAAAAGGTTTACAAAATAGATCATAACTTCTCCCAGTTAGTGGCTCCATGATTCAGTGAAAATTGCGCTGCTGATTGGCATTATAGCGATATCCACGTGCACCGTTCCGGGAAACCCGGCTACAACGTCTCATACTATGCTCTGCCGGATAAAGAGGTGTCTGATCCGTGGACGAGTGAAAAATCATTTTTAATTGGATTTATCCCAATTTTTATAATTTTTTAGGTTGACATTAATGAGGCTTCAGATCCGACTCTTGCAGTGTTTAGGAAGAATAGAACATACTATGGATTTTCGATTCGGTGACATCTTAAAAAGTATGCCTCTCTCGAATCAATACTTCTTATATTTAAATCTTACGATTTCGTTCGAAAGGATGTGTTATCTGGCAATTATTTCGCCTCATGTTGGTACCTCCTTTTCAGCCCAGGACATAAACTTTCCCAGCATGAATGGCTGCAGTGAGGAGTAGAATCTCTCAGCGGGCGTTTCGAGATTTCTCCAATCTAAGCTTCTATGCGGTCTAATGTGGTTGTACCAGTGCAGGAACTCCTCCAAGCTTGAGAACTCCTCTCTGAATCGCTTATACGTGTGGATCCACTTTTCGATCTTGCCGTTGCTCTGCGGATGATTATATTTGCACAGCACATGCTTTATTCCCTTAGCTCTGCAGAACTCCTCGAAGCGGTGCCTGGCTCTGCCCTTCTTATCCCTCTTACTGGAGTAGAACTCCGCGCCGTGGTCTGTGATCACCTCTCCAATCCTGCGAAGGTGCTTATATCGCTCATAGGCTTCATTCAGCACCGCTATCGAAGCTTCTACGCTTCTCCGCTCGCATTCCTTAGCTGCAAGCACCATTCGCGAGTGGTCGTCCAGCACAGCTACAACCCACCTCTGGTTGTGGTAAAACCAGTCCATGTGCACCGCGCTCAAAGCGTGCTCACGCTCATACCTCACCCACGGACGCTTTCTGCCCTTCTTGTTCGGTTCTTCCACAGCTAAACCCTCCTCAAGGAGTATTTGGTGCACAAGGTTGTTATC
>Ga0256830_1000538_pt1 | contig 29757 bp, 20 predicted proteins | sample 128326metaG_FD_190537 | JGI IMG/M metagenome (GOLD analysis project Ga0256830, IMG submission 190537) | Hydrothermal vent microbial communities from Lau Basin, Pacific Ocean - 128-326 | ecosystem: Environmental > Aquatic > Marine > Hydrothermal vents | place: Pacific Ocean: Lau Basin | collected... | reverse complement strand
CCGAAGCGAGCCGGGAAGGTAACGTATCCGAATCCGGTGCCGAAATCCGATCTTAGGCGCTAGAGGGGGAAGCAGGGAGTGACGTGGCGGTCGTATTCGTCGTTGATGATGATCCGGTGACCTGCGAGGCGGTGGCGCGCACTCTGCAGCGGGATGGTCATGATCTGACGACCTTCACCCACCCCGAGCAAGCGCTCGATGCCGGGCGCGTCAACCCGCCTGCCGTCGTGATCACGGATTTCGCCATGCCGGGTCTCAACGGCCTCGAGTTCCTTTTGGAATTGCGGCGCTACAGTCCGGCGACGACCTTCATCGTCGTTTCCGGGCAAGCGACCGTCGAAGATGCCGTCAGCTTGATGAAGCACGGGGTCGTCGACGTGCAGGTCAAGCCCCCCCGCGCGCGATCTCTGAGAAAAGCCGTCACCCTTGCACTCAAGCAGCACGAACTCGCTGCGGAAAACCTCCGGCTTCGGCAAGACCTCCGCGGCCTTCGCGGTGTCTCGCGTGTCGTCGGCGCCTCACGGCCTTTTTCAGCGACGATGAGAATGGTCGAGAAAGTCGCCGGCAATCCCTCGACGGTGTTGATCACCGGAGAGACCGGCACCGGAAAGGAAGTGATCGCCGAGTCGATTCACGAGCTTTCACCGCGCGCAGATCATCGCTTGGTCAAGGTCCACTGTGCCGCCATTCCCGAGACCTTGCTCGAATCGGAACTCTTCGGACATATCCGCGGATCTTTTACCGGGGCGATCCGAGACAAAGTCGGGCTTTTCGAAGAGGCTCATCAGGGCAGTATCTTTCTCGACGAAATCGGTGAGATCACTCCCAACGTTCAGGCCAAGCTACTGCGCGTACTGCAAACGGGAGAGGTGCAGCGCGTGGGCGATACCAAGACGCGCAAGGTCGACACGCGGGTGATGGCCGCGACCCATCGCGATCTGCAAAAGGCGGTTGCCGAGGGCGAATTCCGGGAAGATCTCTTTTATCGCCTCAACGTGATTCCGATTCACGTACCGCCGCTGCGTGAGCGAGGCGACGATGTGCTGCTCTTGGCCCGCCGCTTTCTCGCCGTCGAATGGGAACGCAGCGACCGCGGGGGCGAGCCCATGTCGTTTTCTGCGGAGGCCGAAAAAGTCCTGCTGGGCTATTCATGGCCGGGGAACGTGCGGGAAGTTCAGAATATCGTGACGCGGCTGGTGGCCCTTTGCGATCGCTCCGTGATCGGTGTCGATGATCTTCCCGATTCCGTTCGTTCCGGCAAAGGTGTGCCGGCCTCGAAGATCGATGCGCTCAAGGAGCTGAGCCTCGAACAGGCCGAGAGGCTGCTGATTCTCAATGCCATTTCGAGAAACCAAGGAAACAAGAAACAGGCGGCACGACAACTAGGGATTGGTCTCGCGACACTCTACCGCAAGCTTCAAAGCTACGAAGCCGATACGGGCGAGGCATGAACGAGACGCCGCTTTCCGGGCGCCTAGTAGCCAATATTCTCGTCGCCGTCGGCACCGCGGTGGCGGTCACCCTCGGAGCCATCGCTTGGTGGACGTGGCGTCACGAAGTTCAGCAACTCGATCGCCACCAACTCGATCGCTCGCAACGTTCCGTCTCGATCGCGCGCCTTTTCGTGCAGCAGCGAATCGATCGCGGCCGCATCGTTCTCGGTACCATCGCCGAATCGCACGATATCCAGCGCGCCCTTGCCGAAGGCAATCGCCTCGCTCTGCAGGCGGCCTTGATGAGCTTGCTGCATGCCGGCGACCAAGCCACTTTTACTTTGGCGATCTATGATCGCAACGGCCGGTTGGTGACGGCGAGTTCGCGTATGGCGGAAGCGGTTTTTTCCGGGATGGCGACGAATCCGGAGCATCTCGTCGATCAGCAGATTCTCGAAGTGCTGGTCGGTGATCTCACGGTGACTTCCGGCCGGGCCATCGTGCGCGATGGGAAACGTCTCGGTTGGGTGGTCGGGGCCTACCGTGTCGGTCGCATCTTCGTCGCGAGCCTTGCGGACGATCTGGAAACCGACGTCGCGGTCTATTTCAATCAGAAGGTCTTGGCGAAGCACTATTCCTTTCCCCAGGCCCCGCCGAGCTGGGACCGTATCGCATCGCTTCATCGCCTTGCCGATGATGACGAGACCTGGCTGGCTACGGCGGAGATCGCCGGCGAAGTCTTCGACATCGCCCTTCTGCCGATTCGAGATGTCGTGGGCAAGGCATGGATCGCCGTGGGTATTTCACGGCAGCCCCTGATCGAAGCTCAACGCATATTCGTTTGGAAGATCGCCGGCCTCGGCGTCGGTGGTTTGCTGGTGGTCTTGGCATTCGTCACTGCGTTCCTGGTCATGCTGCGCAAACAGCAAGAACGACTGATCCACCAGCGCGACGAGGCCTTTGAAAAGCAGGCCGGCCTTTCGGATCGACTCGAGCATCTTCGCGCCGTGGTTCACGACATCAAGGCGCCGCTCGGCGGCATTCAGCTCTCCTGCGAGAACTTCCTCGAGGAGTCGAACGATCCTGAACTCGCGCAGGGGCTGCAGCAGATCATCGATACCTGCGAAAAACTCAATCTCTTCTTGATCAACGTGCTGACGATGGCCGAAGCGGATGAGGGCCCGATCAAGGTGTGCCGGGAAGTCGTACTTCTGCCGGGTCTATTGGAAGACGTCGCCGAACGCCTCGCTCCGTTGGCCGCATCACGCGGTGTCGCTTTGGTCTGTGAGCCCGGAGATGAGGTTCCCGCGCTGGTCTCGGATGGCACGCTGATCGAGCGGGCTCTGCTCAATCTCGTATCCAACAGTCTGGCCGTCGTACCTCACTCCGGCCGTGTTCGTCTCGTGCTGCACTCGTCGGGGAAGAGAGTTCAGATCCGTGTCGAGGACGACGGTCCCGGATTTACGCAATTCGATCCCGAAAAGGCTTTCTCGAGAGACCGTCCACAGGTGAAAGATCGCTCGATCAAAGCCGGTTCGAGCGGCTTGGGCCTCTATATCGTCGCCCGCATCGCCGAAGCGCTTGGTGGAAGCGCGAGCGCCCGGAATCTCGCGGGCGGTGGATGCTGCGTCACGCTCGATCTTCCATTCGAAGCGGCGGAAGGCGCGCGGTAGAAATGCTGGGCGCCGGCGCGCTACCAAGCCGCAAGGCCGCAAGGGGAGGTCGGGTTCTCAAATTGAGAAGGGATCGGGGGCCGGTGGTTCTCATTGCGAGAAAGCAAGCGATGAGCACGAAGCAGGAGATGTGGCTAAGTCTTATGATTACACGCTTTAGGGTGTGCACGCAGACTTGGCATCCCGTTTGCTCTACGTGTGGGTGCCTAAGCAGCAATCACGACTTCAAAGAATCATGGATCTCGAAGGTCGGCTGGTCACCGGCCTTTCTCCATTTAACATCTCCCATATCGAGAGGTCGCGTGTCGTGGGTCCTGTGCTCGGCAGGCCGCTGCCCGTAGGCGGTCGCGCCGGGTCCCCCGGCTGTGGCGCCATGCCATCGGGTTTCTATAATCCCGAGGCCTCCGGAGCTTCGCGGCCTAGCGACCGCCCACCGAAACCGACCGCCCACCGAAACCGAGAGATCCCGAACTCCACCATGAAACCCGAGCGCATCAGGAATTTCTGCATCATCGCCCATATCGATCATGGGAAGACGACCCTATCCGATCGTCTGCTCGAGGTGACCGGGGCGCTGAAGAAGAGGGATATGGTCGATCAGACGCTCGACTCGATGGATCTCGAGCGGGAGCGAGGGATCACCATCAAGTCTCACGCCGTTGCGCTTTCGCACCCCGATGCGGCGGGCAATGATTTTCGGCTGAATCTGATCGACACGCCCGGGCACGTGGATTTTTCCTACGAAGTGTCTCGTTCGCTTGCCGCCTGCGAGGGGGCGATCTTGATCGTCGATGCCGCGCAGGGGGTCGAGGCGCAGACCTTGGCCAATACCTATCTGGCCATCGAGAACGATCTGACCATCATCCCGGTGATCAACAAGATCGATTTGCCGTCGGCGGATGTCGAGTGGGCTCGCAACCAACTCGTCGAGATCGTCGGTCTCGAAGGTGACGAAGCCATTCCGGTTTCGGCGAAGCAGGGCATCGGTATATCGGAGATCCTCGACGCGATCACGACACGTGTTCCCCCTCCGTCGGGTGATCTGGACGCCCCTCCCAAGGCGATGATCTTCGACTCGTGGTACGACAGCTATCGCGGAGTGTTCATGCTGGTGCGGGTGATCGACGGTTGCTTTCGCAAACGCCAGAAGATTCGCTTGATCGCGACCGGTGTCGAGTATGAAATCGAAGATCTGGGAGTGTTCACGCCGAAGTCCTTACCGACGGAAAGCTTGAGCGTCGGGGAAGTGGGCTGGGTGATCGCCGGCATCAAGGCGGTCGAAGAAGTCAAGATCGGTGATACGTTGACCGATGCCCACAACCCCACGCCGGAGCCCTTCCCCGGTTTCCAGGTCGTCAAACCCATGGTGTTCGCGGGTCTTTATCCCAGCGAGGCCGCCGACTACGCCAATTTACGCGACGCATTGGACAAGCTGCAATTGAATGATTCGTCATTCGATTTTGAGCCGGAAGTTTCCGATGCACTGGGGTTCGGGTTTCGCTGCGGGTTTCTCGGCCTCTTGCACATGGAGATCATCCAGTCGCGACTCGAACGCGAGTTCGAACTCGACCTGGTCGTCACCGCACCGGGAGTTCCGTATCGTGTTCGCTTGAAAGTCGGCGAATACGAAGAGATTCACAGTCCGGCCAAGCTTGCCAAGAGCCAAGACGTCGAATGGATCGAAGAGCCCTTCATCAAAGCGACGGTATTGACCCCGCAGGAATATGTCGGGCCTTTGCTCAAGCTGATGGAAGAGCGTCGGGGAACTCAGAAAGAGCTGCGCTATGTCGGGCCCGAGCGTGTGCTGATCGAATACGAGTTGCCGCTCGCCGAAGTGGTTTCCGACTTCTACGACAAGCTGAAATCGGTTTCACGCGGCTACGCGAGCTATGACTATGAACTTCTCGGGTGGCAGCGCTCGAAGTTGGTCAAGCTCGATGTTCTGGTCAATGGAAAGTCCGTCGATGCGCTCTCCGTGATCGTTCACGATGACTTCGCCTTCAAGAGGGGCCAGGCTCTAACCAGCAAGCTCAAGGACCTAATCCCAAGACAGCAGTACGAAGTGGCGATTCAAGCCGCTCTTGGTGGGCGCATCATCGCACGCACCAACGTCAAGGCCCTGAGAAAGAATGTGACCGCCAAATGCTATGGCGGTGATATCACGCGCAAGCGCAAGTTGCTCGAAAAGCAAAAAGAGGGCAAGAAGCGCATGAAGCAAGTCGGTCAAGTTCACGTTCCGCAAGAGGCTTTTCTCGCGGTCCTGCAACTCGATACCTAGTCGGAAACTCTCGCGATATTTCGCGTCGGTTCGAGGCGACGGACAAAGTCCGGGGATATGAGGCTGCCCTCGCGCAAGGAGCTTGCGCTATGGAAGATGCCGGGCGGCGAGCGCCGGGATGAAACTAGACCGGATTGGGGATTTCGAAGTAGCGTGTCGTCAGCCCGTACTCTTTCGCGATGAATTCGCCGAGGGCTTGGACGCCGAAGCGTTCGGTCGCATGGTGACCGGCAGCAACGAAATGAATGCCTTCTTCCCTCGCGAGGTGCGTTACCGATTCGCTCGCTTCACCCGTGATGAACAGATCGAGGTCGAGGCGGGCGGCTTCTTCTACGCTGCGTGGTGCGGCGCCCGTGACGACACCGAAGGTTGAAACGGATGGCGGACCTCCGTCGATGACGAGGGGGTCTCGGCCGAGCATGCCCGCGATGGAAGCGAAGACCACGCCGGCATCCCGCGGAGACTCGAAGCGAGCCCGAATGCCGATGGTCTGCCCGCCCGCCCCGAAGGCCGGCTCGATTTCGATGCCGCCGAGCCGGCGTGCGAGGCCGGCGTTGTTGCCGAGATCCGGATGCGCATCGAGCGGCAGGTGATAGGCCAAGAGACTCATTTCCGCTGCGAGCAGGGTGGAAAGGCGACGGCGCAGGGACCGCTCCACGCGAAACGTGGCCGACGATCGCCAAAAGAGCCCGTGGTGTACGATCAAGGCATCTGCCTTCCATCCGACGGCTGCATCGAGCAGCGCTTGACAGGCAGTGACTCCGAGCGCTACGCGCGCGATTTTCGAGCGTCCTTCCACCTGCAGACCGTTGGGGCCGTAATCTTCGAAGCGCTGCACGTCGAGCAGCGCATCGAGATGATCGACGAACAGGTTTCTATCCATGAAATGCTCTCTCCTCGGCTCGAAGAACCGTCACCGAATTATGCGCCCGGAGCGTGGGCGAGGCGGATCGAATTGCGCTATCTTGCCGGAAGGAGGCGCCATGAGCACGACACCAAAGACCGCCGCAGACCTCATTCGCCAAGAAGATCGCTTCGGAGCGCACAACTACCATCCGCTCGACGTCGTCCTGAGCCGGGCCGAGGGTGTTTGGGTATGGGACGTAGAGGACCGTCGCTACATGGACTGCTTGGCGGCTTACAGTGCCGTCAACCAGGGGCACAATCATCCGCGCATCATCGCGGCGCTCGTCGAGCAGGCAAAAAAGCTCGCGTTGACTTCTCGTGCATTTCGCAATGACCAGCTCGGACCGTTTTGCGAGGAGATTTCCCGCCTGACGGGTTTCTCCCGCGTCCTGCCGATGAACACGGGGGCGGAGGCCGTCGAGACGGCGCTCAAGGCCGCACGCAAGTGGGGTTATCAGGTCAAGGGCGTTCCGCGCGATCGGGCCGAAATCATCGTCTTCTCGGACAACTTCCACGGGCGCACGATCTCGATCGTCTCTTTTTCGAGCGACGAGCAGACTCGAGACGGCTTCGGGCCGTTCACCCCGGGATTCACCATCGTCCCCTTCGGCGATCTCGATGCGGTCAAGCGGGCCGTAACGGCGAATACCGTCGCCGTTCTGATCGAACCCGTACAAGGTGAGGCCGGCATCATCGTCCCGCCGGAAGGCACGTTGGTAGGCCTGCGGGAGATCTGCAGCAACGAACGCATCCTCCTGATCGTCGATGAAATCCAGTCGGGACTTGGGCGGACCGGTAAGATGTTCGCTCACGAGCACGCGGGCATTCGACCCGACGGGATGATTCTCGGCAAGGCCCTGTCGGGTGGCGCCTATCCCGTTTCGGTCTTCGTCGCCGACGATGAGGTGATGGATGTCTTCACGCCGGGGGACCATGGATCGACCTACGGCGGCAATCCGGTCGGTGCGGCCGTCGCTCGTGCAGCGATCCGTGTTCTCGAAGAGGAAAAGCTCGTGGAAAACGCGCAAGCCCAAGGGGAACGTTATCGCGCGGGGCTCGAGTCCATCCACGCCCCGGCACTGAAGGAAATCCGGCAAATCGGATTGTGGGTCGGTCTCGAACTCGAGGAAAACGCCGGAGGCGCTCGGCGCTATTGCGAAGCCCTGCGCAACGAGGGCATGCTGTGCAAGGAAACCCACACTCATACCATCCGCATCGCTCCGCCTTTGGTCATCACCGCCGAGGAGGTGGACTGGTCGCTCGAGGCTCTTGCCAAAGTCTTCAAAGCGCTCGGGTAGAACCCCTTCGTAGATCAGTTCCAGCGCGATCGCTTCTTCCTCTTCGAGATAGGTTCCGACGATGGAAGCAAGGGATTGCGTGCAAAGCCGCTGAGGTCTTGGAGGGAGATTCGACGGCGAAGTCGTACGCACTTGCGCCCCGCCGCCGTCTTGCTCCGCTTCAGCCGTGCAGGCTCGCCGAGGGGTAGAGTCAATCCACGCAGGGTGCGTCGATGTCGAGCGCCAAGCGTCGGTCGGGAGTCGTCGGTGCGGCGCCGAAGGACCCGCGTTGGGGATCGAGTTCGGAACGGATCAGGTAGTAGAAGCCATCGCCCGCTGTGGGGGTGGTCCTTGTATCGTCAAAGGGGGTGTCGGGCAGATTTTCGGCGGCACATTCGGAGAGGCGGAAGCCGAAGTCGTCTCGAAGCTCAGTCAGCCGTCCCGAAACGACGTCGTAGACCGTTTCCGCACCGTAGAGCGCGTCCTGGCTGGTCCATGAGACTCGGGTCGATTCTTTGCCCGTCACCATGACGCTTTCGATATCCGACAATTCGTGATCACGCACGGCCGCGGATAGGATATCGCCGTCATCGCGCACCCGGTCGGGCCAAGCCCCGATGAAGACATCCCGCCAGCTTCTCACCGCGATCGTATCCCCCATGAACGCGCCTTCACCTTGTGGGGCGAGAAACGCACGTGTCGAAATGGGGAAATCCGCTTCGAAGGACGAGCCGGCATCTCGTGAGATCTTCGCCCACACTTCGATGCTGCCGTCGCCGGGATCATTGCGATGATCGAGCCAAATCACACGAAGCAATCCTCGAGGATCGACCGAGACACGAGGGAAATCCTGATCTTTGATGTTTCCGATCGGATCGTCGTTCAGTCGCACGGGTGGTGACCAATTCCCCGGTCCCGGCAAGTGTCTCGAGTATCTCAAATCCGACTCCGAACCGTCCCAGGTACTGTAGACGAGATGCGCGCCGCCGCTGAAGACTCCTCCCGATCGATCGATGGCCAACGTCGGTCGAGATGTTCGGCGATAGTCGACCACAGGAGAGCCCGGGACCAAGCTGACCGGCCCGACCGGCGAAGGCGGTCCAAAACTGTCGCCACCGTCACGCGACATCACGGTCCGAATGTCGAGCGGCGAGACATTCTTGATGAATGCGAGCCACACCTCGCTTTGAGGGCCGATGGCAAGATCGCCGGGGTAGTTCGATGTCGGGAATCCACCGGCATCGACGCGGACCGGAGTGGTCCAGGTTGCGGCTTGATCGGCGGAGTAGTTGACGAAAAGCTGGCCGGCCGAGCCGTAGGAGAAATAGAGGCGCCCGGAAAACGGTCCTTCGCTGTCGTCGCAGATGAGTTGTGGAAGATCGCGCGGACCACCGCCTGAGAGCGGGGAAGTGCCCTCGGTCCAGGTTTCACCGTCATCATTCGAACGATAGACGCGGAAGCCCGCACTTGCCCAAACGACCCCGTCCGCACAGTAGCTAACCGAGGGATTGGTTTTTCCCGGGAGCAAGCCGGTCGTTCTCCAGGTTTGACCAGCATCGTCGGAGACCCAAACGCGAACTTCGGTGGTCGTGCTGTCTCGATCGAAGGATTCCTCGGCCAAGGCCACGACCCGCGTCGGAGAAAGCGGCGAAATCGCAAGAGCAGGTTCGACCTGCCGAGCTCCCGGTGGATCTTGGTTGATCGTTACGGCCGGGACGGGCAGCGGCTGACCGACGGCGTAAATCGTTGCCCAGGAAAGCGAAAGCACCGTGATGAAGATCAAGTGGATGTGTTTTCTGAGCACGTCATCTCTCCTGTGCCCCCAATGCCCTCCCATTTCCCGACGGAATGTACGCTTTTCCGATTCGATCGACCGGGGAAAAACTCGCATCTCTTCCTCCGGGAATGGTTGTACGACACATCCATTTCCTCCCGAAGAATCTCTGCGGGGAACTCCGATTTCCGATCAGGTTGCCAAGCGCCGATACCGACCTGATCTTCCCTTGTGGCGCCCGAGCCGTAGCGAGCGGTCGGGCTTCGCCGCTGCTAGGCAGATCGAAGGGGTGCAGAAGATGCGTTTCTTTCAGAAGAACTTCGAGGAGAATTCGATCGCCACCGCGATTGCTCAACTCGTCGTCTTCTTGATGATTCGTTTCGTACCGGACGGTGGGCAGACTCACCCTTCCGTCGGACTTGCTCTGACTGCAGCCTTTGTTCTCGTCACAGTGGCGAAGCTCGCCCTCATCGCTGTCGGCCGCGATCGAAAGATCGACCGGTGGATCGCTTACACGCTCATCTTGAGTACCGGACTCTTGTGGTCATTGGCCTATCTTGCGGAGATCCTGATCGATCCGACCTTGAACCCTCATGTGGTCATCCTGTACTCGAGCATCATGGCCATTACCAGTGCCGGCTCCTTCGCCCTGTACAAGCGTCCCCCACTATTCTATGGTTTCATCATCGTTCTTCCAGTGGCGAGCACGGCGATCACAGCCTTCGGACTGAGCAAACTCTCCGGCATTCTCAGCTTCTTCTCGATGCTCTATATTTCGTTCGTCGTCGTCTATGCGCGGCGCCACTACGAAATCTGGAAGCAACTCTGTATCGAACGCGATACCAGCGAGGAATATGCCCGCCGCCTATCCGAGCAACAAAAAGGGCTGGAAAAGAAAAACGCCGAACTCGATGCAGCCCTTCTATGCGCCAAAGAAGCCAGTCTTGCCAAAAGCCGATTTCTAGCCAACATGAGCCACGAGATCCGTACTCCGCTCAACGGAGTGCTCGGTATGACGCAGCTTCTATTGGAAACCGATCTGAACGACGAGCAACGAGATCTAGCGCAGACGGCCGATGCATCGGGGAACGCACTGCTCAATATCGTCAATGACATCCTGGATTTTTCGAAAATCGAAGCCGGAAAGCTGGAACTCGAAAAGATCGAATTCGATCTCATCGAGGTGATCGAAAGCGTCACAGATCTATTGGCCCTACGAGCTCACAAGAAAGGTCTCGAGCTTCTCTGCTCGATGGAGGAAGAGATCGACCCCTTCGTCGTCGGTGATCCCGGTAGACTGCGCCAGATCCTGACTAATCTGGCCGGCAACGCGATCAAATTCACCGCTTCGGGGGAAGTGCTCATCGACGTTCGTTTGGTCTCGGCGAATCATAGTCAGCAGACCCTCGAGTTCTCGGTGATCGATACCGGAATCGGCATTCCCGAGAGCGACCGCCATCATCTCTTCCACTCATTTTCACAGGTCGATGCATCGACGACGCGGCGATACGGAGGCACCGGCCTGGGTTTGGCCATATCTCGCCAATTGAGCGGACTGATGGGCGGAGAAATCGGTTTCGAGAGCGAAGAAGGAGCTGGATCGACATTCTGGTTCACCGTGCCGCTCGCTCGGCAGATTTCCGACCGACGGCGCCAGTGGCTGTGTGAAACAGGATCGAAGCATCGACGGGTTCTCCTCGCTGATGCACACGCTCGATCCCAAGCGATCATTCGTAAGACCCTCGAGGGCCGCGGATGTCGTGTGGAGGATGCAAGAAGCGCGGAGGAAGCGCTGAATCAGATGAAGGCTGCGGCCTCGGCAGGGGATGGCTTTGATGTCGCGATCTTGGATAGGAAACTCGAACACTTCGACCCCGCGGAGTTCGGAGCCGCCGTTCAAGCCGATCCTGCGATCCAAGAAGTGGCCCTGGTCTTGTTGGCGACGACTGATCTTCGCCACGAAGCCGACGACTCGAAGAGATTCGGTTTCGCATCCGTGTTGTTCAAACCTGTAAAGCGCGCTCAAATCTACCGGACCGTGGCTCCAAACCTTCATTTCAACGAGGGGGCCACTTCTTCGCTAGGAAGCGAGGGAGCGGAAAAACAAGAAACGACGATGCAGCGCGGCGAGAAGATCCGAATCTTGTTGGCAGAGGACAACGAGATCAATCGAACGGTGGCTGTAAGGTTGTTGGAGCGATTGGGATCCGAGATCGACTGCGTTTCGGATGGGCGCGAAGCGCTCGAAGCGCTCCGCACGCATTCGTACGATCTCGTGTTGATGGACGTTCAGATGCCGGTTCTCGATGGGTTAGAGGCAACGCGGAGAATTCGCTCTTCCCATGAGGAGTTCAGCAAGATCCCAATCATCGCACTGACCGCTAATGCCATGAAAGGCGACCGCGAGCTTTGCCTCGAGGCCGGAATGGACGACTATCTCAGCAAACCGATCGATCGCGATGCGCTGCAGCGTTGCCTTGAGCGCTGGTTGGCCGCGGTGTAGGCGCATCGATCTCTAAGCTCTCTCCAACACACGCCTCTGCATTCGTTGAAGCACATGGATCTAGATAGAATATATCTAGAAATGTGGATCGCGATGCGCAAAGAACGAGCGCAACGGCAGAAGTCATCCGGAGACTGAGAGACCAAGTTCGCGACTCACTTCGAATGCGATGTATTCCGCTTCGCGCTTGCTGCGGATCGATGAAGCGATAGTGAGTCTTCGGCCCGAGCGCTGCTCGATCTGAATGTCATAGTAGGGACGGCTACTCTGAGAACCGGAATGCATGCCGATTCCGGCACGTATACGTGCGATCTCGCCCTTCGGGATACGGTGTCTTCGGCCTATGCCAAGGACCCCACGCCACACGTGCACCTCGTCCGTTCTGACGATAACGTGACTGGAAAAGAGCCAGACATGAACCAACGCGGCCATGAGGACAAGATCGAAAAAGCCGAAGACAAGAGGGAAGATGAACGGCAATCCGAGCTTCCAAGGTACGATCGCCGCGCCGGCGAAAATCGCCGTGAAGGCTGTCAACGCCAAACCGGCACCGATGTTTCTTGCGGCTCCAAAGGTGACGGCAAGGGCTCCTGAGGAGTCGCGGTCAAGCGTGATGCCTCGACTCAAAGATTGCGAGGGCGGCATTCCATCGTCGTGGGAAGTCTCAGCAGCGACATCGGCGGCGATTCGGGATGAACTGTCGGCCGTCTTGAAGACCGGGACTTCGAAGCTGCTCGAGTAGTCCACTCCTGGTAGGTTTGCCGTGGCGGAAAGGCGCCAGTGGATACTGTTGCGCGCATTCGAACGATCGGTTGGAGTGCAGTCGAACGGAATCGAAAACTCGACGGGAATCAAGAGGCCGCTCGGCCCCGGGTGCAGCTTGGACGGTTCGACTAGGACTTCCTTTTGCCAAAGCACGCGTTCGTGGGCGGAACGGTGTTTTCCGCTGCCGCTGATCCGGCGGTTGATGCAGGCGAGCGTGAGACGAACACCTTCGGGCACGGTTGCGGTGATCGATGTGTGAATCTTTCCACGCAAGAAACCACCGATGACGCCGGGAACAGAAGCCATCTCGAATTGGGAACCGCCGAATCGCCGCCACCGCAACGTTGAGTGGATCGCCCCTGCGAGGATCACCGCACCTATCAGCGGGAAGACTAGGCCGACGAGTATCGCACGATTGCCTTGGCGTAGTTCCTGCGGCAGGTAGAAGAGCATGGGAGAAGAGATCGCGTTCCAGGCGAGGGCGAAGAGCCAAGCGAAGAGTACGCTCTTTCCGTTGGAACATGAGATTCGTCCGATAGCCCATTGCTTATCGGCGAGCCATGGCGCGTGTTCGTATTTCTTGGCGATCTCCCTCTGTCGCTCTCTTCGGCGCATCACTCGCAATTGCCTCAAGGGAAAGAATGCGCCGATCAGTATGAAGAGAGAGCCGATAACGAGGAAAGCCCAAGCATCCCCGCTGTCGGATCCGCCGCGCCATATCTTCCGGGCTCCAACCGTTAGGGCCATGAGGCCGAATCCGATGAAAGGTATCCCAAAAACGGTTATCAGGATCAGCGAGAAGGTCTTGCCGACTCGCCGCGAAGCAAGTGAAGGGTCGGGATGCTGAGAAACCGTCATGAGCGTCCTCCTCGGGCCGCGCCTGGTCTCCCGCAGCATGCGCGCGAGACTGAGGCGAGCAGATCTGCCAAAAGAATTTCGGCCGCGGAGGGCCCGAGAGCAAGTTCCGGCAAGTTGGCTTCTCGCGCTTGGACCGGAGATGCGCCGCGCGACAGCGGGTGCCTCGTGCTGCGAGGGACTCGGGAATCGACGATAAGTCCGAGGAAATTGAGAGAGGAGCGCGGGCTAATCCGTGCCGAGAGCAGCCTCGACTTCGGCTTGCCTCGAGGCTTCGCTTTCTACGTATTGCAACCACTGGCTCGCAAGTTGACGGCTGCGGTCGTCGCGTCCGGCTTGCTCGAATGCATTCCGCGATTCGGCGTAGGCCTTCTGATGAAAAAGCGCCTGTCCCAGCATCGTGTAGGCTTGATCTTCGCGGTTGAGTCCCCCCTTCTCGATTCCCTTTCGGGCCGCTTCCGCCGCCTTCTCCCACTCGCCGATGTTCATGTAGGACTGGGCGAGAAGAACATCGAGCTCGCCGTCTTCCGAAAGGCCGGCGGCTTTGATCAAGGTGGGAATGGCCTTCTGATCTTCTCGCGCCAAGAGCCACGCCTCCGATAGAAGGCGCCAGTGCTTCATCGTCGGCGAGATGACTCCGTCCGCCAGCCCTTTTTCGAGAACCTTACCCGCTCGATAGGGAAGGTCACTGCTCAGCATCAAGCCGACCAGCGCCAGGACTTCGCTCTCGGTGTCGAGGAATCCCTGAAGGTAGGCCAGTTCCAACATGGCGAGTCGCTTGTCGTCCTCGCCTTTTTGGCCGTAGATGCCGGCAAGCTGCATCCAGTAGGATTCGTTCGGGTAGTGCAGAATCAAGTCTTCGAGGACCCCGATGACCTCGTCGATCTCGTCGAGTTCGAAATAGATCGCTCTGAGGAAGAGGTAGTTCTTCTCGCTGATCTGCTCTCCGGCAGCTTGCCGGAGCGAAATTGCTTTCTTCAGTGGAACGAGGGCTTCCCTGTACTCTTCGAGTTGGTAGTGTGCTTGGGCAAGCAGTTCGTACTGCCGTGGTTTCGCATCCGACGTCAGCTCGAGCCATTCATTGAGTCTTTCGATTGCCGGCCGCCACTGCTCCGTTGCGAAGTAGAGCTGCGACAAGCTATAGATCGTCGACGTCTTCACGGGCTGGATGACGGCTTCTTCATCCAAGAGTTTTTTGTAGGCTTCGATGGCTTTCGGGTACTGATTTTGCGAATAGTGGATGAAGGCGTAGAGGTTCCAGCCCTGAGAGCGTTCGTAGCTGTTGAGCTTCTTGGAGGTCAACTTGTCGAGCAAGGCTAGGGCTTCCGAGAACTCGCCGGCTTGGGCTTTCTCTTGGGCTTGTCCGAGTTCCTTGTAGACCCACTCGCGCATCGATGCGGCTTGCCGGAACTTCTTCTTGGTGGTTTCCCCGCCTTTTTCTTGTGCCGACATCGGTGCAGGGAAGAGCAGCAATCCGATCAACAGAAGCGCCAGCCGTGCCGAATCGATCCAGCGCCGTTTCTTTCGACCACCCCGGCCGTCTGCATGGAGCGTCATCACCGCATCACTCCTCGAGGCGAAAGGTGATCTTGTTGACGACACCCTGTACTTCGATGGGCTCGCCGTTGACGATTCGCGGTTTGAATTTGAACTTGAGCACTGCCTTGAGAGCCGCTTGATTGAAGATCGTGCTCGGCTCGTATTCGATGACTTTCGGATCCTTGACTGCGCCGATTTCGGTGACCGTGAACTCTACGAGGACCCAGCCTTCGATACCTCTCTCCAAAGCGCGCGCCGGATAGGTCGGCGCGACCTTGACGATGGGCAGGTAGTCGCCATCTGCGGTGCCCGCCATGATTCCGGGTCCGATCCCGATGTCGAGGTCGATCCCCTCCATGGCCACCGGTTCACTCTCGATGCCGGCCACGGCTCCTTCGCCGAGGTCCGTGGAAGGATCGATGGAAGGCTGCGGGCTGCTCGGGGGCGGTGCGCTCGGACTCGACAGGCGTTTCGGCTTGGATTTCTTTTTTTCCAGGGTCGTTTCGCGCTCAACGCGGACGAAGTCTATGACCCTTCCCTTCTCTCCTTCCGTCAGCGCGCTGCGACCGGATGCAGTAAGTGCTTGCATGAGAAAAAAGAGAGCGAAGGTCACAATGGACCCGGCTACGATGGCTAAGATCTTAGCTAGCATGACTCATTCTTGAGTAGCGATGGAAACGTTGTAGACGCCCGCTTGACGAGCAGCGTCCATGACCTGAATCAACATTTCGGTAGTCGATTTCTTGTCCGCCTGGATCACGACGCTACCTTGCGGATTCTCCGCGTGAAGCCGCTCGATGTTCGCGCGAATCGCCCGCGGGTCGACCATTCGGCGATCGATCCAAACCTGTCCGGTTTCGGTGATGGCAATCAGAATATTTCCCTTTTCTTTGACTACGGAAGTCACGGCAGATGGACGATCCACTTCGATGCCGGATTCCTTGACGAAGGAAGCCGTGACGATGAAGAAGATCAACATGATGAAGACGACATCGAGCATCGGGGTGATGTTGATCTCTTGATCTTCGTCTTCTGAGCGCACGTGCGATGTGAATCGTCTCATTTACACCTCGGTTGCCAGTTCTGCTCGGAGATGCTCCACCTCTCGATGCGCAAACCTCGAGAGCATGGTCGTTGCCAACAGGCCGGAAAGGGCGGCAACCATGCCGGCCATTGTCGGTATCGTTGCTCGAGAAACACCCGCCGCCATTGAGCGCGCATTTCCTGTGCCGGAAAATGCCATGGCATCGAACACGTCGATCATACCGGTCACGGTTCCCAAAAGGCCCAGCAACGGGCACAGCGCGACGAGCGTTTTGATCAGCGGCAGGGACTCTTCGACGCTGAGGGAGACCCGGGAGATCAGGGCATCGCGAATCTGGCGTGCGTTCCAGGAACTTCGATCCTGACGCGCCTTCCACTGTTTCTCGACTTCCGCCAGCAGACGTCGATATCCAAAGCGATAGTAATACATGCGTTCGAAGATCAGGGTCCACATCACGAAGGTCAACAGCGCGATGACGAGCAGGACCGGACCGCCTAGCTCGAGAAAATCTCGTATGTCTTCAAACCAATCGAGTATTCGATACATGCCCTTACCTACGGTTAGGAAGCCGCTGGCTTCGCCGCGGCTTCCGCATGTTCGGCCACGATTCCCGCCGCCTGCTCGTCGAGAATGTGGGTGATTCGCTTGCTACGGCCACTGACCACGGTGTGCAGCAATACCGTGGGAATGGCGACGGTTAGGCCGAGCACGGTCGTGACCAAGGCTTGTGAGATTCCACCGGCCATTAGCTTCGGATCACCCGTACCAAAGAGGGTGATGGCCTGGAAGGTGTTGATCATTCCGGTGACGGTGCCGAGAAGTCCCATCAGCGGTGCAACGACGGAGATGATCTTCAGAAACAAGAGCGCGCGGCTCAGTTTGGGGACCTCGGTCAAGATCGCCTCGCCCATCTTTAGTTCGAGGGTCTCTAGGTCGGTGTCTTTGTAGCGATCGGCGACCATCAGGACGCGTCCTAGCGGATTGTCTTCTTGCGGAGTCTTGCTCTTGAGTTGCCGGTTCACCTTTCGTCCGGCAAGGCCGAGGATGATGATTCTCTCGAGTGCGATGATCAGAGCGAGAACGCCGAGGGCCAGAATCAAGTAACCGATCAGGCCGCCCTGGTCGATGCGCTCACGCAAACTCGGGGCCTGCACGAGCAAGCCGAGGATCGACCCTCGGGAAGGGTCTAGGCCGAATTTTACATAGCCTGCATTTGCCGCAGCGAGATCGCTCGTTGATGAGACGAAGCGCCCTTGCGGTTGCCGGGGCAGCTCGACGAGATTGCCGGTCTCCGGGATGTATTGCAGGTACTTGCCGTCGGAGACGATGTTGAACGTACCGACGCGCACGACCTCTTGCTCGATCCGATCTCCGTCCGCGGTGGTGACCGTGGTCTTGAAGCGGGCCACTTTGCCCGACTCGGTCATTTCTCTTTGCAACTCGATCCAGAGCTGCTCGATTTCTTCGATGGTGGCAAGGCGGGACGTCGTGCCGAACGCTGCGGTCAATTCGATCAGGCGCTGGTTACGGTCCGGGTACTGAGCACTGATCAGCGAGCCGGCGAGCATGCCTTGCGTATCTCCCGCCACTTGCTGCAACACGCCGTACATCTCTTTCATCGAGCCGAGCCGACTTTCCAGGAGGTCATTGAGTTCGACGGTACGCCGCTCGTTGCTTTCGAACGTTCGTTCGAGTTTCTCGCTCTTGCGCTCCAAAGCGGCGAGCTGCGCTTTTGCTTCACGCAGCAGCCTCTCTTGCTTGCCCTTGGCTGCTGCGAAGCGCTGCTCTCTTTCACGGTGCTCGGCGGTTTCTTGTACCCTTCTCTCTTCGACCATGCGCAACAGTTCGTCGAGGGACGCCGCTTTCTTGGGCGTCTCAGATTGAGCCATTGCGGCAAGACTCGACAGCGCCACGCACAGGGCAACACCGGTTCTCATCTTCATCATGGCGTACCCTCCGGCGCAGAAACAGGCAGCATGAGGAGATCCGGTGCGACTTGCTTGTGAGCGATGCGAATGCCCTCGCGAATCTGATTCCGGTATTCCGCAGGAAGGGCAGCCCACTTCCCCTCACGCCGATCCCACTGGCCGTAGATGGCCGCATCCGACGTCTGGTAGAGAAGTGCGGTACGTCCAATCCTGAGGAACTCCACCTCTCGTGAAGCGCCATCGACTTCCAAGGAGCCCTTGTAGGCCTCGATGGTGCGCCCGTAGTCGTTTTCGATCTCATAGGCTTCGAGAACCCGACGGAATTTTTCGGCTACCGTGACATCCGAGCGCTCGAGCAGCGTTTTGAGGAAACCCACGCGTTTCCGTCGTTCCTCGAGCAGAAAGGGCACATCGAGCTCGATGAATTGCTCGAGCGTATCGACCATCTTCTGCATGAGCGGCATGATCTGGCGCTCGACGACGCTGACCTGCGTGATGGAGTTGTTGAGATCCGCCATCTCGCGCTTTTGGTTGGCGATCTGTTTCTCCAGCAATGCGACGTAGACCTCGAGTCCTTCGATTTGCTTGGACACCCCGCTGAATTTTCCGGCGAGTTCGGCGGCTTCATCGACCAAGGTGTTGATCTTCTTTTGAGACTTGCGAGCGCCCTCGTCGATCTTCTTTGTCGCGGCGAGAGTGTCATCGACTTCCTGGGCACGGACCTGGGGACTCATGCCGACATTTCCCAGGGCTACGACCAAGGTCAAGAGAACAAGGTATTCCTTTTTCTTGGTAATCGTTGTCTCCTCCTCGTACCGGCTCGGTCTCGATACCCACCGAACCGGGCGACCCTACCACGGTTTTTCCCCAAGAATCCATGGCTTTTGTGGTTTTTTGGCCGACTTGTCGGCGCGAATTGTACCCGAGCGGAACGCGGATTGGAAGAACGCATCGACCATGCTGAGGTCATGAGTCATGAAAACCGCGCGCCGTTCCGACGATCGTCGCATCGGCAGGTGCGTGTCGACGAGATAATGTTTCCGAAATGTGTGCGAGCGGGGCGGCGAACCATCCTGCCTAAAACACATGTCGTTCAAACTCGAGCAGGCAGCAAAAATACGGAGAATAAGAATGTCGCTGCATCTCCGGCTCGCGATGACATTGTGCTATGCTGCGCGCATGTACACTGGCTGGCTGGTTTTCTCAGCAACCGTGAGCTCTCGACGACACCTGCCTTTCTCGTGCCGTGGGCGATGCAAGCCCGTGGATCTGGAATGGGCGACGCAACGCGTGTCGTCTTCGAGAGTCCGAAGGTGAGCGACAACGGACATCGACCGCGCACAGTTCATTGACACAAGCGTGATAGCCGGGGCCGGCATTGTGCTGGTCGCGCGGGCGTATGGCCGAAATGCAAGGAGGTAGTTGGATGAAGAGGGATGTCTGGAACTTGTGGTGGGCGGCAATCATCGCCGGGGTGCTGTTGGTTGCTCAGCCGGTTGTCGCCGACGTGCCCGACAACACGAACGAGAGTGCTGCGGACGAGTCCGAAGCAGACAAGGCTGATGCAAAAGAAGAGGAGTCGGAAGAGGTCGTCGACGAGATCGTCGTACTCGGTACCCGCAGTACGAGACCGCGCTCCGTGACCGATTCGCCCGTGCCGGTCGATGTCATCACGGCCGAGGATTTCAACGCGCTCGGAAATGCGGCGGATCTCACCGACAACTTGAAGATGCTCGTGCCTTCCTACACGGCGACCCCAGCCACCGGTGACGGCAGTGCATTCATACGTCCCACGTCACTTCGAGGTATGGCCCCGGATCAGACCTTGGTCCTCGTCAACGGCAAGCGGCGCCATCGTTCGGCATTGGTGCAATTCTTCGCGCCGGCTGCCGGAAACGGTGCACATGGTGTTGATATCGGTATGATCCCCAACATCGCGATCAAGCGTGTAGAAGTCTTGCGCGACGGTGCGGCCGCACAATACGGATCCGACGCCATCGCCGGTGTGATCAACTTCGAAATGAAGGACGCCTCCGACGGAACGGAACTCCAGCTTCAGGTGGGTCAGTTCTACGAGGGTGAAAGCAGTGTCAAAGCCGCATTCAATACCGGTTTCGCCGTGGGCGAGCGCGGTTTCGTCAACCTCAGTGTCGAACGCACCGACAATGAAGCGCTCTCTCGCGGTGTGCAGCGGCCGGATGCTCAGGCGCTGATCGATGCCGGAGTGCCCGGAGTGGGTGCGGATACGCCCTTCGGCGATGCTCCGCTCGCGCAGACCTGGGGCCGTCCGCAAACCAGTGGAACGCGTTTCTTCCTCAACTCGGGTTTCGAGGTGGGTGAGGATTCGGAGTTCTACCTGCAGTCCGGTTTCGCCGACACCTCGGGTCGATATCGTTTCTTCTACCGCAATCCACTGCACTCGACGCTCGTCGCGCTCGGTGGCCCCAATGGTCTTGCCAGCCTGCCGGCGGGCTACACTCCCTATCTCGACGGCGATCAGACAGACTTCAGCTTGGTCGCGGGACTCAAAGGCATGTTCGGCAACGGCACCGTCTATGACTTCAGCGTCAGCTACGGCATGAACCAATTGGATTACTTCCTCAACAATACGGTCAATCCGGATCTCGGCCTCGATCCGTCGGGAACTCGGCCTGCCCAAAGGAATTTCGACGTCGGCGGCTACAAGCAAGAAGAAACCAACCTGAACGCCGATTTCTCCCAGCCGCTCGGAGATAAGTTCAACCTCGCATACGGTTTCGAGTGGCGCGAAGAAACCTACACTGCGATGGTCGGTGAGCCCAACTCCTACCTCGGCGCCGGTTCCAACGGACTGAAGGGAATTTCTCCCTCTGATGCCGGGTCCTGGTCTCGCGACAACACCGCGGCATATGCCGATCTCGAGCATGACGTCACGACCGACTTCTTGATGCAGTATGCGCTCCGCGTGGAAAACTACTCGGACTTCGGTACGACCGTGAACGGGAAGATCGCCACGCGCTACTCCGCTAGCCCGACCCTGACACTTCGCGCTGCGGTCTCTACGGGATTCCACGCTCCGACGCCGGGTCAGGCGAATGTTCGCACGACCATCACGACCTTTGACGGCGTAACCGGCTTGCAGGTCGAGGAAGGACTCGTCCCGTCCACCAGCCCGTTGGTCGCAGCAGTCGGAGGAAAGGCGCTGACGGAAGAGACCTCCGTGAACTACAGCACCGGTTTCTCCAAAGATATCGGCGCAAACATGACGGTGACCCTCGATGCCTACAGGATCGAAGTCAACGACCGGATCTACCGCACGGGAGACATTCCTCATCCGAACCCCAGCGCTCCCGGGCAGACGATTTCGTTCTACACGAACGCCTTGGACATCGTGTCGGAAGGTCTCGAACTCGTGCTCACCGCCAGTGCCGGAAATACGGACTTGACGCTGGCAGCCAGCTATAACCAAATCGATGTCGTCGGTCAGACCCCGGTCGGTGGTGTGAACCCCGTCAGCGATGGGATCATCGAAGATATCGAGAACAACTATCCCAACGAGCGCGTCGTCTTGACCACTCATACGCGCCTCGGTGAGGCGTGGAGCCTGCTGACTCGTCTCAACTACTACGGGAAGCACTACGACGAGCGCGGACGCATCGGTGCTGCCGTCGACCCGTCGGCCGAGATCGCTGCAACGGCTTATCTCGATCTCGAACTCGGATGGGACGTCAGCGAGAGCTTCCGTGTCGCGCTCGGAGCGATCAATGTGCTCGATCAGTACGTCGGCGAGATCAACTCTCCGTTCGCGAACCGACAGAGCGTTGGTCTTCAGTATCCTCGGCGCAGTGCCGCGAACTATGAAGGCGGCTCCTTCTACCTGCGGGGCTCATTCCGCTTCTAAGGTCCATCGCTTCTCGATTTCCAAGCCGGCCGCGACATTAGGTTGCGGCCGGTTTTTTCTTGGATCGAAGCGAAAACAAGAGACGAAGGGCTGCATGAACAACCGGAGGCTTTCGACCTGAACGGGAGAAAAGAAGGATTCAGGGCTCCGCCGCCTCTCATGGCGGTCTTCCCTTGCCGGCATCGACTCCGAGCGGCCACCACCGGGGACGAAGCGGTGATTTTCGTTCTGTCTCCTAGGTTCGCAGTGTATTCTGAAGTCGAATTCGGGCGAAAGGTGAATCTGTCGCCCGGACGCTCACACGAGGAGCTTTGATCCCATGGCCAACGATCGTTCTCATCGACCGGAGCCAGTACAACGCCCGGAAGTTCACCTGAATCTCAATGTCAGGGGGCTCAAACAAAGCGCCACCGTCGCCATCAATGATTTGAGCAATGCCAAGTCGGCTCGCGGTGAGCGGGTCTTCAAGTTCGGTCTCGGCCAATCTCCTTTTCCGGTGCCGTCGTCCGTGCTCCAAGCGCTAAAGGAGAACGCGCATCAGAAGGCCTATCTGCCGGCTGCGGGTTGTTTCGAGCTTCGCGAGGCGGTGGCCGAACATACGAAGCGCAACTTCAAAGTCAGTAGATCGCCGGAAGACGTACTGGTGGGCCCCGGCTCGAAAGAGTTGATGTTCTTACTGCAGTTGTCGTACTACGGAGATTTGCTCATCCCAACGCCGTCTTGGGTTTCGTATCAGCCGCAGGCGAAGATCATCGGGCGACGCGTATTCATGATCCAGACCTCCGCCGAGGAAGGTTGGCGTATCACTCCGGAAGAGTTTCACGGTATCTGCGTTGACGACCCGCATCGTCCGCGTATCGTCATTCTCAACTACCCGAACAACCCCTCGGGATTCACCTACAAGAGCGCGTACCTCAAGGAAATCGCCGAAGTCGCCAGAGAGCATCGCGTCATCTTGCTCAGCGACGAAATCTACGGTGATCTGCACCACAAGGGTCAGCATGTTTCGATCGCCCGCTACTATCCAGAGGGGACGATCATCTCGTCCGGTTTGAGCAAGTGGTGCGGGGCTGGTGGCTGGCGTATCGGGACGTTCTTGTTCCCACCGCAACTCGCTTGGCTGCGTCAAGCGATGACCTCCGTAGCCAGCGAGACCTTCACCTCGACTTGCGCCCCGATTCAATACGCCGCCGTTCGTGCGTATCAAGGCGGGGAAGATATCGATCTATACTTGCGAAGTTCGCGGATCATTCTCGGCAAGTTGGGGCGCTGGTGTGCTCGGCGTCTACTGGCTGCGAACGTCCAGGTCGACCTCCCGAAAGGGGCCTTCTACCTTTTCCCGGATTTCTCTACGTATCGGGACAAGCTTGCGGCCAAGGGCATCGTCACCGGTGCCGATTTCGCCAAGCGAGTGCTCGAAGAGACCGGCGTGGCTTTCTTGCCCGGTTCGGAATTCGGCCGTCCGGAAGAAGAACTCACCGCCCGCCTCGCCTATGTCGACTTCGATGGCGGCCCTCCGCTCGGAGAGGTCATGGCCGGCGGCGGAACGGATCAGCTCGATGATGATTTTCTGCCGAAGTATGCGCCCAAAGTCCAAGAAGGTATCGACCGGCTGTGCGAGTGGCTGGAGGGCTGAGCCCTGCAGATAGTCGGCGGACTCTTTTGGCGGGTTCGGTCGCTTCGCATGCGACGCCCGCTCCACCGATCTGTGTGGATCTCCGAGAAGAGCGATCTTCGCCACCAAGCCACTGGGACTGACCGGTGAGGATCGGTCGCAGCCATCGCCTGATCTATCTATCGTCTAGTCTTCCCGCCTTCGGGATTGCCTGCTAGTACTCGGCGAACGTGACGATGACGGTGTTGGCGCGGGAAGTCAGCCGGTCGTGGTACTCGGCGACGAGCATCAAACGCAACATGGCTTGGCGCGCGCCGGTCGTGCCGATGACTTGCACTTCGAATCCGCCGGGAAATGGTGGGTTCTTCTGCGCCAAAATGGATACGGGATCTTTGGTTTCGAGTTCCGGGCTCCCGGTGATCCCGATCGAGTAGTCCATGGCGCCGGAGATTCGGCCGCCTAGGAGCTGCGGCATCAGATTTCGCACCTCGTCCGCCGGAATCTTATGATCTGCAAGAGCTGTCATCGTTCCCGCAGAGTCAATTTGATAAAATGCCGAGTCGGCATCCTGAGTGGGGTCCCAAGCGAAACGGACGTTTTCGGCGTACAGAACCTTGGCGACTTCCGTTCGGAAAGTCTCCGATAGTCCGGAGAGCTGGACGTAGTCCGCGTAGCGGATACTCTTGAATTCGATCAGGTCGAGTGCATAGTCGTAGGGTTTGATCGGCTTGTCGCTTCTTGAGGTGAGGTACCAGAGTTGGAAGCGGTAGACATTCGCGAGGTAGTCGACATCGGCTGTGCTCGCGTCGGCATCGTGGTCGACCGTCGTCGTGATGGCTTCGAGTTCGCGTACGGAAAGAAAGGAATTACCGGTCCGTTGCTCAGTGGGAAGATCCGGTCGAAATTCACCATTCGCGTCGACCCTCGGTAACCGACTGTTGGGCAGCATCGGCCAAGAAGACGGGAGAGCCAAGGCGCCGAGATAGCTGTTTCCGGTCGGGTCGTTCTTGAAAATGCGGCGCGATTGCATGACTTCGAGCTTGATCGTGTTGACGGCCCGCTGTCCGAAAGATGCCAGATCATTGTGACTTTCCAAAAACATCGTCGTGCGAATCGTACCGATATAGAGCTGCGAAAAGATCAGCCCGACGATGCTCATCAACGCCAGTACGACGAGCAACTCGGCAAGCGACATGCCTCGCTCATTCCGCGTTGCGCTCTGTCCCTTGTTTGTCCGATCGACAGCCGACATCATCCCGTCCTCCTACGATTCAGCGCTTGATGAACACTCGGCGCTGGTGATACGAATAATGCAGCGTACGATCGTCGAGGAATCCCTCGATGCGTATGAGGTAGGTTCCTTCCGGAAAACGCGAAGACGGAGTCGACCAAGTGTAGGACAAGTCGGATTGCAGAAGCGAATCGTCCGTGGGTCGCTGGCCGGGTATCGCCGCGGAGTCATCCTGCATGTGGTTCCAGGTCTTACCGTTGTCCTTGCTGTAGAGCAATGTGTACGAAGTGCTGCCGGATTCCGAGAACCCGGACGAATAAGACGACGTATACGACAGGCCATCCCAGCGGAGCCACTCGCTCGTCCACGCCACGTCGATCGAGGACGGATTGGACAAGTCGGTTATCTCGCTAGGTAGCGTGATCTCGACTCGAGGTAGCTGTGGAATGCGCTTCGCTCCGGACTGCGTGCCGGCGGCGAGAAAGCCTTGGATCAAGGTCAGGAATGACCAGCGACCGATGAACGCCGAGCCGGTGAGGTTGGTTTGCGCAAGGCCGTTGACCACGATGAACGCGAAGTCGTTGTCTAGTGATCCATTGAGCTTGATCATCGAGCTGCCGAGTAGGCCGCTGGACTCGTGGTCGTAGAAGTGGTTGATGACTTGGCCGGTCAATGTGCCGCTGTAGTAGGCCGGGTCTTGGTAGTCGTCCGGAACGCCCCCACTGCCGTTGCGGTTGACGTTGAACGGCCGGTTGATCTCGACCGTCTGCGGAATCGGGAAATTGTATCGGCTTTCGATATCGAGCCCATCGCCGGTCAGCGTTCCGGTCGCCCCATTTCTGAAATCATGATGAAACTTCGATGAGGAAGTGCCGATGCTGAAGGCCGTCGTACTGCCCTCCTGAGTCAACCGACGCGTTGTGTTCTGGAAGGTCGTACCGGTCGGGAGATTGCTTGTGATGGATGAGCGACGAACGCGGACGAAAGTGTCCGGTCCGCTGCCGGCTGCAATGTTCCCATCGGAAGCCCACAGGGCGTACTGGTCATCCGGGTACAGCTCGCCGAGCCAGTTGATACCCCACCAAGTATTGCCTGATTCGTTGCTCTTGACGTACTTGACACCGCCGGATTGAGCGGTGGTAATCGACATTTCGTATCGAAGGCCCGTGCCGCCGTCAAAGGGTTTGCGCGAAACCGGGATGCTGTTGCAGAAGGCGTTGGCGCAGTCGTAGCCGATCTCGTTGCCCGTCCCGATGTAGTAGTAGGAGAACCCGGTCATCGTCGTGAATACCGCATGCGACTTGAGCAATGCTTCGCGCAGCATTTGGAAACAGCGATTGACCTCGACTTCGATGTCGCCGGAGCCGGTGTACCACCCATCATTCGTGCTGCTGCCGTCGTTCTTTACGGCGAAATCCGGCCAGTAATCGGGGTCTGCTGCCATATTTCCCGAGCCGTTGTGAAAGTCGTCGAAGTACCGATTGTATCCGTCTCCGAGAGGGTTCGACGTTGCGTCAAATGGTTCCCTCAAGTCGGCGTAGGGCATGTGACGTGGATCACCCATGACCTGGAATCGCTCCGTCAGAGGGAGATGAGGGGGATTGTCCGCCGTTCCATCGCCGAAGATCCATGTGTCGCTGCCACGGTAGACATACGTCCGAGACAGGTTGGGAGGTTTGTTGGCGGTCGGATAGAGAGAACCCGTCGTCAAGTCCGCGCCGATCCGCGTCTCGATGGTGATCATGGCATCATCACTGAGATCGCCGTCGGGAATGGAGATGATCCAGCGCGCGGTATTCTTGGTTCGGTTGGCGTTGGCTACGAGGTCACGGGAGAAAGCGCCTGTCCCCGAGCCGAGGTTCAAGGGCGTTGGTATGTAGTCCATCCCGTACAAACGCTTTTCCGGCGGCAGTCCGCCATCGGCGCAACTCGAGCCACCGACGCACGGCGTTCGCAGAGGGCTGTTGTAGAGTTTGACGAGTACACCCTCCGGTACAGTGCTGACTTGGTAGTACATATCGCCCGGGTAGCTGTCGAAGGTGTCGAATGTTTCCACGGCATAGGCTTCAGGTGATCCGTCGACCGGGTTTAGATCCAAACCGCCTTCGATGGAGCGCACGCTCAGTCCCGGTAGGCTGGCTGCTCCCTTGATCAGGACGCTGATGGGCTGGTTGAGGTATTCCGGAGTGCTCGCGGAGGGATCAGTGGCCCAGGAATAGACTCTGAGTTCGACATCGTCGTCGTTGTCGTAGCGAAGGCGGGCGGGATGCGTGACGACGCGCGCGCCGGGATGGTCTACGGGGTCCTTGGCGGGATCGGAAAAATTGCGTATGGGTGGGAATGGAAACAGCTCTCCATGTACGTTGATCAAGATCGCGTTTTCGTATTTCTCCGGATTCATGAACATGTCGTCGATCAAGAGTCGCCACGTCAGAGTCTTCGAAGGTTCCAGGCCCGCGGCGACGCGGTTGTCGAACAGGTCCTTCTCGTCTTGGTAGCGCATCGCATGGTTGTACTGATCCGCCAGCGTGTAAGGCCATGGGTTCGATGAGCCGTCATAGTCGTTGCTGGCCGTGCCGTCGATCGACACCGCGGCGCGAAAACTGGTCGGGACGTAGTAGTAGTCGACCGCTTCACCGTCCGGCATCTTGCCCGGGTAAAAATAGACCCAATCGATGTCGGCGACGGAATCGGCGGCATCGTTGATGTACGGTCGGTATTGCTGGTCTCGTCCATACGCAAGCTTGCGCACCCAATGCACGCGAAACTCCAATCCCGGATTGCGTGCCTCGAGATCTGAAATCGCCTTTTCGACGAAGGGAACGAGGTTGGCCATGTAGACCCACCAGCCGGGCACGTTCTCGATGGCAAGGGCGTAGACGTCGTAGACCTGTGCCGGCGGATAGGCATCGGCGATGGTGCGGATCACGCTGGTCACCTCCGCGACTTCGCGTTTTAATCCTTGTTGCCAGGCGAAGATTCGCACTTTGACCAGCCGCACATCGTTGCTCTGAACGCTGGGGAATTTCTCGACCGAGATTTGCCGCTCGAAACGCCAGCGGTCCCCGTTGTGTGTGTTGCCGCTTGCCGGATGGCCGGGATCGGTCAATCCGTCCTGGATCGTCAGAATGGGATAGGTCTCTGTGCCGTCGTCGTAGCCGTCGAGCAACGTGGCATCGCCACCGGTCTTGCCTTCGAAGATCCCCTTGAGTTCCTCGAGAATCGAGATCGCCTTCTGGATGGCGAAATCCTTGTCGACATTCTGTCGCGTCCCCTGCACGGTGCTGGAGATGTACACCGTGGCGGAGAGCAGGCATATCGTGAGGATTCCTACGGCCACGATGAACTCGATCAAGCCACTGCCTCTTTGTGCCATCATTTCGAAGTCCTAACGGGGGGAATACTGCTGATTGCGGGCAAAACGGTACTGACCCATATGGCGCCGAATCTGGGTGAGAACCGGCTCGTCGTAGAACACTTCGGAGAAATCGCCGGTTCCGCGGATCGATATCGCCCCTTGACTGATGATCGAGCCGCTGATCTGCGACGGGGCATTTTGTGTGTAGTCCCCTGTGACATAGATCAGTCCGTCGTAGCTGCTGTAGGAGTTGGGTACGATCGTCATGTTCCCGAGCACGATCAAGACGCCCGTGCCGGACAGCCGCCGACTTGGGGTGAACTTCGCGTCTCCATCGATGACGATCAGAGCCATGTCCGGAATCTCCTCTGGGAGATCGTCCACGATGGTGACGACGATGTCGGCCATCGCGATGATCTCGCTCAGCGTCACACCGAAGACATCGAAGATCCCGTCGTTGTATGGATCGACCTGAGAGAGGGCCGGATTGCCGGTCAGTTCTCCGGAGACGCTAGGGGCTCCCGTGGATGCCGGATAGGCGATGGCCGTATCGCCGCCGCCGTAGATCCGCGTCCGGGTTTCGGTGGAGATCTTGTCGCCACGAATTCCGTTGATCGCGGCATTGGCGGGGAGCACGATGCTCAGCCTTTGAATCTCCGTACGGGCCACAGAGCGGCTCAAAATGACGTTCGGAGCGGTGTCGAAGGGTACGCTCGCATCGCGCTGCAAATAGATGAACCCGCGCGACTCGAGCGCCCAGACGGTGCCGGTGCCGGATTTCGCCCGCTCCCCGGTGACATCCATGGCGCCCGTCGTGGGTACCTCATAGCGGCCGCGGACCGGACCGGTAGCATCGATCTCGTATTCGCGGACGATACCGATCGATGGGTCGTCGGTTTCGTTGATGGGCGGCACGGCCGTCGGATCGCGCTGGGGCGCAAAATCCGCAACCGGTTGGGTCGTCTGACGACGGTACCAAGCCAGCCCCTCTACGAGGCCGGCTTGCGCGGCGTTGACGGCTTGTCCGTGGTAACGAAGCTGTCTCTCGATACCCGACCGGGCCATCTGAACGAGAGCCATGCCGGTCGAGATCATGATAAACAACGTTCCGAGGATGAAGACGGCAAGCATCGAGCCGGTGCCTCGTTCGGATGAGAGAAGCCGCAACGCGTGATGAGTCGGGGGATGTCGAGTAGGACCGATTTTGTCGAGAGGAAGCATGAAGAGCCTCGATCAGCCGGATCGGGGCCCGGCGGGAACGTCGTTTATTTGGCGCTCACGGGCATACGAGCCTTTGACGTGAATGTCGGCTCGGGGACGTAACAGGTCAAGGAATGTCGTTTAGGGGACGATGTTCGCTCGTTTCCGCACTCCGGCTTTCTGCGTGCGTACGGTGTCCGCAAGCGTGCGAATGACGTTTCAATAGCCTGATTTGTCTCGCAAAGGCGCACGGTACGCGCCTTGCCTCTCGTTCGGCGCCGGGTAGCGATGGCGGGCTCATCGGGGACTCCAGCAGGCATCCCGCTGCAATCGGCGCCACGGATGCTCGCACTCCGGTGCCCGGAAGTGCTGACTTGGAGAGCACCGCTTCGGTCATCGATCCCGTTCAATCCAGTCCGAATTTCACAACCCTTCCGCCTCCTCTTCGATCCAGGGGCAGGGCGCAAGCCGGGGCCGGGAAGAACGAAGTTTTCAAG
>Ga0256830_1000537_pt1 | contig 29771 bp, 22 predicted proteins | sample 128326metaG_FD_190537 | JGI IMG/M metagenome (GOLD analysis project Ga0256830, IMG submission 190537) | Hydrothermal vent microbial communities from Lau Basin, Pacific Ocean - 128-326 | ecosystem: Environmental > Aquatic > Marine > Hydrothermal vents | place: Pacific Ocean: Lau Basin | collected... | reverse complement strand
AAGCCTTCAGATAAAACAAGGCGGGCGCCACCACCATCAGGGCCTGCGCCAGGGACTTGATAAAGTCCGTTGATTCCAGTGACAGGGACATCTGCCACCCTGCCACCCCCATCAACAAAGGCCATGGCAACGCCAGCAGCAAGGTAAGGCCCAGAGCCTGAAGTGTATAGGTAAACCGGTCATGCCTGGCCTTGATGATTTTCCTGCCGGTTTCCTCCAGGGCCGCGCGGATCCCGCGCCTTTTCGCCAGCAGCAGCGCGAGCACGAGCAGGCTCAGCCACAACGATGGAGACTGGGCCAGACGCGAGGCCAGCACCTCGCCCGTGAGATGCCACTTGTGGGGTTCCAGCAGATCGGCCACCTGGGAGGGTATGGCCAGCAGGATTTGCAGACTGGGCGGCGGGGCGCTGCGAATCCACAGCAGGCGCTCGGCAAGAAATTCATCATAGGACTCGATGGCGTCGATCAGGCGGTTCTGGGCAAAGTCCAGTTCACCCAAGGCGCGCAAATAGGCCTCGTCGAGGGAAATCGCCTTGGTGAGCAGTTCCTGGCGCTTCACCAGCAATTCCCGGAGATGGGGCTCGACCTGTCTGGCATCCCCGGGCGTCAGGCCCTCCATCATTCCGGCCATGTAAGTGTCCAGGTCCCGCAGGCGCTTGAGTTCGTCGTTGTCCTGAATCTGATTCAATGCCGCGGTGGCGATCAGGTGTTCGCGCTCCTCCGCCTCGCGGCGGATACCGCGGATATCCGGGAGCAGGCGGCGTTGTTCCAGCAGGACACGCCCCAGCACCTGGTTAAGGCCGGCCACCTCCAGCTTCTGCCGGGTGCTGTTGAGTTCATCCTCAATGCGTTTGGCCGTTTCCTCCGCCTGCTGGCTCCGGCCGGCAACTGTCTCCAGGTCGGCGGACATCCGGGACAGGCGCTCGGTCAAGGCTGCATTCCTGCCAGCCAGCTCCTGAATCAGGGGATGCTTTCCCGCCATCTCCGCCATGGCCTCCTCGGCCTCGGCCTGGGCCTGTTCAGCCTCGCTGCGGCGTTTTCTGCCAATCAATTCCTCAAGCAGTAGAACACGTTCCCTCATGCGGTCCAGACTGCGCGCCATTCTTTCCTGCCGGGCCTTCAGGAGCCCGATGCGCATGGGCTGGCTCAGCAGTTCCTGGTCGAGCATTCTGATCTCGGAGTTCAGCGCCTTTTGTTCCGCAATCAGACTCCACTGCTTCGCCTCCTTGACGAGAGGGGCGTCAGTGGATGAGTCCACGATTTTGAGTTCTTTTTCCACATCCTCCAGGCGGCTTCTGGCATCCATGAGCCGTTGGCGGATGACGCCGGGGCGTTCGTTCTCGGCCTCCAGTTGTTTCTCGATCTCGGCCAGCTTGGCATCGACGGCCGCCTGGTTGGCCTTTTCATTGAGCAGCACCTGCTCGATCTCGGCCAGGGAGTTGCGCTCGGAGACCGGGAGAATGACCTGGGGCTTTTCACGCTTGAGCCGTTCCAGTTCAGTGCGTTCGGCCTTCTCCTTGGCTGGCGCGGTTTCGCGCGCCTTCTGGAACGCCTCGAATGCCTGGGTGTTGGCGTGTTCCCTCTGCAGATTGCTGAGCGCCTTGCGGTAAAACTCGGCCAGAACGGCCTTGGTATCGTCATCCAGTTCCGTCGAGGCCTCGATCTCATCGAGCCGCGCCTTGATGACATTGGGCGTCACGGCCGCCGCGCTGCCGCTGGCCGGAGGCGCGGCATCGTCGGCCAGTGTATCGAGAAAGGGCGCCAGCAGCAGGAGCAGAGACAGCAGTCCCCTGGCCATGTTCTTCGGATTCATCGTGGAATTTTCTCCTGCGCGGCCCGAGCCTCAATCCGGCTCATTCCGCCTGCCCCACAGGGTGCCGCGGCGCGGGTCATGTCATTTTATCCTGAATATTCTGCAACACTCGGGGAATCTCGCGCCAGTATAGCAATTATTCCGGCATTCCTCCCCGAAACCAGTCCGATGGACAGGGGTGAGGCCTCGTGTAACAATCTGCAAAAGGGTAACATTATCCTGTAGAACAATGATCAAAAAAAATGGGGGATGCGTTCATGAGTACCAGCGATATCGATTCCATATTACAGGAGGAACGCCTGTTTCAGCCACCTGAGCACTTCCGCGCGCAGGCCGCCATCAATGACGCCGGACAACTGCAACAGATGCTCCGGGAAGCGGAAAAGGATCACGCCGCGTTCTGGGCCGGCCTGGCACGCCGGGAGATCACTTGGCACGAGCCTTTCACCACGGCGCTGGACGACCGCGCCGCCCCCTTCTTCAAATGGTTCGCCGACGGAAAAATAAATGTCTCCTTCAACTGCCTGGACCGGCACCTGGCCGACCGGCGCGACAAGACCGCCATCGTCTTCGAGGGGGAACAGGGGGACACCCGCCATATCTCCTACGGCGAACTGCACCAGCAGACCTGCCGCTTCGCCAACGCCCTGAAGAACGCCGGCGTGGAGAGCGGCGACCGGGTCATCATCTACATGCCCATGGTGCCCGAGGCCGTCATTGCCATGCAGGCCTGCGCGCGCATCGGGGCCATTCATTCCGTGGTCTTCGGCGGTTTCTCCGCCGAGTCCCTGAAAGACCGCATCGAGGACGCCGGGGCCAAGCTGCTCATTACCGCCGACGGCGCCCACCGCGGGGGCAAGATCGTGGAACTTAAGGCCGCTGCCGACAAGGCCCTGTCCCTCCTCGGCGGCAACACGCTGGACAAGGTCATCGTCCTCAGGCGCACCGGACACGATGTGCCCATGATGGAAGGGCGCGACCTGTGGTGGGACGACGCCATCCGCGACTGTAGCGACGACTGTCCTCCCGAATGGGTGGGCGCCGAACACCCCCTGTTCATCCTCTATACCTCGGGATCGACGGGGAAACCCAAGGGCATCCAGCACTCCAGCGCCGGCTATCTGCTGGGCGCCATCACCACCATGCGCTGGGTGTTCGATATCCGCCCGGAGGACATTTACTGGTGCACCGCGGACGTGGGCTGGATCACGGGGCACACCTACGTGGCCTACGGCCCCCTCGCCGTGGGCACCACCATCATGATGTACGAGGGCGCCCCCACCGTGCCCGATGCGGGACGCTTCTGGCAATTGTGCGAACGGCATAAGGTAAGCATTTTCTACACGGCCCCCACCGCCATCCGTGCCCTGATGAAATTCGGCGATGAACTGCCGGCGAAATACGATCTGTCCAGCCTGCGCCTGCTGGGCACAGTGGGTGAACCCATCAACCCGGAGGCCTGGATGTGGTATCACCGCGTCATTGGCAAGGAGCGCTGCCCCATCGTGGACACCTGGTGGCAGACGGAAACGGGCGCCAATATGATCGCCCCCATTCCCGGCGTCACCCCCACCAAGCCCGGCTCCTGCACCCAACCCCTGCCCGGTATCGCCGCCGATGTAGTGGACGAGGCCGGCAACAGTATCACCACGCCCGACAAGGGAGGCTACCTGGTCATCAGAAAACCCTGGCCCTCCATGCTGCGCACGATCTGGGGCGACGACCAGCGCTACGTGGATACTTACTGGGCCAAGTTCGACAAGCGCTATTACCTCGCGGGCGACAGCGCGCGCCGCGATAAGGATGGCTATTTCTGGATCATGGGCCGCATCGACGACGTTCTCAACGTCTCCGGGCACCGCCTGGGCACCATGGAAGTGGAATCGGCCCTGGTGGCCCACGAGAAGGTGGCCGAGGCCGCCGTGGTGGGCCGTCCCGACGACATCAAGGGCGAGGCCATATTCGCCTACGTGGTGCTCAAGGGGGAGCGCCCGCCCAACGGCGTCGACGAGGCACTGACCCAGGAGCTGCGCCAGTGGGTGGCGGAACAGATCGGGCCCATCGCCAAGCCCGACGACATACGCTACGCGGACAATCTGCCCAAGACCCGCTCCGGCAAGATCATGCGCCGCCTGCTGCGCGCCATCGCCCGCGGCGAGGAAATCACCCAGGACACCTCGACCCTGGAAAACGAGGCCATCCTCCTGCAATTGCAGGGCAAGGCCTGAACGGCGGCGCCGTGGGTGGCGCGCGCCTTTATCCGCGGGGACAGGGCTGAACCCTCAGAGCCAGGCCAGGCTCGGCCCTCCCGGCAGTAAAAGGCTCGCAGGCACATACGCCAACAACCGCCGCCAGTTGTCCTCCCGCATAGAGCAGGGGGATGCGTTCGCGCTGCCAGGGGGGTATGCCCCGTTCCTGGAACAGCTTTTTCAGGGACAGGGCATGGCCCCGCCCCGCCGGGCGGCATGCCTCCCCCCCCTGCCTGAAGCGCACCGTGATATCGTCCCGTTGCCTGATTTCCTGCGCCAGTCCCCCGCCCTCTTCCATCACCGCCGCCAGCCTGCCCAGATCCCCGGGCAGGGGGAGGGGCCTCTCCATGTTCCAGGGCAGAATCACCGTATTGTCGAAAGATGACAATGGCTGCATGACATACAGGGTATTCCGGTAGCGGCGGATCTCCGCGCCTGTCCAGCAGACCCGTGGAGAACGGCCGGGCGCGGCATGCAGGACATCCCGCTGGATACGTTCGAGATGAGCCTGCCTTGGCAGGGGAAAACCCTGCGAGCGGATCCAGTAGCGCATCACATTGCGCTGACGCGCCTCGTCCAGGTCAAGGAGCGCGGCCAACTCCAGTTGCCCCGGCTGTCTTCCCTCCACACGGCGCAGGTCGCCCGCGGCCAGATCATCGAGGAGTTGTGCCGCCTCGGCGCAGTGAGCGGCGCTGCGCGACAGGGTTTCCGCCACCGCGGGCCACTGCGCGGCCAGCACGGGCATCACCTGGTGGCGGATGAAGTTGCGCCGCAGCCCCGTGTCCCGGTTGCTGGGGTCCTCGATCCATTCCAGTTTCCGCGCGGCGGCATAGGCGTCCAGTTGGGCGCGTGTGCAATCCAGCAGCGGGCGGGCGTGCAGCCCCTGTCCAAAATGCGCCCGCGCCGGCATCCCCGCCAGGCCGTGGGGCCCGCTGCCGCGCAACAGTTGCAGCAACAGGGTTTCGGCCTGATCGTCGCGGTGGTGAGCGGTCAGCAGGCAGCCGCCCTCCCCCACCAAGCGGGCAAAGGCCTGATAGCGCGCACGGCGCGCCGCGGCCTCGGGGCTCTCGCCATCCCCCGCGCTGGCGTCCACTTCGACCACCGTCAGGGGAACCGAGAGGGCCCCGCACACGGTTTGGCAGTGCCGCGCCCAACGGGCGGCGTGAGGATGGAGGCCATGATTGACATGAATGGCGCGCAGTTCGCCTGGCAACTGCCTTCGAGACGAGGCCAGCACATGGAGCAGGACATGGGAGTCACGGCCTCCGCTGTAGGCAACGTGATAGCAGCCTGCCCGTGGCAGGTGTTCCAAAATCCGGAAGGATTGAATGGGTGGAGGGTGCGGCACCGTCCTCGATACTCCCGCCGCGGGCCCACCGGCCTTCAGGCGTTGAAGACGCCGTAGCCCATCAGTTTCTGATAGCGCGCCTCCACCAGTTCATCGAGGGTCAGGCTGTCGAGGCGCAACAGGGTTTGGGTGATGGATTGCTTGACCGACTCGGCCATTTGCGCGTAATCGCGGTGGGCGCCCCCCATGGGCTCGTCGATGATCTCGTCGATGAGCCCGATCTCGCTGAGGCGCTTGGAGGTGATGCCCATGGCCTCCGCCGCGTCAGAGGCCTTTTCCGCGCTCTTCCACAGAATGGAGGCGCAGCCCTCGGGCGAGATGACGGAATAGGTGCTGTACTGCAACATGGCAATATGATCCCCGACCCCGATGGCCAGGGCGCCGCCGGAGCCGCCCTCGCCGATCACGGTGCAGATGATGGGGGTGCGCAGCGTCGCCATCACGCGCAGATTGCGGGCGATGGCCTCGCTCTGCCCGCGCTCCTCGGCGTCCACGCCGGGATAGGCGCCGGGTGTATCGATGAAGGTCAGAATGGGCAGGCGGAAACGTTCCGCCATTTCCATGAGGCGCAAGGCCTTGCGGTAGCCCTCGGGCCGGGGCATGCCGAAGTTGCGCTTGAGCTTCTCCTTGGTGTCACGCCCCTTCTGATGTCCGATGACCACCACCGGGCGCCCGTCCAGCCGGCAAACTCCGCCCACGATGGCCTTGTCATCCGCGTAGCAACGGTCGCCATGCAGTTCCTCGAAGTCCGTGAACATGCGCTCGACATAGTCCAGGGTATAGGGGCGCTGGGGATGGCGCGCCATCTGCGAAATCTGCCAGGCATTGAGGGAAGAAAAAATGGACTCCGTCAGCTTGGAGCACTTGGCCTCAAGACGGGAAATCTCCTCGTTGATATTGAGCTCGTTGTCGTCCCCGACATTGCGCAGCTCATCAATCTTGGCCTGCAGCTCGGCAATGGGTTGTTCGAATTCGAGGAAGCTGGGTTTCATAAAAATTCAGATAAAAGAGTAAAGATAAAAGAGTAAAGATAAAAGAGCAAAGAGTAAAGAGGAAAGATAAAAGACAAAGATGTTCCAATGGGAAAGGGCTAAACGTGAAAAGAAGAAATGGACTGTGAGGGGTGGCTACCAACCCCTTTCATCTTTGCTCTTTACTCTTTGCTCTTTACTCTTTGCTCTTTACTCTTTACTCTTTTCTCTTTCCTCTGATTTTTTCAATATACCACCCTGACATCATCCGCCCCCGCCATTTCCTCCAGGCGGTGCAGCAGTTCGTCCGTGGGGTGCACCTGCCATTCGCGGCCCAGGGCGAGGGAGGCGCGGGCGTTGGCGTTCGCGCAGTGGATCCAAACGGGACAGTCACCCTCGCGGAAAGGGGCGAGGATCTCGGCCAGGGTGTGGGTGAGGCTTTTCTCCACGGGACGGCGGCCGAGGTCGATCTCCAGGCGCTTGGCGAAAATCTCCCGGGCCTGGTTGATGTCGAATATTTTCTCCACGCCGATGCGGAAACCGCCGCTGTATTCGTCGGCGCTGGCAGTGCCCTCCACCACGATGAGACGGTCCTTGACAAGGAGGTCGCGGTAGCCGCGGTAGGCCTCGGCGAACACCGCCAGCTCCAGGCGCCCGGTGCCGTCGTCCAGGGTCACGAAGGCGAAGCGCTCGCCGCGCTTGGTGTTCATGGTGCGCATGGCCACGATCAGGCCGGCAACAACGACTTTCTCATCCCGGCGGGGGTTGAGGTCCTTGACACGCGCCGTGATGAAGGCCTTCAACTCTTTTTCGTAGCGCGTGACGGGATGGCCGGTGAGGTACAGGCCCAGGGTCTCCTTCTCGCCCAGCAGGCGCTGCTCATCGCTCCAGGGCTGGACCTCCGGCACGGCGATGCTGCATTGCGCCGCCTCGCCGGGGGCGGGGCCCACGGCGGCGCCGAAGAGGTCGCTCTGCCCGGCGGCCTGGTCGCGCAGGTGGCGCTCGGCCATCTGCAGGGTGCTGCCCAGCAGGGCCATGGTGCGCGCGCGATTGTCGTCGAAGACATCCAGGGCGCCAGAGCGGATCAGCGCCTCCAGCACGCGGCGGTTGGCCTTGCGCAGATCGATGCGCTTGCACAAATCCAGCAGGTCGCGGTATTCGCCGTGCAGGCGGCGCTCCTCGAGGATGCCGTCGAGAGCGGCGGCGCCCACCCCCTTGATGGCGCCCAGGCCGTAGAGGATGGTGTTGTCGTCGCTGACAGTGAAGGCATAATCGCAGCGATTGATATTGGGTGGCTCCACCGCCAGCCCCATGCAGCGGCATTCATCCATGAACATGACGATCTTGTCCGTGTTGTCCATGTCCGAGGACAAGACCGCGGCCATGAAGGCGGCGGGATGGTGCGCCTTCAGCCAGGCGGTCTGATAGGCGATGAGGGCGTAGGCGGCGGAGTGGGACTTGTTGAAACCATAGCCGGCGAACTTTTCCATGAGATCGAAGATGTAGGCGGCCTGGTCGCGGTCCACCCCGCGCCGCTCCGCGCCCTCCAGGAAGATGCTGCGCTGCTTGGCCATTTCCTCGGGCTTTTTCTTGCCCATGGCGCGCCGCAGCAGGTCGGCCTGCCCCAGGGTGTAACCGGCCAGCACCTGGGCGATCTGCATCACCTGCTCCTGGTAGAGAATCACGCCGTAGGTAGGCTTGAGGATGGGTTCCAGCTCGGGGTGGGGGTAGTTCACCTGGGCGCGGCCATGCTTGCGGTCGATGAAATCGTCCACCATGCCCGACTGCAGGGGGCCGGGACGGAACAGGGCCACCAGGGCGATGATGTCCTCGAAGCAGTCGGGCTGCTGGCGCTTGATGAGGTCCTTCATGCCGCGTGATTCGAGCTGGAAGACGGCCGTAGTCTGGCTGCTCTTGAGCAGCTCGTAGGTCGACGGGTCGTCGAGGGGAATGCGGTCGATGTCGACGGGCGGCTCGTTGCGCGCGGCGCGCTGCCGGTTGATGGTCTTGACGGCCCAGTCGATGATGGTCAGGGTGCGCAGGCCCAGGAAGTCGAACTTCACCAGGCCCATGGCCTCGATGTCGTCCTTGTCCAGTTGGGTGACCGGCGAGGCGGAGCCCTGTTCGCAATAAAGAGGGGTGAAATCCGTCAGGGCCGAGGGGGCGATCACCACGCCCCCGGCATGCTTGCCCGCATTGCGCGCCAGCCCCTCCAGGGAGCGGGCCAGCTCGATGAGGGTGTGGACCTCCTCCTCTTCCTCGTAGCGCTTGCGCAACTGTTCTTCCTGTTCGAGGGCCTTGTCCAGGGTCATGCCCAGATCGAAGGGAATCAGCTTGGCGATCTGGTCGACGAAACCGTAGGGATTGCCCAGCACCCGGCCCACGTCGCGCACCACCGCCTTGGCGGCCATGGTGCCGTAGGTGATGATCTGCGCCACGCGGTCGCGGCCGTAGCGCTCCGCCACGTAGTCGATGACCCGGTCGCGGCCGTCCATGCAGAAGTCCACGTCGAAGTCCGGCAGTGAGACACGCTCCGGGTTGAGGAAGCGCTCGAACAGCAGGTCGTAGGCCAGGGGATCGAGGTTGGTGATGCCCAGGGCGTAGGCCACCAGGGAGCCGGCGCCCGATCCCCTGCCCGGCCCCACCGGCACCCCATTCTCCCGCGCCCAGCGGATGAAGTCGGCGACGATGAGGAAATAGCCGGGAAAACCCATCTTGTTGATCACTTCGAGTTCGTGATCCAGGCGCGCCTGGTAGCGCTGGCGTTTTTCCTGTAGCGCCTCGTCCTCGCCATCCAGGATCACGGCGAGGCGCCGTTCCAGCCCTTCACGCACCTGCCGGGTGAAATAGCCGCTGGTGGTCATCCCCTCGGGGATGGGGAATTCCGGCAGCACGTTCTCGCCCAGGGTCAGCGCCAGATTGCAGCGGCGGGCGATTTCCACCGTGTTTTCCAGTGCCTCGGGAATGTCCTCGAAAAGGGCCGCCATTTCCTGTGGCGAGCGCAGGTATTGCTGCTCGCTGTAGAGCCGCGGGCGGCGGGGGTCGTGCAGGGTGCGTCCGTCGTGGATGCACACCCGGGCCTCGTGGGCCTCGAAATCCTCGCGCCTCAGAAAACGCACGTCGTTGCTGGCCACCACCGGCATCCCGGTCTTCAGGGCCAGATCCACGGCGGCATGGAGATGGTCTTCCTCGTGAACGCGCCCGGTGCGCTGGATCTGCAAATAGTAGCGGCCGGGAAAGAGCCGTTCCCAATCTTCCAGATAGCGCGCCGCCTGCCCCGCCTTGCCCGCCAGCAGGGACTGCCCCACGTCCCCTTCGTGACCGCCCGACAGGGCGATCAGTCCTTCACTGTGGCCTTCCAGCCATTCACGCTGGATATAGGGCACGCCCTGGACCTGTCCCCGGAGATAGGCCATGGAAATGAGGCGAGTCAGATTGAGATACCCTTCCTGGTCCTGACACAGCAGCACCAGGCGCGCCGGCCTGGCCAGCGCCTCATCGCGCAGCCTGAGGTCCACACCGATGATGGGCTTGATGCCGGCGCCGATGGCGGCACGGTAGAACTTGACGAGGGCAAACAAGTTGCACTGGTCGGTCACCGCCACGGCGGGCATGCCCGACCCGGCGACCTGCTCCACCAGGGGCTTGACACGCACCAGGCCGTCAATCAGGGAATATTCGGAGTGGAGATGAAGATGAACGAAGGTATCAGCCATGGGGCCCTATTCTAGCGGCTCCGCGCAGGGTCCGCGAGCGGCCAGGCATTTCCTCACCGGCGCATAGGAACGGCGGTGGTGTGGCGTCACGCCCTTCTCGTAAAGGGCCGCGATATGAGCCCGGGTGGGATAGCCCTTGTGCCGGGCCAGGCCGTATCCCGGATAGAGGACATCCAGCTCGACCATCTCCCGGTCACGCGCCACCTTGGCCAGAATGGAAGCGGCGGCGATGGCCTCCACTGTCTGGTCACCCTTGACGATGGCTTCAACGGGACAAGGAAGATCGGGACAGTGGTTGCCATCCACCAGCACCCGCTCCGGCCGGAGGGAAAGCCCGGCCACCGCGCGCCGCATGGCCAGCAGCGTGGCATGGAGGATATTGAGGCGGTCGATCTCCCCCACCTCCGCCCGGGCGATGCACCAGGCCAGCGCATGCGCCTGGATCTCTTCAGCAAGCTGTTCGCGGCGCGCCGCGGACAGCTGTTTGGAATCCCCGATGCCTTCGAGCGGCCTGCCGGGATCGAGGATTACGGCGGCTGCAACCACCGGGCCCGCGAGCGGTCCGCGCCCTGCCTCGTCCACCCCTGCCGTCAGACCGCTTGCCCGCATCCCCCCGTTATTCCATTTATCTCATTCAAGATCAGAGGAAGATTTTTCTTCTCTTTGATTTATATTGATTTATATATCAATCTTCAGAACCCATCACAACTCGCGCGAATCTCCCTACACCGGCTTGGCCGCGCACATGATTTCGGCGGTGGCCACCACCTGGCCATCCACGCGCGCCTCGCTCGTGAAGCGCCATACATTGCGCATGTTGCGGGTCACGGACACATCCAGGATAAGCTGATCTCCCGGTTCCACGGGGCGCCTGAAACGGGCATTATCGATACCGACGAAATAATACAGGGTTTCGTCGTCCGGGGTCGATTCCGTACTGATGAAAGCCAGGATGCCCGTGGCCTGGGCCAGTGCCTCCAGAATCAGCACCCCTGGCATGACGGGACGGACGGGAAAATGCCCGGTAAAGTACGGCTCATTGAAGGAAACGTTCTTGAGGGCCGTGAGGGACTCACCTGCCACGTACTCGATCACCCGGTCGACCATCAGAAAGGGATAACGGTGCGGCAGCAGCGTGAGAATCTTGTTGATGTCGATGGCCGTTTCCATCGGCTCGGTATTGATTTTTTCCCTCGTCATACAATGGTTCCCGATTGTTATGGTGTACCCTGGCGCCGGCCCGCCACCAGGAGGCAGGCAGGCGTGACGCAGGCGCGACCTGCCCCGTATCTACTGCTTCGGGCCGGACGCCGTCAGGGCGTGCTGGAAGATGATTTCTCGATTTCGCTGAGTCCCTTCAACACGATATCCGTGATATCGAGATCGGGATTGGCGAAGGCGATACCTTCGTATAGGATCAGGTCGAATTTGCCTTCCCGGCCTACTTTTTCGATGGCCTGCTTGATCAGCTCCTGCAGGGTGCCGATGGCGTCATTGCGCCTCAGGTTGATATCCTCGCGGAACTCCTCCTGCTTGCGCCTGAATTCCCTTTTCTTGGCCAGAATATCCACGCTCATGCGCTTGCGTTCCGACTCGCTCATGACCGCGCCATCGCGGGCCAGCCTGTCCTCCAGGGCCTTCAGCTCGTTCTGAATCACGATCATCTCCTCTTCCCGGGGAGCGAATTCCCTTTTCAGCTGCTCGGTGGCGGCCCGGGCCTGGGGCGCTTCCTCCAGGAGGCGTCCGGTATCCACATAGCCGATCTTGAGTCCCGCCGCCGCGGTGACCGAGGCCGCAAGCATCAGGACGCCAGCGGCCAGCAAGTTCAAAGTCCACGATTGTCTTTTCAACTCTTTACTCCAAATTTCTAGAAACCTGGCGTACCCAGGGTGAACTGGAATTTTTCCAACCTGTCGCCAGCCTGGTCGTTCAGGGGAATACCGTAACTGAAAGTCAGCGGCGCCATCGGCGTCAGCCACTTGACCGACAGCCCCACGGAATAACGCAATTCATCGGCATTGAAACTGTCCATTCGCTTGAAGACACTACCAATATCAAAGAATGCGCTCAGACGCAATGATTTATTGTCATGCGCAAAGGGTACGGGGAATATGAATTCCGCGCTGCCCACCGTCCTGAAGGCGCCACCCACGGGCTGGCCGTCCTCGCTGGGCCCCAGGGTATTGCTTCTGAAACCGCGCACCGAAGAAACACCACCGGCATAGTACCGTTCCCAGAACGGCAGCTCGCTGGTTTCCCCGTAACCGTCACCAAGCCCGATATCGCCACGCAACTGCAGGATATAATCCTCCACGATGGAGAAATAGTGTGTCTCGCGCAGGCGGAGCTTATAGAACTCCAGGTTGCCCAGGGGCAGGGAGATGTTCGATGACAGGGAGCGGTAAGTGCCGCGGTCAGGGAAGATGGCGCGGTTGCGCGTATCGTAGGACCATGTCAGGTCCAGTTTGTAGGAATCGAACTCATCCCCGTTCCGGGCGATGAAATCCAGGAAGGACCGTGGCGTGAACGTCGAGGTGTCGAGCTGGGTGTTCTCATATCCAATGGACGCCGTAATACGGTTAAACTCGCTCAAGGGAACACCGTAGTTGATACTGGCGCCGTAGACATCCGAGGTATAGCGCGCCACGTTGGCATTCCTGGCGTCGGTGGAGCGGCTGAATATCCTGAAGCCACGGCTCACGCCATCGATGGTGTAGTAGGGATTGGTATAGGAGAAACTGTAGATTTTGTTGACCGAACCGTTGTTGACGGTGGCGCTCACGCGGTTCCCCGTGCCAAAAACATTGTTTTGGCTGATACTGGCGTTGATCAGCAGCCCCTGCGTCTGTGAATATCCCACCCCCGCGCTGATGGTTCCGGATGACCGTTCCGTGACGCTGATATCCACATCCACCTGATCGGCAACACCCGCAACCGTCGGCGTTTCCACGTTGACCTCGTCGAAATACCCCAGCCGCTGCAGCCTCACCTTGGAACGGTTGAGCTTCTCCATGGAAATCCAGCCCGCCTCCATCTGGCGCAATTCACGCCTGATGACGCTGTCACGGGTACGGAAATTCCCGGAAATATTGATGCGGTTGACATAGATACGCTGCCCGGGATCGATGAAGAAAGTCAAGACCACCTCCCGCTTTTCCTCATCGATATCGGGCGAGGTATTCACATTGGCGAAGGCGTAACCCTCCCTGCCGATGCGCTCGGTAAGCGCGGTGGTGCTTTCGGTGATGGCGCGCCGCGAGAAATAATCACCCGGATTGATGCGGATCAGGGCGCGCAGCACGGGCTCAGACACGATCAGATCGCCGGCCAGCTTGACATCCCGGACGGTGTATTTCTCACCCTCGCTGATGTTGATGGTGACATAGACGTCTTTCTTGTCGGGCGAAATGGTCACCTGGGTGGAGTCTATGCTGAACTTGATATAGCCGCGATCCAGGTAAAAGGAGCGCAGCGCCTCCAGATCACCGGACAGCCGCTGGCGGGAATACTGATCGTTGTTGGTGAGAAAAGACAGGATGGTCGGCGAACCCAATTGAAATTCGCCAAGCAGCTCGGCATCGCTGTAGACCTGGTTCCCGACAATATTGATGCGCCGGATTTTCGCGATGCTGCCCTCGGAAATCTCGATGCTGAGATCGACCCGGTTATCGTCCGTGGGCGTCACGCTGGACTTGATTTTCACGCCGTACTTCCCCTGGGAGAAATACTGCCGTTCCAGTTCCTTTTCCACCTTGTCCAGGGATGAGCGGTCGAAGACACGCCCTTCGGCGAGGCCGATGTTCTTGAGGGCATCCATAAGCTGGTCGGTTTCGATGTCCTTGTTGCCCGAGATCTCGATCTTGGAGATGGCCGGACGCTCCTGCACGATGATGACCAGGGTATCGCCCTGCCGCGCCAGGCGCACGTCATTGAAGAAGCCGGTCTTGAACAAGGCGCGTATGGTATCGGCGGAACGCTTCTCGTCCAGTTCCTCCCCCACTTCCACGGGCAGGTAGTTGAGCACCGTGCCCACGGTGATGCGTTGCAGCCCCTCCACCTTGAAGTCCTTGATGACAAAAGGCGCGAAGGCCCACGCCGGGGCCAGGGACGCGAGCGCAAGCAAGCAGGAAAAAAGAAAAAGCCTGGTGGCGGCCATCGTTCGTTATCGCTGCCGCCCTGTCATGAATTGAAGACGTGCACGAGATCGTTATAGAAGGCGAGCACCATCACGCCCAGCAATATCACGATGCCGATGCGCTGCCCCATGGCCTGGGTGGCCTCTGACACCGGACTGCCCTTGAAAAACTCGATGATGTAATACAGCAGGTGCCCCCCGTCAAGAATGGGGATGGGCAGCAGGTTCAGCACCCCCAGACTGATGCTGATGAGGGCAAGGAATCCCAGGAAGGATATGAACCCGATACTGGCGGAATAGCCCGCATACTGGGCAATGCTGATGGGTCCCCCGATATTGGTGATGGAAACATCGCCGGCGATCATTTCCCACAGCATGCGCGTGGTCAGCAGGGTCATATCCCAGGTTCTCTGGGCCGCCATGACCAGACTGCCCCCGATGGAATGGCGCTCTACCGCCTCCAGCTCACGCAACACCTCCTCTGGATAATCCACGGCGGCCCCGATGCGGCCAAACGCCCCCGCCTCCGATTGCACGACGGCGGGCGTCAGCCGCAGTTGAAGAATGGCCCCATCGCGCTCCACCTCCACTTCCATGACCTGCCCGGGGTGGGCCCGCACCAGGTCCACCCACTGGCGCCATTCCGCGACGGGTTCGCCATCCGCGCTGACGATCCGGTCCCCCGGCCGCAGGCCGGCCTGGTCGGCTGGGCCGCCCGTCTCCAGATCGCCGATAATGGGAGGAATGGACGGCGTATAGCGTTGGAAACCCAGATTCTCGACCACATTGGACTTATCCACCCCCTCCGGCAGCAGATTGAGATCGAGAATGCGCCGCTGCGTGGCGCCGAGTTCATCCTTCACGTCCACCTCGACGACACCGCCATCGAGGCTTTTCTCGATCAGAGTCATGAAGGCGCTGTTCCAGGTGGCCACCTCCTTGCCATCGATGCGCAGGATGGTGTCGCCGTGGCGGAAGCCGCCCTGGGCGGCAATGCTGCCGGAACCGACCTCTCCAATAATGGGCTTGACGCCGGGAATCCCGATGACGAACATCAGCCAGTATAAGATGAAGGCGAGCAGAAAATTGAAGGCGGGCCCGGCCGCGACGATGGCGAAACGGCTGGCAAGGGACTTGCGGTTGAATGCCAGGTGGAGTTCGCTTTCCTCCACCGGACCCTCGCGCTCATCCAGCATCAGCACATAACCGCCCAGTGGCAGGGCGGCAATGACATATTCCGTGTCGTCATTCTTGCGGCGCCATGTCCACAAGGGCTTGCCGAAACCTATGGAGAAACGCAGCACCTTGACGCCCAGGCGCCGCGCCACCCAGAAGTGTCCGAACTCGTGGACGGTGATGAGCACGCCCAGCGCCACGATGAAAAAGAAGACGGACGAAAAGAAAGTACTCATTGACAATAATCGCTCTTCATTTCCTTGATAATCCCGCTGGCGGCCGCCCGCGCGCGACGGTCCTCCACGAGCACCTCCTCTATTGTGGTCACCCGCCGTGGAGAAAGTTCATCCAGGGTTCCGCGAATAACCCGGGGGATATCCGGAAACAGGATGCCATTGTCGAGAAAAGCGGCCACCGCTTCCTCGTTGGCGGCATTCATGATCACCGCGGATGTATCGTTCCGGCTGGCCGCTTCGTAGGCATAGGCCAGGCAGGGAAAACGCTCCAGGTCCGGTGCCTCGAAATCCAGCCGCGCCACCTCGAACAGGTCCAGGCGCCCGGCGCCGGACTCGATGCGCTCGGGCCAGGCCAGGGCGTGCGCGATGGGGATGCGCATGTCCGGCGTTCCCAGTTGCGCCAGCACCGAACCGTCGAGATATTCTACCATGGAGTGGATGACGCTCTGAGGGTGAATCACCACCTGAACATCGCCGGGGGTGGTATTGAACAACAGGCAGGCCTCGATCACCTCCAGGCCCTTGTTCATCATGGTGGCGGAGTCCACGGATATTTTGCGTCCCATGGCCCAGTTGGGGTGGGCGCAGGCCTGGTCGGGGGTGACAGAGGCAAATTCCGCGGCAGGCAGATGAAGGAACGGACCACCGGATGAGGTCAGCATGATGCGCCGTACCCCGGACTGGGCCAGGCCGTGCTCGAAACCGTCCGGCATGCATTGAAATATGGCATTGTGCTCACTGTCAATGGGCAGCAGTTGGGCCCCGTTGCGGCGCACTTCGTCCATGAAAATGGTCCCCGCCACCACCAGGGCCTCCTTGTTGGCCAGCAGGATGCGCTTGCCGCAACGCGCCGCCGCCAGGGCGGGCAGCAGGCCCGCCGCCCCCACGATGGCCGCCATGACAATATCCACCTCCTCCAGGGCGGCCACCCGTTCCAGGCCGGACACCCCGGAGAGCACCTCGATCCCGGGCAGTTCCTTGCGCAGGCGCGCGGCAAGTTGCTCCGCTGCCAGTTCGTTGCCCATGACGGCATAGCGGGGACGGAAAGTCTGGCACTGGCGGTAAAGGCGTTCCACTTCTGAATTGGCCGTCAGGGCCACGACACGGTAGCGGTCCGGATACCGGGACATCACATCCAGGGTATTGATGCCGATGGAGCCCGTGGCGCCCAGGATGGTCACGCCCTTCACAGGCTCACTCCCAATAAAAGCAGGCCCAGCACGAACACGGGCGCCGCCGCGGTGAGACTGTCGATGCGGTCCAGGATACCGCCATGACCAGGCAGAATGGCGCCGCTGTCCTTTACGCCGCGGCGCCGTTTCATGAGACTTTCCAGCAGATCACCCACTATCGAGAACATGGCGGTGACAATCCCCAACAACACGAAAGAGAACAGATTACCCCAGTCATAGTCCATCAGCCAGGCCGCAACGGCCATGGCCGGAACCACCACGGCCAGGCCACCGCCCGCCCCCTCCCAGGTCTTTCCCGGGCTGACACGGGGCGCCAGTTTGCGCCGGCCCCAGCGCCGTCCGGCGAAATAGGCGCCGCTGTCGGCGCCCCATACGATCACGAACAGGGACAGCATGAGATACAGGCCGGGCGTGCCATTGCGGTGCAACAGCACCAGGGCCACCCAGGTGGGCACGAGCACCACGAACCCGATGAGCAGGAGGCGCCAGTCGGGGCTGTCCACTTCCCCACCGGCGGGTGGCGCATCCCGGGACTCGGCGCGGTTGATCCACATCAAGGCCGCCGTCCACCACGCCAGGGCCGCCGCCAGAATGAGATAAACCAGGGCGGGCGCCTGCAAGGCGGGATAGAGCAGCACGATGAGCACCGCGACGGCGGCGGCGTAGGCAGTGCGCTGGGAACAGGCATTCACTCCCGCCAGCGCCGCCCACTCCCACGCGCCGGCGGCCACCACGAGAAGGAACACCAGGGCCAGCACGTGGGTGGGCAGGGCGATAACGGCCCACAGGAACAGCGGGACGAGGATGGCGGCCGTGATCAGGCGCTGCCTAAGCACCCTGCAGGCGCTCCATCTGCTCTCCGGTATGGCCGAAGCGGCGCTGGCGCGAGGCAAATGACCGCAGCGCCAGTTCAAAGGCCTCCTCCTTGAAGTCGGGCCACAAGGTGTCGGTGAAATACAGTTCCGTATACGCCAGTTGCCACAGCAGGAAATTGCTCACCCGCTGTTCTCCGCCGGTACGGATGAAGAGATCCGGCTCGGGAAGGTCGTGCAAGGCCATGGAGGCGTGCATGAGGCGTTCATCGATCTGCTCACAATCGATTTCCCCCAGGGCAACGCGGCGCGCGACTTTGCGGGCCGCCTGGGTGATATCCCAGCGCCCCCCGTAATTGATGGCGACCACCAGCACCAGGCCGGTGTTGTCGCGGGTGAGCTGCTCGGCCTCGACAATTTTTTCCGACAGCTTGGGGGAAAAGGCATGGTGGTCGCCGATGAAGCGGAGTTGGACATTGTTGTCGTGGAGTTTTTTGACCTGGCGCTGCAGGGAAGTCAACAGCAGATCCATGAGCAGGCTGACCTCTTCCTCGGGGCGGCGCCAGTTCTCGCTGCTGAAGGCGAACAGGGTGAGCACCTCGATGCCCTTGTTGGCGCAGTAGCGCACGATGCTGCGCACCGCCTCGACGCCGGCCTTGTGCCCGGCGAAGCGGGGCATGTAACGCTTTTTCGCCCAGCGGCCGTTGCCATCCATGATGATGGCCACATGGCGGGGCAGCTTCAATGCCGCCCTGGCAACATCGCTCTGGCTCTCATTGGTGGACATTGTTCTGCTACCGCACTTGCCATAACTTAGTTACGAAAAAACCCGCACTGCCGTGGGCCGGCGGCCAGTTCAGCCCGCCAGTTGTGCCATGACTTGATCGGCCCGGCCGCAACGAATCCTCGGGCCGCAGCCGGTTCAGGCAACGGGGCAGGCTGGATTCTGCCTTACCAACATCGCATTCAGATTTCCATCAGCTCGGCTTCTTTTTCAGCCAGCAGCTTGTCGATCTCCGCGATGAACTGGTCCGTCATTTTCTGGATCTCTTCCGCCGCGCGGCGCTCCTCGTCTTCAGAGATCTCTTTTTCCTTGAGCAGTTCCTTTATATCGCTGTTGGCGTCACGGCGGATGTTGCGGACGGCGACGCGCGCGGACTCGGCCTCTGCCTTGACGATACGGGTCATTTCCTTGCGCCGCTCCTCAGTCAGGGGCGGAAGAGTGACGCGGATAGTGCTGCCCGAGGTCGAGGGATTCAGGCCCAGGTCGGAACTTGCGATGGCCTTCTCCACAACGGGCACCATGTTCTTTTCCCATGGGGTCACGGTCAGCATGCGGGAGTCTCCCACCGCCACGTTGGCCACCTGGTTGAGAGGCACCTCGTCGCCGTAATAGGGCACTTTGATGTGATCCAGCAGGCTGGTATGGGCCCGGCCAGTGCGAATCTTGGCAAAATCGTGCTTGAGGGCCGTAATGCTCTTCCCCATGCGCTCCCTGGCATCCTGCTTGATATCTTCGATCATATGACTACTCCCTACTCAACAAGCGTTCCCACATCCTCGCCCATGACCACCTGCTTCAACACCCCCGGGCAGGTGATATTGAAGACCCGCAGGGGCATGTTGTTGTCGCGGCACAGCACAATGGCCGTGGCGTCCATTACGTTGAGCTTCTCCGCCAGCACCCTGTCGTAGCTCAGCTTTCTGTAGAACCTGGCCTGAGGATCCCGGTTGGGATCGCTGGAATAGACGCCATCCACCTTGGTGGCCTTGAACACGGCATCGGCGGAAATTTCAATACCGCGCAGGCTGGCAGCGGAATCCGTGGTAAAAAAAGGGTTGCCGGTCCCCGCGGCGAAGACCACCACCCGCCCCTTTTCCAGGTGCCTGATGGCGCGGCGGCGGATATAGTCCTCGCAGATCTGATTGACCTTCACCGCGGACATCACCCGCGCGTGCATGCCCAGTTTCTCCAGGGCGTCCTGCATGGCCAGGGCATTGATAATGGTGGCCAGCATGCCCATGTGGTCGGCCGTGACGCGCTCCACCCCGGCCTCCGCCAGTTGCGCCCCACGGAAGATGTTGCCGCCTCCCACCACGAGGGCAACCTGGACACCAATCTTGTTGAGTTCGCCGATCTCGCCCGCGATGCGTTCGATGACGGCGGGATTGACCCCGCTCTCGTCGTCACCCATCAAGGCCTCTCCGCTCAGCTTGAGCAGTATGCGTCGATACACCGGCCCGGCCGGAGGAACGGCGTCTCCCTGCATGCCTAGGCCCCTTGTACCTGCGCCATGACCTCCGCGGCGAAATCCTCCTCGGCCTTCTCGATGCCTTCCCCTACCTCGAAACGCTCGAACCTCAACACAGTGGCGGAAGCGCCCTCGAGCAACTTGCCGACACTGACATCGGGATCCTTGACAAAGGGCTGCCCCAGCAGGGTGATCTCGGCAAGGTATTTGCGCAGGCGCCCCTGCACCATTTTTTCAATAATCTCGGCCGGCTTCCCCGTATCCGCCGCCTGTGCGGTGATGATTTCCTTTTCCTTGGCGAGCAGCTCGGCGGGGACATCCGCCTCACTGATGGCTTCCGGACGGCTGGCGGCGATGTGCATGGCGATATCCTTGACCATATCCCCGTCGGCTCCCTGCATCTCGACCATGACGCCAATTCTGCTGCCGTGCAAATAACCCCCGACGCGGTTGCCCGCCTCACGCGCCTCATAGATGGCGAAACGGCGCACATTGATATTCTCGCCGATCTTGGCGATAAGGGCCTTGCGCGCGGTCTCCACATCCATGTCGTCCGAGAAGGTCAGGCCCAGCAGCGCCTGGAGATCGGTGGGCCGCTCGTCCAGCAGCCTGCGCATCAGCGCCTTGGCGAAATCCTGGAAATCATCGCCCTTGGCGACGAAATCCGTTTCGCAGTTGACCTCCAGCATGGCGCCCAGCTTTCCGTCGTCCGACAATTGCATGAAAATGCAACCTTCCGCGGCGGTGCGCCCCGCCTTCTTCCCCGCCTTGGCCAACCCGGACTTGCGCATCAGCTCGATGGCCGCCTCGATGTCGCCATTGGTTTCCACCAAGGCCTTCTTGCACTCCATCATACCGGAGCCGGTACGCTCGCGGAGTTCCTTTACCAGTGATGCTGAAATACTCATTGCGCTAACCTCGTCACAAATTCCCCAATTAGAAAATAGATCCTCTCGAAACCGGCGGCCGCCTCACTCCGCCTTACCGGCGGCGGCGACCTCGGCCGTCTCCGTCTGAGCCGGCGGTGCCGCCTCTGCCGCAGCCTCGGTTCCAGCTTCTTCGGCCTTGTCCCCGCCATCGGCCTTCGTGGAAGTGGCGGCCTTGGCCTTGCTCTTCACTTCCACCTTCTTGCCCGTGCGCTGCGACTTGGTCTCATCGCCCGCGACATCCTCGGTTTCATCGACTTCCACGAAGTCGTCTTCCTTCCCAGCGAGCTGCGCCAGGCTGGCGCGCCCTTCCAGGATGGCGTCAGCGGCGGCGTTCACATAGAGCCTGATGGATCGTATGGCGTCGTCGTTGCCGGGAATGATGTAATCGATATGGGCGGGGCTGTTGTTGGTGTCCACGACGCCGATAACGGGAATGCCGAGCTTGACCGCCTCGTTGACGGCGATCTTCTCATGTCCGACGTCGATCACGAAGAGGGCGTCGGGCAGTCCGTTCATGTCCTTGATTCCACCCAGGCTGCGTTCCAGCTTGTCCAGCTCGCGGCGCAGGCCCAGGGTCTCTTTCTTGCTGAGGCGCTCCACGGTGCCGTTGGCAAACATTTCCTCCAGTTCCTTGAGGCGGCGGACGGAAAGTTTCAAGGTTTTGTAGTTGGTGAGCATGCCGCCCATCCAGCGCTGGTCCACGTAGGGCATGCCACAGCGAATGGCCTCTTCCCTGATGGTTTCGCGCGCGGCGCGCTTGGTGCCCACGAACAGGATCTGGCCCTTGTTGGCCGCCAGGCTGCCGATAAAATTCATGGCCTCCTTGAACAGGGGCAGGGTCTGCTCTAGATTGATGATATGGATCTTGCCGCGCTCCCCAAAGATATAGGGAGCCATTTTGGGGTTCCAGAACCGGGTCTGGTGCCCGAAGTGCACGCCAGCCTCCAGCATCTGACGCATGGTAACGTTAGACATACAGTCGTCTCCTTTTATGGGTTGGGCCTCCACACACCCCATGTGTCCACCCTTGCGGGCACCCAGGCACATGTGCCGGTGTGTGTGTGATTATTTGCTCCGGACTCAAGGGCTTCGCGCCATCGCCGGAGCATCGCGTTCCGCCACATAACAGTGGCTAAGGGCGCGTTTATACCATAATCTGTATACCATCACAACAAGGCGGCCGGCTCGTGAACCCTATCCGTGCGCGGCTCGGGACAGGCGGCGCAATGGGATATGTGCTATGGTGGGCTCTTTTTTCCGCGGCCGGGAATGGACCGCCCGGCAAACACCGCGATATCAATTTACCACGAAGCACACGAAGTGCACGAAGAACTTGATTTAACAGGACAAAACGATCGAAGGTTTTAGAGGGACTTGCGTTGAATTCCCGGGACACTCTGATGTAGTGTGGCATGGGAACAACGCGCGCTGGCGGCAACGGACACACTTTCATGGCCATTCATATCAAGACGGAAGAAGAAATCGGAAAAATGCGCGTCGCCGGGCGTCTTGCCGCGGAGGTGCTGAAAATGATTGAGCCCCACGTGCAACCCGGCGTCACCACCGGCGAGTTGGACCGTATCTGTCACGACTACATCACCAATGTGCAACAGGCCATCCCCGCCCCCCTCAATTATCACGGCTTCCCCAAATCCATCTGCACCTCGGTGAACCACCAGGTCTGCCATGGCATACCGGGCGACCGGGTGCTCAAGTCCGGCGATATCATCAATATCGACATCACCGTCATCAAGGACGAATTTCATGGCGATACCAGCAAAATGTTCCTGGTGGGGGAGCCCTCGGTGCTGGCAAGGCGCATCACCCGCATCAGCTACGAATGCATGCGCATCGGCATCGAAATGGTCAGGCCAGGCGTCCATCTTGGCGACATCGGCCACGCCATCCAGCGCCATGCCGAGGCCAACAAGACTTCCATCGTGCGCGAGTATTGCGGCCATGGCATCGGGCGCGCCTTCCACGAGGAGCCCCAGGTGCTGCACTATGGCCGCCCGGGGACGGGCATCATGCTGGAGCCGGGCATGACCTTTACCATCGAGCCCATGGTCAACGCGGGAAAACGCCACGTCAAGCTGCTGCCCGACCAATGGACCGTGGTCACCAAGGACCGCAGCCTCTCCGCCCAGTGGGAGCACACCATTCTGGTCACCCTGGACGGATATGAGGTCCTCACCCTGCTGCCCGGAGAGACGCTCTGAAAACCGGGATCCGGAGGATGGGAAAACTGATACATCTCCCGCCTCGGGGCTTGCCAGGGGGGCAGGTACAAGGTAACAAGATACAAGGGAAAGAAGCCTTTTGTACCTTGTTACCTTGTACCTGCCCCGTCACCCCCTCGGCACCAATTGTTTTGCACTGACTAAGGTTATCCATTGAACATCCCAACAAAACCACTTTACTGACATGCAGGCATTCTCTCCCCTGGAATTCGAACAGGCCCTGAAGCAGGCGGAATCCCCGCTGGCCGTATTCCGTGACACCCTGAGGTCCGCCACCGAGGCCTTGCGTGACCGGTTCCTGCAAGGCGCGCCGGTGGAGGTCCTGGTGCGGGAGCGGGCCCAGCTTATCGACGCCCTGGTGACCCGGGCCTGGCGACGTTTCCTGGCCGTCCGGGAGCCCGGCAGCGCCCTGGTGGCGGTGGGCGGTTACGGCCGAGGCGAACTCCATCCCGCTTCCGATATCGATCTGCTCATCCTGATCGCCCCGGACAGCCATGAGCGTTACCGCGAGGCCATCGAGCAGTTTCTCACTTTCATGTGGGATCTGGGCCTGGAGATCGGCCACAGCGTTCGCACGGTTGATGAATGCATTGAGAACGCCGCCCAGGACATCACCATCATCACCAATCTCATGGAATCCCGGCTGCTGGCGGGCGATGCCGGTCTCTATGAAGCCATGCGCGCCGGCACCGCTCCCGCGCACATCTGGCCCGTGGATGAATTCTTCTCGGCCAAGATGGAGGAACAGGCGCGGCGGCACGAAAAATATTTCGACACGGCCTACAACCTGGAGCCCAATGTCAAGGAAGGCCCGGGCGGGCTGCGCGATATTCAGAACATTGCCTGGGTGGCCATGCGACATTTCGGCGCCGCCGACCTGAGAGACCTGGTGCGCCATCAGTTTCTCACCCAGAAGGAATACGAGGACCTGCGCGATGGCCGCGGCTTTCTCTGGAAGGTGCGCTTCGCCCTGCACATACTCTCCCGGCGGGGCGAGAACCGCCTGCTGTTCGACCATCAGACGGCGCTGGCGGAAATGTTCGGCTACGAGGGTGGAAACGGCCACCGCCCCGTCGAGCGTTTCATGAAAGACTACTACCGCACCGTCACCGAGCTCAGCCGCCTCAATGAAATGCTGTTGCAGCATTTTCAGGAAGAAATCCTGTACCGAGACAAGCCCGAGGAAGTGAAACCCATCAACCGGCGCTTCAGGATCCGCAACGACTTCATCGAAGTCACCCACGACAAGATCTTCAAATACTACCCCTTCGCCCTTCTGGAAATATTCCTCCATCTCGAACAGCGCCCCCATATCAAAGGGGTGCGGGCCGCCACCATCCGCCTGATTCGCGATCACCGCTATCTCGTCGACGAAAAATTCCGCAACGATCTGCGCTGCCGCAGTCTGTTCATGGAAATCCTGCGCCAACCGCGCGGCATCACTCACGAACTGCGGCGCATGAATCGCTACGGCATCCTGGCGGCCTATTTCCCGGCCTTCGGCAGGATCGTCGGGCAGATGCAGTTCGATCTCTTCCATGTCTATACAGTGGACGACCATATCCTCATGGTGCTGAGAAATGTGCGGCGTTTCACGGTTCCCCAGTACGCGCGCGAGCTGCCCTTCTGCAGCGAATTGATCGCCACCATACCCAAGCTCGAAATCCTCTATCTTGCCGCCCTGCTGCACGACATCGCCAAGGGCCGCGGCGGAGATCACTCCTTGCTGGGGGAAGAGGACGCCGTGGATTTCTGCCGTCACCATGGCCTCAGCGAATTCGACACGCGCCTGGTGGCGTGGCTGGTGAGAAACCACCTCGTCATGTCCACCACTGCCCAGCGCAAGGACATCAGCGACCCGGAGGTGGTTTCCGAGTTCGCGGAAACGGTCATGGACAAGCTGCACCTCGACTATCTCTACCTGCTCACCGTTGCGGATATCCGTGGCACCAACCCCGAGATCTGGAACGGCTGGAAGGATTCGCTGCTGCGCAATCTCTACAACGCCACCCGCGCCCTCCTGGAGCGAGGGCTGCGGGCACCAGTGGAGAAAACCCTCTACGTCAGGGAAAATCAGAAGGAGGCGCTGCGGCTTCTCGAAGACATTTCATCCGGCCGCATCCAGGATCTGTGGGACAAGCTGGAGGACGACTATTTCCTGCGTCACTCACCCGATGAGATTGCGTGGCACACGCGCGCCATACTCAACACCCGGGACGAGGACCTGCCGCGCATCGTGGTGCGCGAGGAAACCCTGCGTGGCGGCACGGAAATCTTCGTCTATGCCCGGGACCAGAAACACCTCTTCGCCATCACCGCCATGACCCTGGACCAGATGGGGCTCAATATCGTCGATGCGCGCATCATTACCACGCGCGGCAGCTATACCCTGGACACCTTCATCGTCCTCGACAGCATGGGCAATTCCATACACAATCCCGAACGTATCCACGAGATCATGCTCAATCTCAGGCAGCACCTCGCCGGCACCCGCCTGGATGCCATGAAGATCACCCGCCGGGTGCCCCGGCAACTCAGGCATTTCACCATCGAAACCCAGATTTTGTTCAGCTGTGACCGCCATAACCGCTACACCATCGCCGAGCTGATCACCACGGACCGCCCCGGCCTCCTCGCCCGCGTCGGACGGGCCTTTGTGGAATGCAATGTCAGGCTGCATAATGCGAAAATCGTGACCTATGGCGAAAAAGTAGAGGATATTTTCTTCATCACGGACCAGAACAACCAGCCCCTGGAAAACAGTGAGCGGCTGGAGCAACTGCGCGCGACCATTCACAAATACCTGGACGAGACATGAACAAGACAAGCACCCGGGACAACAAGGGATCCCTGTTGACCTATTTCATGCCGCCCCTGGGCCTCGCCGCCATTGCCCTCCTGGCGGCCGTGGGGGGAGAACCGGCGACCGCCTGGCTGCGCTACGACCGCGAGGGCATCTTGAACGGCGAGATCTGGCGCGCCCTCAGCGCCCACATCGTCCACCTGGGATGGCCCCACCTGTTCATGAACCTGGCCGGACTGTTCCTCATCTGGGCGCTGTTCGGGCGCATGCTGAGCAACCGGGCATGGGGCGCCGTGCTTCTGCTCGCCGCCGTGACCATCACCCTCGGCCTCCTGTTCTACAACCCCCATATCCGCTGGTACGTGGGCCTCTCCGGAGTGCTCCATGGCATGTTCATGGCGGGTGTTCTGCTCAGTATCTACGCGGGCTACCGCGCCGAAATCCTGTTGCTGGTCTTCATTATCGCCAAGCTGGCCTGGGAACAGCTCAACGGCCCCCTCCCCGGTTCCGCCTCCATGGCTGGCGGCAATGTGCTGGTGGACGCCCACCTGTATGGTGCCATCGCCGGCGTGCTGGCGGCGATGTTCTTTATTGCCAGGCAGGGGTTGAAAAAAGGCCGCGGGCCGGGCCAGCCCGCTTAACCCCACCCCTGCAGGGGAAAAGGCGTCAAGGTATCAGCGGCCTGCCTTCATGGAGGCCCGTGCCGCCACCATTGCCGCGATGATGATCAAGGCGCCGCCCGCCCATTCGTTGGGCTGCACCACCTCGTCCGTCAGCCATTCCGCCGACAGCGCGCCGGCCACCAGCTCGAAGAGCAGGATGGTGGCGGAACGATGCACGGGCATATGGGTCACGCCATAGACGACGGCCAGGGTCATGAGCACGATGCCAATGGCGCCGATGGCGGCTGCCGCGCCGATGACGCCCGCGCTCACCTGGGGCATTGGCAGTGACAACACCACAATGCACAGGGCGGCGACCGCCACCACGCCCCACCAACCCACCAGGGACTTGACCCACACGGAGACTTCCTGAGTCTTGCGCACCAGCACATTGGCCACGGCAAAGGCCAACCCGGAAGAGATGGCCAGCCAGTCCGCCCGGTCACGCGGCCAGGGCAGGCCCGCCGCGGGATCCCACAACATGATCACCGCTCCCGCCATGGCCAGCCCCAGGGTGAGGCGGGCGAGGAACGACAGAGTCTCGCCCAGAAACAACCTGCCCAGCAACACGGTCCAGATAGGCGAAAGATAGAACAGCAGGAGCACGCGCACCACATTGCCCTCGATGACGGCAAGAATGAAGGCTACATTGGTCCAGCCACTGGCGAGGGCAAGAAGCACCAGCAGGCGGGGCGCATGGAAACCCCGGCGGAACAACCACAGCATGGGCAGGGAAACAACGAGCGCGGCCCCATAGATGATGAGCGTGGACCACAGGCCGGGCAGGCCGTTCTCCTCCAGCACACGCAAGGGATACCAGAAAACGCCCCACAAAGTGGCGCTGAACAGCAGGCAGGCCACGGGATAGAATGTCAGATGCGGTTTGGACGGCATGATCGGATGACTTATACTGTGATGCTTGTATTTATCATGTCTGCTCTCTGAATCACCCATGAATCCCGGCCTGGACAAATTGCACCCCTACCCCTTCCAGAAGCTTGCCACGCTGAAAGAGGGTGTGGAACTCCGCGCTGCTTCCCCCGCAATCAGCCTCGCCATCGGCGAACCCAGGCATGCGCCGCCCGCCTTCATCACGGAAGAACTCATCTCCCATTTACACGGGCTTGGGCAGTACCCGGTGACGCGCGGCTCGTTGCCGCTGCGCGAGGCCATCGCGAACTGGCTGACGCGGCGCTTTGCCCTGCCTGCAAACGCCATCGATCCCGGCAAGCATATCCTGCCCGTCAACGGCACCCGAGAGGCCCTGTTCGCCATCGCCCAGTGCCTCATCGACCCCCATGACGGCGCCCTGGTCATGATGCCCAATCCTTTCTATCAGATCTACGAGGGGGCCGCCCTGCTGGCCGGCGCCGAGCCCTGTTATCTCAATACCACGGCGGAAACGGGCTGGCTGCCCGATTTTGACGCCGTGCCGGCCGCCGACTGGGCGCGTTGCCGCCTGCTCTACATCTGCTCGCCGGGAAATCCCACGGGCAGGGTCATGGACAGGGATACCCTGGCCGCGCTGCTCGATCTCGCCGAGCGCCACGATTTCATTATCGCCGCGGACGAATGCTATTCCGAGATCTATCCCGAGAAGGAGGCACCTCCGCCCGGCCTGCTCGAAGTCGCCGCCAGCGTGGGCAACGACGGGTTCAAACGCTGCCTGGTGTTTCACAGCCTGTCGAAGCGCTCCAACGTTCCGGGCCTGCGCTCGGGTTTCGTCGCCGGCGACGCCCATCTGATCGATGCCTTCTTCCGTTACCGCACCTATCATGGCTGCGCCATGCCGCCCCCGGCCCAGGCCGCCAGCATCGCCGCCTGGAAGGACGAGGATCACGTGCGCGACAATCGCGCATTGTACCAGACCAAGTTCGATGCCGTATGTGAAATACTGCGCCCCGTCCTGGAGGTGCGCCAGCCACAGGGAGGCTTCTACCTGTGGCCAGACGTGGGCATGGACGACACCCTCTTCGCCCGGGAACTGTACGCGCACAAGCACATCACCGTACTTCCCGGCAGTTTCCTGTCCCGGGCACACCAGGGCATCGATCCCGGTGGCGGCCATGTGCGCATCGCCCTGGTCGCCACCCTGGAGGAATGTACACGCGCCGCCGGCGAGATACGCGACTTTCTGGAGCGTCAACCCAATTTATCCTGAATGCCAATGCAATGTATGGAGAACATCCCAATGAGCGATCTGCAAACCATCATCGAAGAAGCCTTTGAGCACCGTGCCGAGATCACCCCGCGCCGCGTGGACACACACGTCAAGGAGGCCGTCAGCACCGTCATGGAACAACTGGACCGTGGCGAGGCGCGCGTGGCGGAGAAGAAGGAAGGCGCCTGGGTGGTCAACCAGTGGCTCAAGAAAGCCGTCCTGCTGTCTTTCCGCATCGAGGATAACACCTTCATGAAAGGCGGCTTCACCAATTATTACGACAAGGTCCCCTCCAAGTTCAGCGATTGCAACTCGCGCGACTTTCGTGAGAGCGGCATCCGCGTGGTCCCGCCCGCCGCCGCGCGCCGCGGCGCCTATATCGCCTCCGGCGTGGTGCTCATGCCCTCCTATGTCAACATCGGCGCCTACGTGGACAGCGGCACCATGGTGGACACCTGGGCCACGGTGGGCTCCTGCGCGCAAATCGGCAAGAATGTGCACCTCTCCGGCGGGGTGGGCATCGGCGGCGTCCTGGAACCCTTGCAGGCCAACCCCACCATCATCGAGGACAACTGCTTCATCGGCGCGCGCTCGGAGATCGTGGAGGGCGTCATCGTGGGTGAAGGCGCGGTCATCTCCATGGGTGTCTACATCGGGCAGAGCACCAAGATCTACAATCGCGCCACGGGCGAGATCACCTATGGCAAGGTACCCGCCGGCGCCGTGGTGGTGCCCGGCAGCCTGCCCGCCAAGGATGGCAGCCACAGCCTGTATTGCGCGGTCATCATCAAGGAAGTGGACGAGAAGACGCGCAGCAAGGTGGGGATTAATGAATTGCTCAGGGATATATAAACTCAGGTACAAGGTACAAGGCGCAAGGTACAAGATAAGAGGTATGGCTGATGTCCGAGACGGTTGAGCTGGCGGTGGAGTTGATTGGCCGGGCTTCGGTGACGCCGGAGGATGGGGGTTGTCAGGAACTGATGATCGCGCGCCTGGAGAAGCTGGGGTTTGCCGTCGAGCGCATGCGTTTTGGCGAGGTGGACAATTTCTGGGCGCGGCGCGGCACCAGCGC
>Ga0256830_1000536_pt1 | contig 29779 bp, 22 predicted proteins | sample 128326metaG_FD_190537 | JGI IMG/M metagenome (GOLD analysis project Ga0256830, IMG submission 190537) | Hydrothermal vent microbial communities from Lau Basin, Pacific Ocean - 128-326 | ecosystem: Environmental > Aquatic > Marine > Hydrothermal vents | place: Pacific Ocean: Lau Basin | collected... | reverse complement strand
GGCATTGAGGCAAGGGTTCACCTGTGCACCTCCCGCTTTAAGGACGCCGGTCAGCTGCGAAAGCGCCTGCTGCGCACCGCGCTCGCGAATGCAAGGCCCTACGAGGAGGTCACCGAGGAGGGGCTGCTGCTCAAGGGGGTGGTGTACTCCCGGGAGGACCTGGCGAGGCTCCGCCTCAGGCTAATGCGGGACTTCGAGATACCGCCCCACCTTATTGCGGTGGACGCGCAGAAAAAACGCATAGAAACCACGCGTGAAATTGCCAGGGAGCTTGCAAAGCACTTAAGAGAGGGGAGCGTCTATATTGTGGAAGAGTACCCCACCGCGGACCGCCTCGAGACGGAGGTGGAGCCCCTTTGAAGGAGATAACCCTCGCTCATGGCGCCGGCGGCAGGCTGATGCAGGAGCTAATAGAGCAGGTGATAGCTGCGAATATAACAAAAAAGAACGCCGGCGGGGTTGGTCTTGAAGCGCTCGACGACGGTGCGTCGCTGCGCTTTGGCGAGGGCGAGCTGGTTATAGCCACCGACGCGCACGTAGTGTCGCCCCTCTTCTTCCCCGGCGGAGATATAGGAAGACTTGCCGTCTTTGGCACGGCCAACGACGTCGCAGTGATGGGGGCAAGGCCCCTCGCCATAGCCTCGGCGCTGGTGATTGAGGAGGGCTTTTCTAAGAGCGAGCTGGAGAGGGTTATAAAAAGCATGGACGCCGCCGCTCGCGAGTGCGGGGTTGCGATAATTACGGGCGACACCAAGGTGGTGGAGCGGGGCAAGCTGGACAGGCTTGTGGTAACCACCACGGGCGTGGGGATAGCCGAGAAGGTGGTAACCGACTCTGGAATTGAAGCGGGCGACGCGATTATAGTAACCGGCACCATAGGCGACCACGGCACGGCGCTGCTTGCCTACCGCGAGGGCTTTGAGTTCGAAACCAGGCTGGAGAGCGATCTCGCCTATCTCTGGCCGGCGGTGGAGCGCGCTCTGAGCGCTGGCGGGGTTAAGGCGATGAAGGACCCCACACGAGGAGGCGTTGCGAGTGCGCTTAACGAGTGGGCCTCCAAGGCGGAGGTTGGCATAGTGATTCGCGAGGAGCAGCTGCCCATTCGCGAGGAGGTCCGCTCAGCGTGCGAGCTTCTGGGCATAGACCCTCTGAGCGTCGGCAACGAGGGCAAGGCGCTGATTGCGGTGGAGAGGGAGAGCGCCGGGGATGTGCTCAGGGCAATTCGCAAAACGCGAGTGGGAAGAAACGCGGCAATCATAGGCGAGGTGGTGGGGGAGCATCCCCGCAGGGTGGTGCTCGAGACTGAGGTGGGCGGCAGACGAATTCTGGACTGGCCCCTCGCAGACCCCGTGCCCAGGATCTGCTGACAATCGGAAAATTATATATTCCTGCTCCAGAAATTCTCTTGCATGTTTGGAGAGGAGGAGTTCAGACAGGCGCTGCGCGCCTACGAGCTCGAAACCTCCGCCCAGGGCAGGGACGAGTTCACATCCCTGCGCAGGAGCAACAGCTTCTTCGCGGATATCACATCCCGCGAGGGTGTGGAGGAGCAGATAAGGCTCTTCATAAAGATAATCTCAGGCATGGACCGCGACAGCTACGCAGCGCGCTACGTGGTGCAGACCTTCCTCCTGGACTTCTGCCGCTACCTGGACAAGGACTTCCTCTTCAACCTAACAGAGCATGCGACCTTTGCTGAGATGAAGGAGGCTATTAGAGAGTTCACAGGGGAGATTTACGAGACCAGCAAACGCTTCACCCAGAGCATAGCGCTGCACAGCCTGGAGCACCTGCTCGAGGATTATGGCACGCTGCTGAAGTTTGCCGACCGCGGAATAAGGAAGAGGAAGCGCGTCCAGAGGCGCAGGAAAAAGGAGAAGAAGCCGGAGGTCTACAGGGAAGAAGAGGAGGAGAACCCCTTCTCTGGCCTGTGGGGAGAGGAAGGAAAGCTGTGGTGATTCGCATGCGTGTTAGTCTCGATCTCGAGCTTAAGGACGAGCCCGGACAGCTGCTGCTTGCCCTTGAGCCCATAGCACGGCACAGCGGAAATGTGATAAGCATAATCCACCTGCGCGAGGAGGAGAGGCTCCGCGCCGGCTATGCCACGGTGCATTTTACCATCGACGTACCTGACAAAGGCTGCCTGGAGCGAATTGTGGAGGAACTCGAGGAGCGGGGGGTGCGCGTCACAAAGCTTGGAGAGGTGACCAAGAAGAGCAAGCTAACCCTGCTCATGATAGGCCACGTCGTCGATACCGACCTGCGCGATACGATAGACAGGATAAACGAGCTGGAGGGGGTGATGGTCTCTGATCTTAGCCTGGCGATGCCTCATCCGGAGAAGGAGTCCTCCGCCATCGTCGACATAGAGGTTTCAGCAGGTGTGGACAGACACAGGCTCATGGAGAGGGTGTACGCTATCGCAAAGGAGAAGGACCTGGAGATAGTCAGGAGCCTGGAGGTGTAGCATGCGCATCCAGATTATCGGCTTTGGGGTCATAGGCCAGGGTTTAGCCAGGGTGCTGCTGCGAAAAGAGGAGGAGCTGAGGCAGAGGTATGGACTTGAGGTCAGCGTCGTCTCCATAACCGACATAAGCGGCACCGCCCATGCCGAGGAGGGGCTGGACCTGAGGAAGGCGCTGAGCGTTGCCAGAGAAACCGGAGCAATAGTCAACTATCCGGGAGCAAAGGAGATGAGTGGCGTAGAGGCGATAGAGGAGATAGAGGCAGAGCTTGTGGTGGAGGCGACCCCCTCCAACATAAAGACGGGCGAACCCGGACTGAGCCACATGCTCGCAGGCTTTAAGGCGGGGAAGCACGTGGTCACCTCCAACAAGGGGCCGCTTGCCCTGAAGTACAGGCAGCTTGTCTCTGAGGCGGAGCGCAACGGTGTGGAGTTCCGCTTCGAGGCGAGCGTTGGCGGAGCCATGCCCGTGATAAACCTCGCCAGGGAAACGCTGAGCGGCGACAGAATCACGGCGATAGAGGGAATTCTAAACGGCACCACCAACTACATCCTCTCGCGGATGACGCGCGAGGAGCTGAGCTTTGAGCACGTGCTTAAAGAGGCGCAGGAGCTGGGCTACGCAGAAACCGACCCGACCTACGACATCGAGGGCATAGATACGGCGAGCAAGCTGGTGATACTTGCGAATGCAATTCTCGGCATAGATGCCACCTTCAGCGACGTAAAGATAAGAGGGATAACCAGAGTAACGCCCGAGGCGATACGCCTGGCGAAGGAGAGGGGCTACGTGATAAAGCTCATAGGCGAGGTAAAGAATTCCCACCTTGAGGTGTCCCCCAGGCTGGTGCCCGAGACACATCCCCTGAATGTGGACGGCGCTCTCAATGTGGCGATGCTGCACTGCGACGTCGCGGGTGAGGTTACTGTGGTGGGCAAAGGAGCCGGAGCAATTGAAACCCAGAGTGCAATTCTGAGCGACATCATAGCGATATGGAAGAAGGTGAAAGGATGAAGTGGGAGGTACGCGTGGCATACAAGCGGGGGGTCCAGGACCCGGAGGGAGAGACAACCCTCGAGGCGCTCCGCATGCTTGGCTTCGAAGGTGTTAGGCGGGTGAGCACGGCGAAGCTCTTTGTAATCGAGGGCGAGTGCACCCGCGAGGAGGTGGAGCGGATGTGCCGCAGGCTGCTGGCAAATCCTGTAAGCCAGGACTATGAAATAAGGAGGCTCGCGCCCTGAGCGCAGAGGTTATACCCATTCTCAAAGCGAGCGATGAGGAGCTTCTGAGCATAAGCGAGCAGCGCATGCTTGCGCTCAGCCTGGAGGAGATGCGTGCCATACAGCGCTACTACCGCTCCATTAACCGGGAGCCCACCGACGTGGAGCTCGAGACCTTCGCCCAGACCTGGAGTGAGCACTGCGTGCACAAGACCTTTAAGGGTATTATAACCTACGATGGCGAGGAGATAGACGGTCTGCTCAAGAGCACCATAGCGAGGGTGACGCGGGAGCTTTCGCCGGAGTGGTGCTTCTCAGTCTTTGAGGACAACGCGGGTATAGTGGACTTCGAGGGCGACTACGCCATAGCCTTCAAGGTGGAGACCCACAATCACCCGAGTGCAATTGAACCCTTCGGCGGCGCTGCCACAGGCGTGGGCGGCGTGATACGCGACATCCTGGGCGTGTGGGGCGAGCCCATTGCGAATACAGACGTGCTGTGCTTCGGCGAGCTGGACTACCCCTACGAGAAGCTTCCCCGCGATATGAAGCACCCGAGGTTCATCTTCACCTACGTGGTTGCCGGAATAGGGAGCTACGGCAACAACATGGGCATACCCACGGTGAACGGGGCCATATACTTCGACTCCGGCTACGTGGGAAACCCGCTGGTCTACTGCGGAACAGTGGGCATAGTCAAGAAGAGCAGGTACAGGCGCGAGGCTAAGCCCGGAGATGTGCTGCTGCTCGTGGGGGGCCGCACGGGCAGGGACGGGATACACGGCGTGACCTTCGCAAGCGCCGAGCTGGAGGAGGGCGCCGAGGAGACTTTTGGCACCGCCGTGCAGATAGGCGACCCCATCGAGGAGGAGAAGATAAAGCGCGCAATCCTCAAAGTTCGCGAAGCTGAGCTTGGAAGCGCGATCACCGACCTGGGCGGAGGAGGGCTCAGCAGCGCCGTTGGAGAGCAGGCCCACCGCTTCGGCTGCGGGGCGAGGGTTCACCTGGAGCGCGTGCCCCTGAAGTACGCGGGAATGAAGCCCTGGGAGATATGGATTTCAGAAAGCCAGGAGCGGATGCTGCTCCTCGTACCCCCTTCGAAGCTTGAGCGCGTGCTGGAGATTTTCGAAGAGGAGGAGGTTGAGGCCACCGCGATAGGCGAGCTCATCCCCGAGCGCAGGCTTGAAGTTTACTACGGGGATGAGAGGGTGGCGGATCTGAGCATGGAGTTCCTCTTCCACGGTTTGCCGCGCGTAAGGCGGGCTGCAAGCTGGTCGCCCCCTGAGCTGAGTGAGCCGCGCTTTGAGGCAGGAAATCTCGGCGAGGATTTACACCGCCTGCTTGCGATGCCGAACATCGCCAGCAAGGAGAGCGTTATACGCACCTACGACCACGAGGTGAAGGCGATGACTGTGCTCAAGCCCCTGCAGGGCGAGGCGTGCGATGGCCCGGGAGACGCGGCGGTGCTCAAGCCACTCAGGGAGAGCTGGCGCGGCATAGCCATTTCCAACGGACTTAACCCGCTTTACGGGAAGATAGACCCCTACTGGATGGCGGCCTCAGCTATAGACGAGGCGGTGCGCAACAACCTCGCCGTGGGGGGGCGCAGGATAGCGCTTCTCGACAACTTCTGCTGGGGCAACCCGGAGAAGCCTGAGAACCTGGGCGGCCTGGTTAGAGCGGCGAAGGCGTGCTACGACATCGCTCTTGCCTATGAAACACCCTTCATCTCGGGCAAGGACTCGCTGTACAACGAGTCCCCCCTGGGCGCGGTTACTCCGACGCTTCTTATCTCCGCGCTCGGTATTGTGCCGGACATTCGCAGGGCGGTGAGCATGGACTTCAAGCGGAAGGGGAGCTTCATCTACATCCTGGGCGAAACCAGGCCAGAGCTGGGTGGCTCGCACTACTACAAGCTTAAGGGCTTTCTTGGGAGAAGCGTGCCAAAGGTGGAGCCCTCGCGCGCAAAGCGCACCTTCGCCGCGCTGACGCGAGCTATAGACTCCGGCCTGGTGCTCGCCTGCCACGACCTGAGCGAAGGTGGTCTCGGCGTGGCCCTTGCAGAGATGTGCTTCTCTGGCAACGTGGGAGCAAGGGTTGAGCTCTCCCTGGTGCCAGCGTCGCGGGAGATGCGCGCCGACTTTATCCTCTTCTCGGAGAGCAACTCCCGCTTTCTGGTGGAGGTTCTCCCGGAGAAGGCGCAGGAGTTTGAGGCGCTTATGCAGGGCACGAGCTTCGCCAGGATAGGCGAAACTCTGGGCAGAGAGCTGGTGGTGACGCACGACGGCAGGGAGCTGCTCCGCGAGCACATAGCCGAGCTGAAGAGGAGCTGGCAGAGCGGGGTTGTGCTATGAAGCCGGGTGAGGTTCGCATACTTGTGCTCCGAAGCGCGGGCACAAACTGCGATGCCGAAACCGCGAGTGCGATTGCAGAGCTGGGAGCGTGCGCTGAGGTGGTGCATGTGAACAGGTTCATTCGCGGCAGGCGCTCCCTGGAGGAGTTCCACGGCATGGTCCTGCCGGGGGGATTCTCCTATGGCGACAGAATAAGGAGCGGCGCGGTGCTCGCGAAGCTTCTCAGCCACCGCCTGAGGCGCGAGCTCCAGCGCTTCGTGGACGAGGGCAGGCCGATTCTCGGAATCTGCAACGGCTTCCAGGTGCTCGTCGAGTCGGGGCTCCTGCCCTTTGGCGAAGTTGGTCAGGTGAAGCTCGCACTCGCAAAGAATGCAAGCGCACGCTTTGAGGCGCGCTGGGTCTACCTGCTGAAGTGCTCAGCCACGCCTTTCACCGGGAAGCTTCCACGTGTATCGCGCATGCCGGTGGCGAACGCAGAGGGCAGGGTGGTCTTTCCCCCGGGAGAGGAGCAGAGCCTGCTGGAGGAGCTGGAGGAGAGCAGTCAGATAGTGCTGCGCTACTGCACGCGCGAAGGTGAGCCAGCGCGCGGAGAGTATCCCGCGAATCCCTGCGGAAGCTTTGCAGACATCGCAGGTTTAGCGTCGCCTGAGGGCACAATTCTCGGGATGATGCCGCACCCGGAGCGGGCGTTCTACCGCTACATGTACCCTGACTGGACGCGGGACAGCGCCCTCGGGATGGGCGACGGCTGTGCCATCTTCGAGGGAATGCTGGAGCACATTCTGAAAAGCCAGGGGTGAGAGCTGATAAAAGGAATTTCAGCAAGGTGGAAGAAATGTGAAAAACCTTTCACATATCATAAGTATTCTTAAAAATAATTTCACTTAAAAAGGAGGGATTCTCCTTCTTTTACAGGATTGACCCTTATTACGGCACAGATGTCACCCATAACTATATATATGAGTTAATAAGGTAAAATTCTAAGGATTATAAAACATAGCAGGAGGCGAGAAATTGCCGAAAAATTATTCATGGCTCGCATACTTCTTTTTGGGTGTATTGTTGCTGGGCATCGCCTCTGTTAGTGCAGCGCCCCTGAATGTTGAGAAAGTGGAGGCTGTGGAACTGCTTGCAGTTCAGCAGGCAGACTACAGCTTTACCTACACCGGTTTCAACGTTACCGGGATCATAAACATTTCCAACGGCGGAAGTGATGACCTGAGCGATGTGTGGGTCGCAATAAATCTGGTCAACAATGCCTCGCCGCTGGTGGTGCAGTACAGTACGGCGTCATCGGGGGTAACCATCACAGGAAATGCCGCTGCAGCCCAGGAGGCTACCAACGGCAACCTGATAACCTCCGGTGCCAACTACTTTGTTCACATACCAATGCTGCGTTCCGGTGAGAAGGTCAGCCTATACTACGATGTTGATGACACCGCGGTGGGATATCCAATTCTCGTGGATGAGAGCTACAGCGTGAGCAAGATTCCGGCCAACTCGCTCCAGACCTGGAGGGTCTATCTGAACCTGACGCTGAACACAAGTGCCCTGCCCGCAGGGGTAACATCGGTGGATGTAAATGTGACCAAGTACCTGAGCACCACGGATTTCGGCAGCAGCAACTGGACAACGCTGGGTTCGATAACCAACAATCAGTCAAACAAGGGCACAACCGTGGTGTGGGACGGCCCCTATGCTGCGGATACGCAGGATGCCCTGAATGTTACGGGGGTAACCCTGACCACAGCTTCGCCGCATGTGAACATAAGCTTTGATGTCACCGGCGAGAACTCCAACGCCCAGCGTGACGCAACGCTCGAGCCCTTCGGCTTTGCGGCAGTGTTCTTCAGCTTTGCGGAGGGGATGAGTGGCTCCAGTGTGGTGGATGTGTTCGCCTCAGGTCCGGCCAAGATCGCCGCCACCAAGGAAGGACCTGTGGTCAACAGCTCGGGCACCTTCTGGAATGAGAGCGTCAACATTACCAACACTGCCGCTGGAGTGGCCTATGTGGTCAGAAACGTCTCTCTCTGGGCTGTCAACACCACCGCCGGCTTCCCTGATATGAGTGCCGTTATACCCGGCTCCTGGCGTGAATTCACCCCGGGAGTTCAGATAAATCCCGGCGACTCCTGGGTGCAGGGACCCTTCACCTTCCAGAACAGCATCGTACCCGTGGTCTGGGCCAACATGACTCTCAAGCTGGTCAATGACCAGACCCTCGGCTGGTGGGTTGTGAATTCCACCACCCATGAGTACAACACCAGCTACGGCTCCAGCTACATTGTGGTCGAGAAGATTCTGGTCATAGGCACCTATCTGATAAAGGCGACAAAGCACGTCGTTCCGGCTGGCAGCAACGTGTATGATGTTTACATAGTGGTTGAAAACATAGGCAGCAAGCTTACACCTCCGGACGTGTACGTCTATGATATGATGCCCGAGAACTTCACCGAATTCAACTGGGATGGCAGCTGGGCCAACGTGGGCGCCGATGGCAACTGGGTAAACCAGTCAACAATGCTGAAGGAGAACGGCACCAACTCAACGCCTCTGCCCTCCGGCTACGGTGCCGGATACTTCTGGAGACTTGATGCCATATATCCCAATGCTGATGGCGACGGAAACTATACAGACGATGCCGAGATAAGCGCCAATCAGAGCGTTGTAATCTTCTACAAGACCCAGGGCACAGGAGACTTTAAGGCCAGCGACCTCTTCATCGTGGGTATTGACCCGACATTTGCCACAAATACGCAAACAACACCAAGAATAACCATTGTAAGTGGAAGCGCAGCACGCAACTATGAGAACCTCTTTGCCATCGCCACGGCTGCTGTGCTCCTGGGCACAGTATTCCAGCGACGCAGGAGATAGGGGAAAACTTTTTATTTCCCTTTCTTTTTTCAATGTAAATATGAAAAAAATTTACTTTTCGCTTTTGTTATTTGCCGTTGTCCTCGCAGGAGTTGCAGATGGGCAGGTCATCAAGGTAATATCTATTTCCAACTACACCCTGGACGTAAAGGTTGGAGAAAAGGTTGCTGTGAAAAACACCATAACGGTAAAGAACCTGATAGGGAGTCCCATAGTACCGGGGATAGGAGAAATCAGACTGCAAAAGAGGTCCCCGACAAAGGTTCTGTTCTTTTCCATACCTTTTACAGAGAATCCCGAGCCCGTAAGTGTGAATGGTGTCAGGGCATACACGGGGGATGGGAAACAGATTCCCGTAAATGTCACCAGCGAGGGGGACTACACCAGCATCAGATATGAGATATGGTATCCCGTTGAGCCAGGGCGAGAATTCACCTTCGTTGTGGAGTATGAGTCAGAAGAGCTGGCGGAGAGGGGGATTCTCTTCAGCGACGTATCCATACCTGTCGGTTCCGACATGGAGATACAAAGCATCAACGCCAGGTTCCATCCCGCCTCTGGCTGGAAAATGGTGTACTCGGGCAGGGCACCGGGCAGACTCCCCGCCGGGGGTATAGCCTTCTACACCGCAGAGTTCTCACCGCTGCCGCTGCCAGATGTGGGGATTCGGTGGTCTGTATTTCTCTGGAGCCTGGTACTGCTTCTGTCCCTGGTTGTATTCACCTATATAACAAAGTATGGCAAAAAGTCCGAATAGTCGTATGCGCACCGCAAGGCAGGTTGTGGGGAAATGAAGGTGAACCCGGCCCTGGCAATTACAATAACGGTCATACTGGGTCTTTCAATTGTCCTCTCCGTGGAAAACAGGACGATATCCACGAAAAATGAGGTGTATTTTCCCGGGGATACAATTGAAGCAGAGCTCAACTTCATGCCAGAGGAGGTGTTGCTTATCACTCCGGCTGGAGAATGGCGCCTGAAGCCCGAGAGGAGGGGTGACAGGTACCTGGTCAGGTTCAACCTCACCAGAAATGTGGCACTCGGCGAGTACATCATACGCGCAGATGGAGCTGAAAAACGTGTGTATGTTGACAGCTACTCCCTGAAGGCAGAAGTTTCAAACGGCACCCTCCTGGGGGAGTTAAAGTACTATGTGGCCATGCCTGAGAGGGTCAGCTATGTGCTCCTGCCCGGGAACATCACAGGCGAGGTTGAAGTACGCAGCGGGAAGTTCTCCATCTCGATTGGGGAAAACACCACCCGCGTGGTTTTAAAGGCCGGAAGGGTGCGGCTCCCTGTTGACCTGGAGAAGCGCACAGAACCAGAGCTGAGGAGGGTGTATTTTCCGGGGGATGATGTCTCCGTGCGGATGGATTTCATGCCCCGTACAGCCTATATTGTTGACCCCGGTGGCAGGGGAACCGCACTGAACTTTGTGGAGCGCGACAATGCCTACTATGCCACATATACCCTCCGGAGGAATGTAATTCTGGGAAAATATACTCTTTACATTGACGACGTAAAAACAGAATTCTATGTGGACTTCTACAGGATAAATGCCACCTTTAACGGAAGCGCAATAACGGGTAGGGTGGAGTATTACTTCCTGGCACCTGAGGCGGTGTACTGGAAGGTGGGCGGATATGAGGGCAGGACGCAGGTGGAGAATGGGAGCTTCAGCATTCCAGTGCGCCTGCCTCCCGGCAACCACACCGCCATCATTTCCGCAGGGAATGCCAGAGTGCAGCTAAACCTGAGCATCCTCAGGGGGCTCTTTCTCCGGCAGGTTTACTTCTCCGGTGATGAAATCAAAATCGGTGCCAACTTCAAGCCGGAGGAGGCATTCCTGCAGACACCAGATAACAGGACAATTGAGCTTGAATTTGAAAGGGAGGAAAAAGGGCTATACGAAGCAGAACTTCCCGGGTTGCTTTCTCCCGGTGAGTATCTGCTGAAAATAGACGGGGAAATTCGCCGATTTGTGGTGGAAAGTTATTCAATGAGCGCCTCCTTCACCGGAAGGATGATACAGGGGCGGATAAGCTGGAATGTGAAGCCGCCCGAGTACGTCAGCTACACAATCATGCCGGCAAACAGGACGGGCAGTGCAAGAGTTGTGAACGGCAGCTTCAGAATTCCGGCAGAACTCCCTCCAGGAAACTACTCCGCCGTGCTCAGTGCGGGAAATGCGGAGCTAACAATCAATTTCAGCATACAGAGGAGGCTCAGCATAATCCCCGCCTACGACCCGGTCGAGAGGGTGCTCGTTGTCAAGGTGGAGGGTGATGTGGAAGGTCTCACCCCGGAGGCTGTGGGCATTTCAAAGATGGTGAGGCACACACAGCAGCTCAGAAGTCACGGTGGCCTGAGGCTCGTTGAGTACAAACTTCCGGCGACACCCGGGATGCTGAAGAAGTTCGGCCTCCCCGCAGAGGTTCTCAACACCACCCTGGCCGTGAAGAGGCTCAGCGACGTGAAGCTCAGGGTGGAGCTGAACAACAAGCTCGAGACGTGGTACAGATTTAAGGTCGAGCTCCCCCGCGGCTACCGCGTTAAGGAGATAGTGGGCGACGACGGCAGGCGCATAGTGAACAACCTGAGCATAAACAGGCTCACCGGCAGGGTTGAAGGCGAGCTCAGGTGGTACGTGGAGAACTCCACCCTCTACTTCTACGACGATCCCATCTGGGGCTACGACATAACTCTTACTCCTCCAGCGCCCAACAACTCCATTGCAATAGAGCTGGCTTATGATGGACCCTATGCGGGAGGCGGTCAAATTTCGGCGATAGTCTTTCCATACTCCCAGGGCGACAATTCAACCACAATCGCTCAGCACGACCACGCGGGCAGAACAGAGGACAACTACGGCAACGACATCGACATAGACGCGGGCTCGAAGATTGCGCTGAGGTTTAATGTAGGTGGTGGCACCAGGCAGTATGGAAATGAATACTACTACTGGAGATGCAGATTGTTTTTTTTGGGAGTATGCGTAAGTGGCTGGGAGCGGATATACGATACCCTGGGAGACAGAGGGAACCTCACCCAGCTTAACAGAACCGATGTACCCCTCAACACCGTGCCCGACGGCACCCTGGAGAGTGTGATAATCACCCAGATGCAGACAGAGGGCGGAGAGGCCAATGTAACTCAAAAGGTTATAATAAGAGACAACTACCGGTGGTTCGCCACCATCTACTACATTAAACCAGGTACAGACTTAACCAATCTGCGCTTCTTCCAGGGAATGGACTGGAACTTTGCGGGAAGCAACACCGGCGACAACGCGTACTACAACTCCACCTACGATATAGTTTACGGCTACGATACCAATGCTCCGGCTGGCAACATCCAGTACGGAGGCTACGGCTCAGATTTGAGGAGCTCCGCCCATGAGGTTAATTACTACACCGACGTATATATCAGAAATACCCTTACCACACCTGGCGTCTGGGGTGACATTTACAGAGATGCGCTGAACAATGCCACCTCCTACACCGGCGACGCCGCCACCGCCTTAGCCTGGGACAGGGCAAGCCTTGCTGCGGGCGAGACCTGGGTGGTGCCAGTAATCTGGGGCCTTGGGTACAACTTCACCGACATGGTGGAGCAGATAAGCGCGGGCAGGGCAAGACTCTACGACGTGGGCATAAAATCCATCGACTCGCCTGCGAACGACTCCAGGTTCAACCCCAGCGTTGTGCAGCTCGTTGAATTCAACGCCACGGCGGCGCTCTACGGCGTGGTCGACCAGGAGAATGTAAATGTAACCCTCAACATAACAAAGCTCGGAGGAGGCTACACCTACCAGAACTACACCTACGTGAACCTCTCGGTGCCCTTCAACGAGACGGCGCAGGTTTCCTTCGCAGTGAACATCTCGGGCATGCCCTACGGCACCTACAACGCCACCTTCTTCACCAACCTGAGCAGCGACCAGAACAGGAGCAACGATGCAAAGTGGATAATCTTCCACATAGTAGCCTTTACGGTGGAGCCGGACCAGGCGAAAACCGCAGGCGCGGGCGAAGAGGTGCCCTACAACATAACCGCGAGCAACTACTACGCTGCTGGCAGGTTCGACGTGAACATAACGCAGAGCACAAAAGGCTGGGCAACGAGGCTGTACAACGGCAGCACGCTGTTAGCAGAGGACTCCGACGGCGACTCCGCATGGGACTACATTGCACCGGGCTACGACGCCAACGCCAACGGCTTAGTCGACCTCTTCCTGCCCTACGGCGACACCAACCTGACAGTTGCCAAGGTTATACCCTCGACGGCACCTCTGGGAGAGGTGGACTACACCACGCTGAACTTTGTGAGCGTCTCAGACCCGAGCGTAAACGACGACGTAACGCTGAGCACGTCTACGCCCCTGCCGCCCTCTCAGCCAAAAACCTTCTACCTGCACGGAGACCAGAGCATGAACACCTCCCGCTCAGGTGCGGTGAGCAGCTCAACTGCAGTGGCGCCTAATGCGCAGGCGAGCTGGTACCAGACTCCAGCTTTTGCCAGCGACTTCACCATCTCAGGAAAGGTTCAGGTATACCTCTGGCTCAACTCCTCCTCCACGGGAGCGCAGCACACGGTTACAGTGAGCCTGCTCTACACCGACGGCGTTACCTCAACACTGCTGGGCACCAACTCCAGCAGATTCGCACCCGGGGGCACGCCCTCGCTGCACCTCTTCGAAATTCCCCTGAGCTCCGTCACCACCGTGCCGAAGAACAACTACCTCGTGCTCAGGGTGGAGAACTCCCAGACGGGGCAGACGCTTTATGTGCACCACACCTCGAGCTACGACTCCAACGTGACGCTAAACACCACCACCTACGTGAAGGTGGTGGAGGTGCGCACAGATAAGCAGAGCTACAAGCCGGGCGAGGTGGCGCTCATCCTCGCCAACGTCACCGACCCAATAGGCAGCTACGACATTACGGGGGCGAATATAACCGTCTACTACCCCAACCACACCCTCTACCTCCAGGACGCGATGACCCTGAACGCCACCGACGCAGCAGTGCCCTCGCTGTGGAAGACCTTCAACTACTCCCTCCTGCTGCCGGTGGAGGGATTCTACACCGTGGTGGTTACCGGCATAGAGAGCAACGGCGTCGTAGCCAACCTGAGCAGGGAGATAAGCGCCTTCATTCACGTGGCCGGCAGAATCTTCGAGGACCTGGGCGCTCTTGGCGGAGGCTTTACCGCAGGTGAAGACACTGGCGTTGCCAGCGCCACCGTGGCCATCTTCAGAGACGACGGCGACGGCGTCTTCGACGCGGACAGAGACCTGCCCTACGCAATCACGAGCACCAACGCCACAGGTGGGTACAACTTCAGCATAGGGCTGGGTACCTACTTCGTGGCGGTGGATTCAAAAAGCGTTAACACAACGCGGGGGCTTAACCCCGGCCACTCGCAGGAGGAAATCTGGGCGGAGCAGAGCTTCCAGGTGGAGTGGAACGGCTCTGCCCATGCGGGCAGCGCGCTCTTCGGCGGGCAAAACGCGAGCCTGAGCGACGCCTTCGGCTTAGCCTTCTTCGACGACTTCGAAGTCTTCGAAGGCTGGCAGAACTACAGCTCCGGCGTGGTGGAGCAGAGCGCCGAGGTCTCCTATAAAGGGAGGTACAGCCTTAAGAAGACGGCCAACAACGACCCCAACGGGGGCTACAGGCTTATAGGCAGGAACGTTTCCAGAGGTGTGGTGCTCGAGGGCTATGTCTACCGCCCCACTCCATATGCAGGTGGAAGGATAGACAGGATTGGAATCGAGGACGCAGGCTTCAACGGCTACTCCTTCAGAGTAAGCCATGGCGGGAACTACATCTCCATAGACAGGCGCGACGCCGGAGCAGCGACGGAGATAAGCACCCGCGTTACCTGGGACCCGCCCGAAAACGAGTGGTACTACTGGAGGCTGTTCGTGTATGAGAACGGCACGGTAAGCTTTTCCACCTACTACGAGAACGGCACGCTTGCGGCGAGCGTCTCGGCGAGCGACTCCACCTACGCGAGCTTCGACCGCGTGGTGGTGCACGGGGGCTACGACTACTACGTGGACAACCTCTACCTCAGGGAGCTGAACGCAAGGTACGAGCACCTGGCCAAGCTGAACGCAAGCGCCTACCTCGGGGAGAGCATGGACTTCGGCTTCAGCTTCGACGTGGTGGTAAACGCGAGAGACGGCGACGACGACGCAGGCGCTGCGAGAAGCGTGCAGGGCTCGCTGAGGCAGTTCCTGCTCAACGCCAACGCCATAGCTGGGGCAAATGCGATGCGCTTCATACCCATGGTACCGCCCGGCGCGGGCGACTCTCAGGGCGGGTGGTGGAGCATTGAAGTCAACTCCTCCGCGGGAGCGCTCCCGGGCATAGCAGACAACGGCACAACAGTAAACGGCACAGCGCTCTACGCCAACCTGAGCACAAGGGACGAGAATCCCGGAGTGGTGCTCTCCGCACTGCGCGTGGGCGTGGGCGGAGATGCACTTCCCGCGAGCGGGGACGAGCCGGTTATTGAGGCCTTTGAAAGGCCGGAACTGGAGGTTAACCTCTCCCTCACCAGCCTCATGCTCTCTGGATCAAATTCGACCATCACCTCTCTGGCGCTCTTCAACTCCAACGTCAGCGGGGAGGGTGCAATAGCAGTTGGCGCGGCGTCCAACTTTACCATAATGCACAACCTGCTGGGCGCAAGGGCGAACGGCAGCCCGGCGCCGCAACCCCTGCGCTACTATGCGATCTCTGTAAACGACTCCTCTCCGCCGGCTCAGCCAGGGAGGATAGTCCACAACTACATCCTTAACCCGGGGTACAGTGGAATAAGGGTGGGCAGCTCCTCGCCCTCGCCGCAGGTGGAGCCCCTGTACACGCTTGTTGAGGAGAACTACATCACCGGCGCCGGGTGGAACTCTTATTACTCCGATGGAATAATAATATATGCGGACAACATTACGGTGAGGGAGAACTACATTACCAGCATAACCCTCGGGCTGGGCACAGACCCGAGAATTGCGGGGAAGGGCATAGAGGTGAGGTACGACGCTGACTATGTGAAAATCCTGAACAACACCATAAGCGGAGCCGCCTCCTGCGGCGTGCTCTTCGACGACGCCAGCGACTCCGCAACTGTGAAGCACAACCTTATCTCGGGTTCGCTCTGCGGCGTAGCGGTGGGGAGCTGGAGCGGTGCAGCGCAGAACATCACCATAAGCGAGAACTCCATCTTCAACAACTCCAGGCTCGGGATAGACCTGGACCTTTCGCAGAACGCCGGGGATAACGTGACTCTGAACGATGGCCTGGCGAATGGGAGCCAGCCCAACTACGGCATTGACTACCCGGTGATAACCAAAGCCTACCTCAACGGGAGCGAGCTCTACGTCGAAGGTTTCATCGGCAACGAGAGCCTTGGCGGAAGCTCGGCCTTCGGAGGTGCGGACATAGAAATTTTCCTGGTTAAAAACTCCACCTCCGGCGACAACCTCTTAGGAAACAACTACTCCGCCAGTGGCGCGCTCTCCAGCTACTACGGCGAGGGCTGGCTGTACCTGGGCAGGCTCACCGCGGGCGCAGAGGGAAGGTTCAACGGCAGCCTGAGCGTCGCGGGCAGAGGCGTGGAGGAGCTGGGCTACATAACTGCGACCGCCAGCTTAGCTGGCTACGGAACAAGCGAGTTTGGCAGGGACTACCGGCTCAACCTCTACCCCAGGAACGTCTCCGCCTCAATAGCATTAAGCGGCACCTCTGCGGTTATAAACGTAACAGCGCGGGAGCTGCAGCACGGCGTCTACGTGTACTGGCTTGAGCCAGCGAACATAAGCATCGCAAGCATGGCTGGCGACTACGACAGCCACGCCTCGAGCGGGGCTATGCACCGCTGGGGCTTCGACGTGCTCAGAGCGGGAGAGACGAAGCAGGTGCTGCTGAACCTGAGCTACGCCGGAGACTTCTCCCTGAGCAAAGCGCTTGTGGTGGGGGTGGACCCGCCATGAGGCTCCGTCATGCCAGCTGCCTGGCGGTGCTGCTGCTCCTTGCGGGAACCCTCAGCATGACCGAGTACCGCGCGGCGGTGTTCTATGCGAACGGCACGCAGAGCGTCTACGAGGACAGGCTGCTGGTGAACTCGAGCTACCCCTTTGGCTCAAACATAAGCTACGCGGGGAGGAGCTTTTATGTGCCGGGTGAGGGAAGCTACGTGTACTCTCTACCACCCCGGGACTTCAACCTCAGTGTGGTTGTCAGGGAAGAGGGCGGCTGGATAAGCTTCAGGGTGCGCAACAATCACAGCTTTACCCTAAATCTTTCTGCAAACATAAGCGTGGTGAATGGCTCTCCTGTGTGCGGAAACTACTGTACAGGTGCCAGCCTGGCAGGAGGCCAAATTCTCGCGAACTTCTCCCTACCCGCCGGTAAGGAAGGCGTGCTTTTTATCCTGCCGGTCTCCACAGTGTTGCAGGTGGGACGTGCGGAAGTGGAATTCTCATACACTCTCCCAGCACGGCTCAACAGAACCATGCCCCTGATTCTTGAGATAAAGAAGAGGAATGTGAGCGATACCTGGCAGGCGGTCTTCAGCGTCATAAATCCCTCATCGTCGGAAGCTGTGGTAAGGGCATGGGGCTGGTATGAGCTCAACGGCTCTGCCACAGATTTATTCAATGTGTCACTTCGCATGGCTGGCAATTCCTCCTGGAGTACCCTCAGGAGTGTGGTCTCAGCCACGGCGCCGGTCTTCTACCTCAGAGCGGTGGGTGTAAACACCTCCAATGCAGAGGTGGAGGTGGTTCCTGCATATCCTGTCAATCTCTCAAGCCCCGGTTCCGGACTGGTATACGGCAGAGCACTTGTGCTGGCAAATGTATCCCTGAGCACTTCTCCATCTCCAGTAATAAATATAACCTCCTTCTCCACAGCACCCCGGCGGGCTGAGAGATACACCACCGTCGAGTTCACACTGGTTGTTGAGAACAGTGGAACATCAGCTGAGCTAATAGAGCCGGAAGTGGAGATATACTCGGGCACCAGTATTGTCGGAAGAATAACCTTCCTGCCAGTCACCATCCCCGCGGGGGGCAACCTTACCCTTGTTAGCAGCTACCTGGTGGACCTGCCGGAGGGGAACTATCAGGCAGTGGCCAGGGTGTATTACAGGAACCGCTCCGGGGTGGTTTCTTCAAGTACCTTCTTTACGGTATTTGAGGAGGCTGCAGAGCTGGAGGAAGTCGCAGTCCTCAGGCAGGAAACACCCCGCATACGCTTTGCCTTTCTGCCGGTTCTTATAGAGGGCAAGCCCGGAGACACCTCCCGGGTCGCCTTCGAGGTGGAGAACCCGTCAGAAAGTGCTGTTGATGAAATGCGGCTCACTGTGGACGGGCTTCCGGCGGAGTGGGTGAATCTAAAGCCGGAAAGGGTATCAATAGGAGGCGGGGAGAACGTGAAGGTGAACCTCTCCATACTGGTGCCCCTCAGTGCCCTCCCCGGAGACCACAGGGTGGTGCTCAGACTGAGCAACGGTGGCGAGGAGGCACGCACCTTCTTTATCTTCAGAATAAAACCCTATCCGGTAAGGCTTGAAAAGCCAGCGGTGCTGAGGGAGGTTTATATTGACGAGAAGGAGGAAAATACACAGGTAAGGGTGAGGGTTGAGAACTCCGGCGTGAGGGCGGAAAGGCTTGAAATCGTGGAGGAGATTCCAAAGGAGATAGCGTCAAATGTGGCAGAGGTCCGCTTCAAGAGCCCCGTAACGGTGATTGAGGCGGATCCGGTGGTGGCATGGCGCCTCACCGGTGTGGAGCCCTACGAGGCGTTCAATCTGGAGTACGAGGTGACCAGGGTTGCGGACAGGTACTCCCCCTATATCTACTGGCCCCTGAGGCAGATAAATCTTTTCTATACTGCAGTCAGGGGACTGGACCTGCTGCAGTTTTCCGGTGCAACTGCCACCTACGCGAGACCGGGGGAGACGGCGGAGGTCAGATTCAGTGTGGTTAACCCGTCGGTGGAGGCACTTAATCTGAGCTTCAGGGTGGCTGCACCCCCGGGATGGGCAGTCTCTCCAGAGGCGGTGGTCAGGCTGCTGCCCCCGGGATACCTGCAGGAGCTTGTTTTCAGAGTTACACCACCTGCGGATGCCGTGCCCGGAAGCTATACACTGACCGCAATAGTGAGCGGCGACGACGGTGAGCTGTCACAGCCTCTCACTCTGATACTGCTGGAGGAGGAGAGAAGGATAGAGCTGAGGAGGTTCCTGAGCCCGGCGCTTGTGCTGGGAACAGTCCTGCTGCTTGCCTACCTCGCTGTGAGCAGGTACAGAAAACGCCAGGTTTACCGCAGGGAAGTGGTGGAGGCGGTGGGAAGAATCAGAGAGAGAATGGAGCGGGAGTAGAAGGGGGAAAGCTTTTAATATATTCCGGAGCTAATTCACAACCTATGCACCCGCGCGCACAGCAGCTCAGGGAGATAGACAGGAAGTGGGCGGAGCGCTGGGACAGGGACGGGATATTTGAAGCAGACCCGGATGACAGACCCAAGGTGTTTGTGACCTTCCCCTTCCCATATATGAACGGCCCACTCCACCTGGGGCATGCCTTCACCTCCACCAGAGTTGACGTCTACGCCCGCTTTAAGCGGATGCAGGGGTACAACGTTCTCTTCCCGTGGGCGTGGCACATAACCGGCGAGCCCATCGCCGGTGCAGCCGAGCGTGTCAGGCGGGGAGACGAACAGCAGCTGCGCATATTCCGGGAGCTCGACCGCGTGCCGGAAGAGGAGCTGGAGAGGTTCACAGACCCGGAGTACATAGCGCGATACTATATACGGGAGTCCAGGAGTGCGCTAAAGGAGCTGGGACACAGTATAGACTGGCGCCGTGAGTTCACAACCACATCGCTCCACCCACCCTTCTCCAGGTTTATAGAGTGGCAGTACCTCACCCTGAGGGAGCGCGGGTACGTCAAGAAGGGCACCCATCCTGTTGTGTGGTGTCCCCACGACGAGTCACCAACAGGCGACCACGACCGTCTCAGGGGCGAGGGAGTGTCCCCTACGGAGTTCATCCTGCTCAAGTTTCCCTTTGACGATGCACACCTGGTGGCCGCCACGCTCAGACCTGAGACCATCTACGGTGTTACCAACATGTGGCTGAATCCCGGGGCCGTCTATGCAAAGATACGTGTCGGCGGCGAGCGCTGGATAGTGAGCAGGGAGGCTGTGGCAAAGATAAGAGAGCAGAAGGACGGCGTGGAAGTGGAGGAGGAGTTCTCAGGGGAGGAGTTAATAGGAAAGCGCTGTGTGGACCCGATTACCGGGAAGGAGATTCCTATACTTCCTGCCAGTTTTGTGGATCCCGACAACGCCACCGGTGTGGTTATGAGTGTGCCCTCCCATGCACCCTACGACTACGTCGCCCTGCGAGACCTGAGGCGGGCACCTGAGCTGGTGGAGAAGTACGGCATTTCTAAAAAGGAGCTTCTCAGCATAGAGCCCATCTCGCTGATAAGGGTGCCTGGCTTTGGGGAGCATCCCGCCGTGGAGATATGCGAGCAGATGGGGATCACCAGCCAGGAGGACCCGCGTCTCGAGGAGGCTACCGAGAGGATATACAGGGAGGAGTTCTACAAGGGGGTGCTCAGGGAAATCACGGGCAGGTACGCCGGAAAACGCGTGGAGGAGGTCAAGAAGGAGCTAATCGCAGACTTTATTGCAAGGGGTATAGCTGACAGGATGTACGAGCTAACCCAGGAGGTGGTGTGCCGCTGCGGCACGCGCTGTCTGGTGAAGATACTCAAGGACCAGTGGTTCCTGAAGTACAGCGACGAGGCGTGGAAGAAGCGCGCAAGGCAGGCCCTCGCTGGCATGAGGATTTTCCCGGAGGAGGCACGCTCAAGCTTTGAGAACACCATCGAATGGCTGGAGGACAAGGCATGCGCCAGGAAGGGAGGCCTCGGCACACCTCTGCCCTGGGACCCGGAGTGGAAGGTCGAGACGCTGAGCGACTCCACTGTGTACATGGCCTTCTACACCATAGCAAAGCACATAAACAGATACGGAATAAAGGGGGAGAACCTCACCAGGGAGGTCTTCGATTACCTCTTCTACGGAAGGGGTGATGCCGACGATGTTGCAAGGCAGAGTGGAATTGCCCCTGAAATTCTAAGAGAGATGAGAAGCGAGTTCCTGTACTGGATGCCAGTGGATTTGAGAAACTCTGCAAAGGAGCTCATACCAAACCACCTCACCTTCTTCATCTTCCACCATGTGGCTCTGTTTGAGCGCAGGTTCTGGCCCCGCGCCATAGGCGTAAACGGGATGATGAGCATCGAAGGGGAGAAGATGTCCAAGAGCAAGGGCAACTTCATAACACTTAAGGACGCTCTCCGGGAGTACGGGGCAAGTGTTACCAGGTGTACTCTGCTCTATGCCAGTGAGGGGATGCGTGACCCGGACTGGCGGGCAAAGAATGCGCAGGATATGCGCTCCAATCTGCTCTCCTTTCTGGAGCTTGCAAGGCAGATGGTGGAGATGGAAGAGTACCGTGAGGATGAGAGGAACATAGACCGCTGGCTGATAAGCAGGATGCAGGGTCACATAAAACGCGCCACAGAGAGCCTGGAGGAGTTCAGGACCCGCTCAGCTCTTCAGGCAGGGTTCTTCGATGTGTACAACGACGTTAGATGGTACCTGCGCAGAGATGAGCCTAACAGGGAGGTTATGCTGCAGGTGCTGCGCGACTGGGTCAGGCTGCTTGCCCCCTATGCACCCGCGCTCTGTGAGGAGGTGTGGAGCCTTCTCGGAGAGAAGGGTTATGTAAGCCTCGCCCCATGGCCGGAATACAGGGAGGAGCTCGTCAATCAGGAGGCCGAGCTGGGCGAGGAGCTGATTTCGAGAACCCTTGAGGATATAGAGAGCATCATAAAGGTGACCGGAATTAGGCCCGGGAGGATTTACCTCTACGTTGCACCGCACTGGAAGTGGCGAATGCTGGAGCTGCTCAACGAGCTGAAGCCAGAGTTTAAGAATGCCATGCAGGTGCTCATGCAGGATGAGGAGCTCAGAAGACATGGAAAGAAGGTGGCAAAGCTTCTGCCAGCTCTTATCGGGGACCCCTCAAAGATAGAGTTCAGGGGGTATGTAGAGGAACTCAGCGTGCTTGAAGAGGCAAGAGGCTTTTTTGAGAGAACCTTTAATGCAAGAGTCGTGGTGCAGAGGGCAGAGGGCGAGGACATATACGACCCGGCGAAAAGGAGCGGCAAGGCGATGCCCATGAAGCCCGCTATTTATGTTGAATGAGCTTTTCAGCCAGCCTGTGGGCCAGCCTTTTTATGTCATTGCTCGCCGGAGCTTCCGGATGGGAGGATACCAGCGGTGTCCCTTCTACGACAGAGCTTCTGACCAGGGGGTCTTCGCGGATGGTGCCCAGCACCTTCTCACCCAGGATTGTCTCCAGCTCCTCAGCGGGTATGTCGTACTCCCCGCCCACCCTGTTGACCACCGCACCAGCTGTCTGTTTGCCGGCCTTCCTCGCCAGTATCTTCATCTTGAGCGCACCTGCTACGGAGGGAATGTCCGGATTGAGCACCAGCAGCACGGCCCCGGAGGCTCTGACAGCAGCACGGGTGTCCTCTTCAAGCCCCGGGGGGCAGTCCACCAGCACCAGGTCGCTGGAGCGCTCAAGGAGAGAAGTCAGCTGCCCCAGACGCTCCAGGTCAAGCTCCCGTAAAAGGGCGGTGAGCTGCACACTGCCGAAGACCACACTGAGGGTTGGCGTGAGGCTTCTGACAATCTCCTCGGGGGCAGCCCTTCCGGATAGAAAATCGTGCAGTGTTGGGTGGGCGTCCTCATAGCCGAAGAGCAGACCCTGGGTTGAGCCTTCAATATCTGCATCAACAATGGTTACCCTGTATCCGCGCTCTGACAGAACCACGCCCAGGTTGGCGCACAGCACGCTCTTACCTACCCCTCCTTTACCAGAAGCAATGGATATGCATGACATCTGCTAACCTCTCTTGGGCGGATTCCTGAGAAGCCATTCCACACTCTCCGCAAATCTTCTGGTGTCTATGGGCTTTGTGAAGTACCAGTCCGCACCGCTGTCCTCGAGGGCGCGCACTTTGTCCTCGTCCATGCTCTTTGCGCTGAGCATGGCCACCGTGGTGGAGCGGGTGTCGCTGCTCTGCTTTATAATCTTGCACAGCTGGTATCCGCTGAGGCCGGGCATCATTATGTCCAGAAGCACCAGGTCGGGCTTTTCCTCCTTCATCCTGCGCAGCGCCTCTCTGCCGTCGCGGACAGTTATGACCCTGTGCCCCCTGCTGCCCAGCAGCCTCTTCAGAAGAATCAGTATGTCCTCCTCGTCGTCCACAACCATAATGGTAGCCAAGCTCATACCCCCGGAATTTAGATATGCGTGGCGCCATAAAATACTTTTTCCCCGTCATCCAGTTTAATTCTGTGAAGGATGCAATCTGCGACCTGCGCTATCTGCTGGAGCGCGGCTACAACCGCAGCGTGGCGGTGAAGGTGGTGGGAGACAGGTACAGGCTTACAAAGGAGCAGCGAAATCTGCTGCTGCGCTGCGTCTATGCGAGAGCGGAGGCGGAGGCGCACAGGAGAAAGCTTCTCAAGGCGGAGCAGGTGAGGGGCAGAGGGCTCGTTATAGACGGCTACAATGTGCTGATAACTGTTGAGAGCTGGCTCCGCGGCAGCCCCTGCATAGCCTGCGACGACGGCGTGGTGCGCGACGTGAGCGGGGTCTACGGGAAGCACCGCTTCGAGAGCGGCGTAACCGACACCGCCCTGGACGCAATCTTCACCGCCCTGAAGGGGCTCTCTCCCTCCAGCGCGGAGTTCATCTTCGATTCCATGGTGAGCTTCAGCGGCAGGTTGTGCGCCTATATAAACAGGACTGCTCGGAATTGGGGTATTGGAGTCGTTGCGAGAACCGCCCGGGCACCCGACAGGGAGCTGCTTAACCTGAGAGAGGTGGTGTGCACCAGCGACATGGGTGTAATTGCACGTGCCGTGAGAGTCTTCGACCTCGCCGGCTATGTTATTCCGCAGGAGGAGCTGCTCCGCCTGCCGGATTGCGAAGATTTATATGAGCTCAGGTTTTAAATTAAATAGGGATTGCGATGGCAGAGGAGGTAAGGGTGACTCTTATAAAGGAGATAGGGGATTCTCCGGTGATTATAGAGGGGCTGCCGGGCGTTGGCCTGGTGGGCGGAATAGCTGCCAATTTCATGATAGACAGGATGGAGATGGAGCTGGTGGGTTTTGTGGAGTCCCGCCTCCTTCCACCGGTGGCGCTGCTCCGCAATGGCATAACACAGCGCCCCTTCAGAATTTATGCCAGCAACGGCGTAGCCGTGCTGTACAGCGAGGTGCCCATTGCACCTGCGCTGGTTTTCGACCTGAGCAAGAAGATCGTTGAACTCGCCTCCTCTGTGGGAGCAAGGCAGGTGGTTACCCTGGCGGGGATACCCTCACCGATGAAGGAGCCAGCGGTTTACGGTGTTGCAACCTCCCGTGAAATGATAGACTTCCTCAGGGAGGGTGAGGTGGAAATCCTCAAGGAGGGCGTTATTAGCGGCATGCCGGGTCAGCTGCTGCTGGACTGCGCTCATGCGGGCTTGCCGGCGCTGTGCCTGCTCGCCCAGACGCCCGGGATGAACCCAGACCCGAGGGGTGCGGCGGAGCTTATTAAAGTGCTCAACCGTCTGCACGGCTTTAACATAGACGTGGAGCCGCTGATACAGGAGGCAGAAGCCATAGAGGCGAAGCTGGAGGAGCTGGCGAAGCAGACGCGCAAGCTGAAGCAGCAGGAGGTTAAGGAACTCCCCATGTTCTACTGAGGTGGTGGCGATGAAGGTCTTCGGCTTAACCGGAATCTCAAAGCGCGTTATAGACGAGCTGGTGGAGCACGGGGTCAAGACCATAGAGCTCAGGAGTTCGCAGAATGTGCTCGCGGCCTCCCGCGCAGAGGTGGGGGAGCTTGTCTTTCTGACGCCCCACAGCCCCGAAGAGCTTGTACCGGGGGCAGAGGGGGTGCTTGCAAGGATTATGGAAAAGCATCTGGGATTCAGGCGCATAGGAGTGTTCTCCCAGGAGGAGTCTGAGGAGAGGGAGGTGCTGGTGGCGAGGCTCAAGCTCAGCCTGGTGAACATCTGCAGGGCCTCCACATACGAAGCCAGGGAGGAGTTCAGGGAGGTGAAGTTCCACTTCAGCGCCTCCACCTTTGAGTGCTGGTGAGTTTAATAATTCTTTTCAACAGCACCTCTTTTTTATTTGAGGGGACTCGTAGCCTAGCCTGGACAGGGCGTCGGCCTTCTAAGCCGAAGATCGCGGGTTCGAATCCCGCCGAGTCCGTTGCGGGGCACCCTCCCGGGTGCCTACAGCAGCGCCGGGAAGTAGGGCAGGAGCAGAGTCATCAGCTTTCTGTCCACGCCAAGAAGTATCGCCACGCCGGTGAGGATTATAACCCACCCCGCGGCACGTCTTATGTGCTCCGAATTCCTTCTGAGCCACTCCAGCCTGGATGCGTAGCGCCTGCTGCCGTAGGCTATGGCGAGCACTGCCGAGCCGAAGCCGAGGGAGTAGAAGAAGAGGAGCACAGAGCCTTTGAGTATGCTGCCCTTTACCATAACGTAGGAGAGGATGGAGCCCAGCACTGGTCCAACGCACGGAATCCACACGACGCCCAGGCTCATTCCCAGAAGCAGCGCGCTGCCCAGCGACTCCCCGGCTGAGGAGGGCGAAATTCCTGCAGAGAGGCGTGAGGTGTACCTTACAAAGGCGGCATGGAGGGTGTCCTCCACCATGACTGCGCCGAAGAGGATTATAAAGCCCACCGCCAGGTAGCGCAGCACGTCGCCCAGGGGGCTGGCAAGCACGCCCATAGCCGAGAAGGCCCCGCCCATCAGGGTAAAGGTGATGGACATCCCCAGCACTATTGCGAGGGGCCTGAGCCTGCTGCCAACGCTGCCCGCAAGAAGGGGAGGCAGCACGGGGAGGATGCAGGGCGTGGCCACGCTAACAGCACCCGCTACAAAAGCAAGCAGCAGCGAGGGCTCCGCCATTCACAGCCTCCCGCTAAAGAAGCTCCTGGATCAGCTTCTCCAGGTTGCGCGCCATGGCAACCACATCGTCGCCCGTGGGATGGGGGTTGAGCATTATGTTTCCATTCACTATAAGCGTTGGCGTCTCCTCAACGCCGTAGCTCACCGCCCGTCTTATGTTCTCCTGGGCCTCTGCTTGGGCCGCACCTGAGCGGAGCTGCTTCTCAAACTCCTCACCAAGGCCGAGCTCCCTTGCAAGAGAAACCAGCACCTCAATGTCGCCTATATCCCTGCCCTCCTCAAACCTTGCCCTGAACATGGCGTCCGCCATCTCCGTGCCCAGGCCCATGCGCTCGGCTATTATGTACGCCTCCACCGTCTTTATGGACTGCTCCCCCCACACTATGGGAACCAGCTCCAGCTCCAGGGCGTCCCCGTACCTGCTTTTCAGCTGGTGCTTGATAGGATTAAAGCGGTAGCAGTTGTCGCAGTAGAAGCTCAGAAACTCCACTATCTTAACCCTGCCAGGCTCGGAATCGGCCGGTAGTGGAAGCACGGGATAGAGCCCCATCACAAGCTGCTGCTCCTGCGGGGGATGCTGCACCTGTTCTCCTGGGGGAGGCTCCTCTCTGCCTCCGCCGATGGTGAAGACCAGCGCTACCGCCAGGATGAGTATGAAGACAATCACCCCCTTCCTCCCGGCTCCGTTTTCCGTCTTCTTTTTTTTCACCATGCTAACCTCCCCCCATGTTGAAGGAGGCTATCTCCTCCCTGGTATGGCACCCCTCCATGCACCTCTCGCGGGCAACTTCTTCCTCTTTTACGCCAACCTGGGTCTCAAGCTTCAAAATCTCGCCAGTAACGGGGTCGATCTCTGCTCTGAGCATGTTGAGTCCCTCCTCGCTTCCGAACTTGCAGCCGCACTCCCTCTCCACCAGCTCCACCTTCCAGGTATAGTTGCCTGTGGCAATATCATATTTCAGGTTTATCCGGGTTATCCTGCGGCTCTCATTCTGCAGATACTGGTCTATAAACGACCTCGCCTCGGGATTGCCTTCCACAATCGCCAGCGCCTCCTGAGCGGTAACGGGAAACTCGAGCTTATCTCCGGGAGGAGAGTCTGACTTAGCAGTACAGCCCAGGGTAAGGGCAACCAGGAATACGGCAAGCACCAGCCTCAAGTCCATTCTACCACATCATTAAAATTTTTTTGAACTGCTTTTCTACTTTTTCCCAAATTGTTTCCAGTTTTATCGCCGCATCCTAACCTTTAAATAGATTCCCGCACTCCGGGAAGTAAGCAAATCTGTTTACAATTGACAAAAGATTTTTATCCGTGCGTCCGGATTTAACCTCATGGAGCTGAAGGAATTCCACGATGTGGTGAGCATTGCTGAAGCCAGAAGACGCCTTAAGGAGCACCTCTCTCTGGAGCATGGGGTGGAGGAGGTTCCGCTGGACAGCGCCCTGGGCAGGGTGCTGGCGCGCGACATAGTGGCGCAGGTGGATGTGCCGCCCTTCGACAGGGCGAGCATGGACGGCTACGCAGTTGTTGCGAGAGACACCTTCTATGCCGATGAGGAGTCGCCGGTTGAGCTCCTGCTCCAGGGCTACATCCGCGCGGGAGATGATGCACAGCATGAGGTAATGCCGGGCACCTGCGTGGGCATAGCCACCGGAGCCGCGATGCCGCGCGGTGCAAACGCCGTCGTAATGGTGGAGTACACGGAGCAGGTGGAGAGGAATGGGGGAAGGTATGTAAGGATTTACAAGCCCGTCGCACCTGGAGAGAATGTGATGGCCGCCGGCGCAGATATAATGCGGGGTGAGGTGGTGCTCAGAGAGGGTACAAAGCTCACACCGCGCGAGATAGGCGTGCTTGCGGCGCTGGGAATGCGCAGCGTTGAGGTTGTCCGCAGGCCCAGGGTGGCGATTATATCCACGGGCGACGAGATTCTACCCCCGGGAGAGGAGTTGAGCTTCGGGAAGATATACGATGTGAATGCGTACGCCCTTGCCCAGGCGGTGCGTGAGTGCGGCGGCGAGCCGGTGCATCTGGGAATAGTGGGGGATAGCGCCGAAGAGCTCAGGGCAAAGCTGGAGAAGGCGCTCTCCTGCTGCGACGTGGTGATAACTTCCGGCGGAACAAGCGCCGGTGTTGGAGATTTGAGCTACCGCGTAATAGATGAGCTGGGCGAGCCGGGGATACTTGTGCATGGCGTTGCGATAAAGCCCGGGAAGCCGATGATAATAGGCGTCGCCAGGGGAAAGCCAGTCTTCGGCCTGCCGGGCTATCCCACGTCTGCTATGGTTACCTTTGATGTGTTTGTGGCACCGCTGCTGCGTTCACTCGCACGTCTCGAGGCGCCAGAGCGCAAGCGTATTAGAGCTAAGACTGCGATGAAGTTCTACTCCGCGGGGGGACGCTACGAGTACAAGCTTGTAAACCTGGTTCGCGGCAGCGACGGGAGCTACAGCGCCTACCCTGTGCTCACAGGCTCGGGGGCGATCACGACACTCGCCGAGGCGGATGGCTACATAGAGATACCCGAGAATGTGGAGATGCTGGGTGAGAATGAGGAGCACGAGGTGGTGCTCCTGAGTGAGGGGATACGTCCGGCGGATCTGACGATTATAGGCAGCCACTGCATAGGCGTGGACCTCCTTGTTAGTCTGATGAGCAGGGAGAGGCCGATTAAGGCGAAGATTATCAACGTGGGTTCCTCCGGAGGGTTGAGGGCGGTGCGGCGGGGTGAGAGCGATATCTCGGGTACGCACCTTATAGACGAGGCCACGGGGGAGTACAATCTGCCCTTCATCCACCGCCTGGGGCTGGCGGATAAAGCTTATTTGGTCAGGGGCTACAACAGGGAGCAGGGCTTTGTTGTGGCAAAGGGCAATCCGAAGGGTATCTCGGGCGTGGCCGACCTGCTGCGCGAGGAGGTGAGGTTTATAAACCGCAACCCTGGCTCGGGAACGCGCGTGCTCTTTGATCTGGAGCTTAAGAAGCTCGCTGAAGAGCGGGGGGTGGGGGTGAAGGAGCTTGCGCGGGAGATAAGGGGCTACGAGATTGAGGCCAAGTCCCATTCCGCTATAGCGGCAGCCGTGGCGTACGGTAGGGCGGACGTTGGCCTGGCGATTCGCACTGTGGCGGAGCAGTATGATCTGGACTTCATTCCACTCAGGGAGGAGAAGTACGACTTCGCGGTGCCCGGGGAAAAGTTCTCCAAGCGGGAGGTGAAAAGGTTCATCGACACCCTCGCCTCTAAGGAGTTCAGACGTCTTCTTGAGGATACTCCAGGCCTGGCTCCAGACAGGGAAACGGGTAGGGTTATATACGAGCCCGGGTAATTTTTAAGCATGTACCGCAGGATTCTCGTGGCCACCGACGGCTCCTACCATGCGAAGCGTGCCGAGGACAGGGCGCTCCGCCTGGGAGTCAGATTTAACGCCAGGGTTACCGGGGTTTATGTGGTGGACAGAGCGCGCTACCAGTGGGCTGAGGAGCTGATGCAGGAGATATACAGTAAGACGAGGGAGGAGGGCGAGAAGGTGCTTTCCAGTTTCAGGGAGAGGGCGCAGGAGCTGGGGCTGGGGGTGGATGTCAGGCTGAGAGAGGGCAGCCCGAGCGAGGAGATTATAAAGGAGGCGAGGGAGGGAGGCTACGACCTGATTGTGCTCGGTTCCAGAGGCATGACCCCCGAGGCTTTTGCCCTGGGAAGCGTGGTGCAGCGTGTTGTGAGACGTGCACCCTGCGATGTGCTGGTGGTAAGGGGATAGGTATTGAGCGAGCATGGTCTTTTT
>Ga0256830_1000535_pt1 | contig 29792 bp, 27 predicted proteins | sample 128326metaG_FD_190537 | JGI IMG/M metagenome (GOLD analysis project Ga0256830, IMG submission 190537) | Hydrothermal vent microbial communities from Lau Basin, Pacific Ocean - 128-326 | ecosystem: Environmental > Aquatic > Marine > Hydrothermal vents | place: Pacific Ocean: Lau Basin | collected... | reverse complement strand
CCGCTACGGCAAAAAATGGCGCGGAGGAAACCTCGTATTCTCTTACTGTTACACAAATTGCAAAAGCCAACAAATTCAAGACAATTGAATTTGCGGACAAATCCACCAGTATAGGTACAGGAACATTAACGTTTACTCAAAACACCGTGCCGCCAACCAATACCACGGTAACGATTGCGGATGGATCCCTGGAAGGAATAAGGGATGCAATTAATGATGCCGACTTTGGCGTTGAAGCCAGTATTATTTTTAATGGCACAGGTTATGTGTTGAGTATGGCAACCGATACGGGCACTGAAAGCGCCATATCCGATGTGGTAGTGTCAACCACAAGCGGTGACCTAAGTGATTTTGCCAAAGCAAATTTGATCGATATACAAACTGCCCAAGATGCCAAGTTTTCACTTAATGGTGTGGATATTACCAGTCAAACCAATACCATTTCCAATATTATTGATAATGTGACGCTGGAGTTAAAAGCCGGTGATGGTGGTATTGCCACCGAGACATTAACGATTGGGCGGGATACATCATCTGTTGAAGAGGCTGTTCAGTCCTTTGTTGATGGTTACAACAGTTTGATTACCGGAATAAACAGTGCAACTTATTACGACTCTGAATCCGAGGAGAGTGGTGTACTTATTGGCGATCCCACGGTACGTGGTATTGTTACCCAATTGCGGAATATGCTGAATACCACCGTCGGCGACAGTACTGTCGAGTTCAATTCCTTTGCAAGCATTGGTATTTTGACAGCCCGTGACGGTACCCTGGAGTTTGATTCGTCCAAGTTAAGCAGTGCATTACAAAGTAAACCGGATGAAATACAGGCCTTATTTGCCGGCGGGATGGCAAGCACGCCGTCCTTGGATACCAGTATCGTCAGTGTAACGGATAATATTGGTGCCGGGACTTATCTGGTCGATATAACCAGCGTGCCGGAGCGAGGCATTCATGCCGGCACGGAGTTTACGCCGGGCAGTTTTGATTTTTCCGGGGAGACATCGGGTACGACTGGCAGTTTGGCATTTAATGTAACAATTGATGGGGTATCCTCGGCCGATATTTTTCTTCCGCCAGCGGATTATACGCTTTCCAGTGTTTTGTTATCTGGGCAAAGTGTGGCCGCCGCCCTTCAGAAAGCCATCAATGATGACGCTAGTACTAATAATAGAGGATACAGTACCACAGTAACCTTTGAGGAAAGTGCAACAACACCGGGTGACTACAGTTATAAAATTGCATCCAATAAATACGGTTTGTCATCAAGCGTGGAATTAACACCAATCGGCGGTTCATTGGCAGCTTTGCTGAATATTGGTAACGCCGGCAATCCAGCAGTTGGAGCTAATGGTGCTGGTACCATCGCGGGAGAGGCCGCTACATTTGATGGCAACCGAATGACAGGAACCGGTTTGTATTCTGGCTTTGTACTGGATATTACCGGTGGTAGCACAGGAATTCGCTCCATAAATGTGAGTGAGGGCAATATCGGCCGGATTGATTCACTATTAAATTCGTTGTTGGATAGTGACGGATCGCTTCAGGCAAAAACCGACGGTTTAAATGCGTCGATTGCGACGGTTAACCAGCAACGGGAGGACTTGGCTGCGCGTTTGGATGATTTGGAGGCACGGCTTATTAAAAAATTCAGTGCGATGGATGGGTTGGTTGCACAACTTAATTCAACGGGCAGCTATTTAGCTACCCAATTAGAGCAAGTTGCAAATATAGGAAGAAAATAGCAGTGATTATTGACACGAACAGTAAAATTAATTTCCGAGGAGTTGAGTTATGAGTTCCATAAAAGCGCGAAGTGCACTAAAGGAATATGGCAAGGTTAGCGTACAATCAGGTGCATCTTATGCGAGTCCTCATCGTCTTATCTCCATGTTGCTTGATGGTGCATTGGAAAAAATTTCTTCTGCTAAAGGGTTTATGCAGCGTGGTGAAATTGCTAACAAGGGGAATTACATTAGCTGGGCAATTTCAATTGTTGAAGGTTTACGTTTAAGCCTTGATGCTGAAAAAGGGGGAGAGTTAGCTGAAAACCTTAACAATCTGTATGATTATATGAGTCGCCGTTTGGTCGAAGCTAACCTTCACAACAGTGAAGAGATGCTCGATGAAGTATCTGATTTGCTTAACACCATAAAAAGTGCATGGGAAGAAATCCCCGCTGATTTGCAAGGGGGGTCTACTGCGCCAGAGTCAACGGTAAATATTGCCGGTACAGCGGTTGAAGATGGTGTGTAAAAAGACAGGTCTGAAACATGCGTTATCTTGAGCATCTTAATTGTATTATCAATATCACCCGTCAAATGCTGACTTCGGCAAAGTCTGGTGACTGGGATCAGGTTATTCAACTGGAGGCGCGGAGAGAGAATATGTTGAAGGTCATGGGGGCAGTGTCTTCCGATACCCCAGTTGCTGATGCAATTGAAGGCTTGAGACATCTTGTCGCATTGAATACCGAATTGACGGAGTTAGGTGTGATTGAAAAGTCAGCGTGTTTAAATCAATTTGATGAAAATCAAAAAAGCAAAAAAGCATTTAATGCGTATACTGCCTATTGAGCGGGTTTATTTGGCTTGAAAATCAGGCCTTAAATGTTCAATCAGTTCTCCGATGTAATCTTCATAGTTTCGCCATTTTTCCACTGAGGTTTGATAAATAGGTTGCCTAACCTGCCATTTGCTTGCGCTGCTCACTTGTGAATGTGACTGGTAAAACGTGAGGCATTTATCGTCCCACGGAATGTCGCAAGCGGCAATGAGCTTTTTACTTTCAGTTAGCTGGTCGCTTACCAGTTTTTCGTAGTTTACCTCATAAATCTGATTTTTTAACAGGGATTTCCAGTGTTGCATTAAACGGACGTATTCATTATAGAACAAAGCAAGTGTTTTCAGCTTGTAGCTATACTGGTGCTGTTTTTCAAAATTTTGAAAAAAGCAGGACAGGGCGGTGTCGAGTGGATTGCGGTTGCAGTGTATAATTATGCTTTCGGGAAACAATATTTTAATTAAGCCAATATGTAAAAAATTTGTGGGGGACTTGTCCGTGATGTTGAATTCAGGGATGTTCATTTTTTTTATTTCCCTATAAACCGCAGAAGATATTATGGCGATATGATTGTGGGTGATGTGATTTACGCAGTTGGGGTAGTTTTGTTTGGACTGCATGATTTCGGGAAGCTCATCAACAATATTGCCGATGAAGCCGATTTCACCGGCACTGAAAACAGCCTGATGGCGTGAAATAACCTGTTCAATCAGCGTTGTACCTGAACGGGGCATGCCAACGATAAAAATGAATTTTTTTAGCGATTTTTTTTCCTGTCGGCTTGTGAGTTTCGTCATAACTTCAGGGGTATATGTGGAAACTAATTGATCAACATATTGTGAGAACTGCTCAATATTGTAGCCCTGATATTTGAGTGAGTTTCCGGTTTGGTAATACCTAAAAGCGGTTTGATAGTCAGCAATATCGTCGTGTATTTTTCCCAGCGCAAAATTCAGCTTAATCTTTTCCTGTGTGCTCAATTTATCTTCGGCTAACAACTTTTTTACACTTGAGATGTAATCGTTGTCGTTGGTTGTGAATTTATGCGACTGGGCGTAATTGTAATGCGCCTCGATACAGCGAGGGGATATAGTAAAGGCTGTTTTCAGGTGAATATCCGCTTGAGTCAAATCACCTGTATGCTGAAATGCGACACCGATATTGTTATAGGCCAGTGCAAAATCAGGTTTGAGCTCGATTGCTTGTTGATAAAAATAAATTGCTGTAGTGATATCTTGCGCTTTTTGATGGGCGAGGGCCAGATTGTAAAACATGTCAGGGTCGTTGTTCTTTATTGATGCGGCCTTTGACAGCAAGGGTATTGCAGTATCCGGTTGGTCAGTCTCGACAAAAATCAGTCCCAGATAATGCAGTGCATCAAGATTATTTGGTGATATTTCTATCACTTGCTGATAGAGATTTACCGCCAGTACAAAGTCGCCTGTTTTATGTGCAGACATCGCGTTTTGCATCAGCTCTGATGTAAGGCTTTCTAATGTGTGTGTTGTCAAGTTCATTTGGTTATGATTTTCAGTTCTCTTAAATGGTTAGCGGAAATTGATACGAATACTTAACGTGGATATTGAGATAGTTTTGTTTATGCGGAGCTATAATACTGGAACGGCATGCTTTGTGGTTATATAGGTTGTTGTTATCAAGCGCAGGTGAGTCATAATTACGCTTAGAGGAGAAGCTTGGTGAATATATTGTGGATTTTGTTTTTCCCTTTAAGGAAATTGCCTACGGGGGGGGTAACCTCAGCTATTGCCAGTGCCAGGTATCGGGCGATTATTCCGGCAATGAATTTGGCTAAATATCATCATGTGAATATTCTAACGATAGAGCATAATTCGGAAATCGATCAGGCCCAGCTGCTTAAAGAAGTCGATGTCGTTATTGTGTCGAAAAGTTATTTCAAGGTTGTGGAGAGCTTTGCGGAATATGCAACAGGCAAAGGTGTTCCGGTGATATTTGATGTATGTGATGATCATTTTTCATCGCCTGAGCATCGAAGCCATTATATGAATATGTGCCGTTTGTCAGCGGCCACGGTTGCCAGTACCAAGACGATTTGTGATGTGATTGAAAAAAATACGGGGAAATTGGCTCGGTTAATCTCGGATCCCTATGAGATGCCAAAGGGGACACCACATTTTAAAGCGAAAAAAAACTTAAGTCTGCTTTGGTATGGGCATTCGTCGAATATCGTTTCGCTCGCCCATTTCTTCCCGCAGCTACGTTTACTTGAAGGTGAGTTTCAGATATCTTTGAAAGTGGTTACTGCTATTGTTCCGGCAATAGAAAATGAGTTATCGATGATTACCGCTGGTCAATCCAAGTCGATGGAGGTGGAAGTGATACCCTGGTCTTTGGATAAAATGGCAGATCATTTTGCTTGGGCGGATATTGTGATAATACCGACTCTGGATGACCAGCAAAGAATAGTAAAAAGCCCCAATCGTTTATTTGAAGCAATGTGGAGTGGGTGTTACGTGGTCGCTGGGGTAATCCCTTCTTACCAGGATTTTTCAAAATGGGCATGGGTGAATAATGATTTGATTTCAGGCATACGTCAAGCGATGAAAAATCCCAAAAAAATTAATAAAAAAATTGCTAAGGCACAAAAATATATTGCTAATAATCATAGTCCGGAGATTATTGCAAATCATTGGCAGTCTTTGTTGGAAAATGTAATTAAAAACTCCGTTCTAACGAAGGGGGAAATAACTTGAGGTAGAGTAAAGTGTTTTTCAATTAGCTTGCCTAGCGTTTAATGTAGAAACCATCTGGGGCGCAGGTGAACCCAAACTTCATTTCTTGTTCCTTGTCTGGGGTTAAAACATTTTGATGCGTCGCCAAATATTCATGAATTGCTTCATAGGGGCCATCTCCAAATTCAGCCCTTACTGGGTGTCCATTTATGCAGGTGTCTTCAACTACCAAATAATCTCCAGGATTTAGTAGTGGGACAAATGCGTTTAATTCTCTTATTACATGGTCTTTTCTATGATCGGAATCCAGAATTAGAAACAAGGGCTTTCTCTTTTTAGGTAGTGAGCTAATAATTGCATTTGCAAGATTGGCAGCGCCGCTATCACCAATGATAAATTTTAATCGTTCGTGTGGGGGAGCTGTGTTTGAGTCAGCATCAATATCAATGCTTATTACAATTCCTTCAGCATCTCTGGCCTCTAGTGTGTCTGCAAAAAAAAGCGCTGAGCCACCATGCCTAGAACCTGTTTCGATAACCCAACCAATATCTCTGGCATTAATTATCTCTTGATAATTCCACATGTCTGAAACACTTTTAAGTGTGCGAACACCTCTGTATTTTACGTGCTTCCAAACATTTGTGTTGTAATACCATTGCATGTACTCATCGCAAACTTTATTTAACATAATGTGTACCATCGCTCGACTAATTTTGTGTATTAAGCATAGTTTATGCCGAATTGCTGTGGGGTTTTAAGATGCGTTATGCTAGGAAGCCAGTAAGTGTAACAATTTTAACTACAAATAATTTGTTTCTTACGCTAATTAAGCGGGTGAGGTTGATTAATTGAAATTAGATATTTTCTGCCGTTTTAGCTCACTTTTTTCTCCTGATTTTGTATCCAGCCAGAATTCAAATATGATATCGGGATATTTTTTTGATATCTGTATTATCTTGTGTTCCCACCATTGAATGGGTTGTATTGTGCAGTGGGCATTTTCACCATTGGGCAAGGTTTTTTTGGCGGGGTAACAGGCAATATTGGCATAGACAAACCGAGTGGCAAATGAAAATAGGCCTTTTATGATCCAGTCAATATCTTCTTCAGGGCAGTGCTCAAGTACATCGGTGCAAATTACGCCATCAAATGTTTCGGATGGTAATTTATTGAAGGGAGCGTAGCATGGATCATAACACTTGAGTTTGTCTATTCCCCAGTATTCCGGGATACTGTTATATTTCTTGCCCGTATCTTTTATTATGACTGGTATTTTTGTGTATTGAACACCCTTTCCACTACCGTAATCCAGTATAGATTTGGCATTTGTTTTTTTGATGATGTTTTTTATATTCGGTGCCTGAGGAATCAGACTTTGGCCTGGAAAAGTCTGGTTTGCCGAAAGGCCAATATTTTTTTCTCCTTCTACGTGGAGTTGTTCGTATTGATTAATGAGCTCCAGGTAACGTTGGCTAGGGTTTTCCCGGCTGTACATGTGGCCTTCTTCATTGTGGAGTGTCATAGTTAATGGGTACTTTTTTTTGATTGAGTGATTCAGTTATTGCTGAATAAAAAGTAATTGTCTTACAAGGGGGTCTTTTACCACCCCAGTGATTTAATATCATTGAGTATACTGTTGATGTTTTCTTCATCTTCCGCCGTTTTATTTAAACGCTCTGTATTTTCTTTAAAATTTGACAAGGCTGTTTGTGGCGACAAGAATAGACCCTCTATAAATAAGAGTACAAGGCTGGGATGTAATATTGTCGCTTGATCGACATTTTTTCTGGCGAAATGATGAATACGGTCGAGTTTCTCGCTGTCTTCGATTTTCCAACCAAGCTTTTTAAACATAATGGGTAGATATAGCGTCTTTAGTGAAAAGCTGGTTTCGCCTTTTTGCATGCAGACCCGTTCAAAGGTTTCAAGCCAAACAACAGGTAGGGCGCTGAATAGTTCGCTATTTTCACTGAGTATTTCTACGATGTCGTTTGAAAGAAAATCATCCATGATTAAATCAATTTCTTCCACAGTATTTGCCTGGGACAGCAATAGGATAATATAGTCCAGGAAATTTAGGATTCGTTCGTCATATTGTACGGCTGGTTTTGTTTTTGTGTTTTCTGTAATCATTTTCGTTGCTCGCAGTTTTCCATTATTCTTTTCTCTTCATGCCATTCTTTTGCGTATTCACAATTAGTGTATTCGTTAAAGTATGGCCCGCCTATTGTAAAATGCACCAGTGAAACGTCGCTGTTGGGCTTGTCGTAGCCGACGAGATGGTTCCAGCGATGGGGGATCTCACCAATTAAATCATCAGATTCAAGCCATTTAAATTGATGTAGTTCAAGTCCGCTTGCTGTGTTGACATATTCCGGCGTTAGCTTTTGGCATTTTTTATTATTAAAGAGCATGACGCTGGACCAGTTTTTTTTAGGGTATTTACTCTGGGGGGCACCAAGAAACTTTGTGTTTTCTTCAGGGTTGTGATTGTGTTTAACAACTTGAACAGCATATTGCTCATCAGCCAAGGCAATAAGATTGGAAATGTCGTCCATTACAATCATGTCGCAATCCATGAAAATGGACCAGCCATTGAAATCCGATAAATACGGTGTTAAAAAACGTGTGAATGAAAAATCGGTGGATTGCAGCGGATTTTTCTCGCGATTAAAAATACTGCTTAATTGGCTTAGTGCTATTGGCGTCACTGAAATCGGTTGCGAGGCATGGCGCAAAATACTGTGCGCCAAAACGCTATAGGTAATCGCCTCTCGCGGATCATATCCAATAAATACGCGTATCATAGGTATTTGCCATTGTAAATTGTTAGTCTTACTTAGCTTAATGCAGGGGGCGTGCCGAGTTTGTGTTTTTGTATTTGAGCATGGATTTCCGATTGAAATGACAATACTTGGTCTGAAAAGGGGGAAATAATTCAAGGCAATTTGTTTACTGTTTGCCGCCGATGCGGTAATAAATTTCCGCAGTTTAAGTGGTGCGATGATGAGTATTTGTTATTGGTGTTGCCAATGTCGCGCAAATGTAGTTTGATGTGTTAATAACCCGGTTATGGTGGAGCGTATTTTGGTGTGCTTGTTTCTTGAACAAAAAAGAAGGCCGATGGGTGCGTATTATTAAATTATCATGGGTAGATATAAGGTGATGGATGTTAAACGATAAAATTGTCCTGATTACTGGTGGTACAGGTTCATTCGGCCGAAAGTTTGTTGAGCATTTATTAGCTAATTATACACCCAAGAAGCTCATTATTTTTAGCCGGGATGAACTCAAACAATCGGAAATGGCTTCTTTGTTTCCTAAAAAAGAATATTCATTTCTTCGTTTTTTTATTGGGGATATTCGAGATAAAAGTCGATTGTATCGTGCGCTGGAAGATGTTGATGTTTTAATTCATGCGGCGGCCATGAAGCAGGTGGACACCTGTGAGTACAATCCTTTCGAGGCGATTAAAACCAACGTTAATGGTTCCGCCAATGTGATCGAAGCTGCACTGGATTGCAATGTGGAGACGGTTATTAACTTGAGCACGGATAAAGCTGCGAACCCAATTAATTTGTACGGTGCTACAAAATTATGCGCCGATAAAATGTTTGTTGCTGCTAATAAATATCGCGGAAAACGGCGAACCCGGTTGGCAGTGGTAAGATATGGCAATGTGGTTGCGAGTAGAGGCAGTGTTATCCCGCTCTTTTTTAGGCAAAAAGAAACAGGTGTTCTCACCATTACCGATCTTGCTATGACTCGATTCTGGATTAGCCTGGAAGAAGCTGTTAGGTTTGTTTTAAGCAGTATGGAAATCATGTCTGGCGGCGAAATATTTGTGCCTAAAATTCCGAGTATGAAAATAGTTGATTTGGCCAGGGCTATTGCACCTGATTGCAGGCTTGAGACCGTTGGAATCAGGCCAGGGGAAAAGTTGCACGAGGTTATGATTGCAAGGGACGATGCGCGGTACACCATTGAGCTTGACGATCGATTTGTTATTTTTCCTACTGATATTTCGTATGATGAAGAACGACAGCGTAAGGCGGATGTGCTGGGTGGTCAGTGTTGTGGTAACGATTTTGAGTACAGTAGTGAAAAAAATACGCAGTGGTTATCTGTAGAACAGCTGGGGAAAATTGTCTCAGATTCTGGATATTGACCGGCTTGGACGATAAATTGACCACAAAATTCAGAAATACACAGGAAATGTTGCCTTATGGTCGGCAGTCTATAGACCAAGATGATATTGATGCTGTCGTTGGTGTGTTAAAATCACCGTGGCTGACAACTGGGCCAAAAGTTACCGAGTTTGAGGATGCTGTAGCACTATATGTAAAGGCAGAATATGCGGTTGCGGTGAGTAGTGGTACCGCTGCTTTGCACTGTGCTATGGCCGCTATCGGTATTGCGACAGGTGATGAAGTTATTGTGCCGGCAATCACTTTTTTGGCAACAGCAAACTGTGTTGTTTACCAGAGAGCAAAGCCTGTTTTTGCTGATGTTTGTCCCGATACTCTTCTTATTGATCCTGATAGTGTAAGGTCACTTATAACAGCAAATACAAAAGCCATTATTGCCGTAGATTATGCTGGACAGCCTTGTGACTATGATACTTTAAGAGCGATTGCGAACGAAAATGAAATTGCCTTAATCAGTGATGCCTGCCATTCCCTGGGAGCAACATACAAAAAAAGTCCTGTTGGGGTATTAGCCGATATTACGGTGTTTAGTTTTCACCCTGTTAAAATAATTGCAGCAGGTGAAGGGGGAATGCTGGTCACTAATAATAAAGCATATGTTGAGTTTTCTCGGTCTTTTCGTAACCATGGTATGTCTATTGATCAGCATCAACGCACAAAAGACGGTGTGTGGCACTACGAAATGAAATCACCAGGGTATAATTATCGAATGAGTGATTTGCATGCAGTATTGGGGCTTAGTCAGTTAAGCAAATTGCCTGATTTTTTGAAGCGCAGAAACGAAATCGCATCGCTGTATGACGCTGCTTTTAAAGGCTCTGCGCTGATTCAGCCGCTTGCTGTGAGGAGTCCGGGTCAGCATGCATGGCATCTTTATGTTGTTATGGTAAACGAACAAGAAATCAGTCGAGATACGCTGTTCGCTTTTTTGCGTGAGAAAGGAATCGGCGTTAATGTGCATTATTATCCCGTTCACCTTCAGCCTTATTATCGTGAACAACAAGGTTGTGCTGAGGGCGACTGCCCAGTAGCTGAATCAACGGCGCAAAAACTGCTTTCATTACCTCTGTTTCCTGCGATGGGTGATAAGGATGTTCAAAAAGTGATTGATACGGTAAAAAGTGTGTTGTTGAAATGATTAAAGTATTAACGCGTTTTAGTGTTGTACCCAAAAAAGTAGGTCGTTATGCTGCTTTCCCAACCTTGTCTCGAGATGGTGATAGTGTTTTTCTTGCGTGCCGCCAAGGCAGCACTGATGAAGACAAGCCGCATGGAGATAAAGGTAAAGTATATCTATTTTCTTCTAAAATTACTGATTTAAAAAAATGGCATGGAGTATCGGTTGATTTCATGCAGTCGCATGATGAAGGCAATGAGTTAGATGCCATAGTCACTTTTTTAAAAGATGGTACTTTGTTTTTAGTGAGTCGGCACTTTCAGTCTAATGCCGAAAATTACCCTTACATAAGTCAAGTTACTAAAAAAGAATTATCTCAAATTCATCAAAGCAATTCATTGGTGCTTTCTAGGCATCAACTGAATGAAATACTTTCACAAAATGAAAAAGCCGTTGTTGTAGCGGCTGTTTTTGGTCATGTGCTTATCGGGGCGAATGATGACTGTTTTATGAGTTGTTATGCAGCTATCGAGCAGGATTGCATGCCGTCTCCATGCATATTACGATCAACTGATTGCGGGCTTAGTTGGCAATTGCACCGTGTTATCGCACGGAGTGATGTTTTTGGTTCATACTTAAATGAAACCTCACTGGTTCGGTTAGAAGATGGGCGTGTGTTGGCCGTTACTCGAACAGATAATAAACCTTGGCCTCTTTATTTTTCTTTTTCAGATGATGATATGTGTGAATGGTCTGCATTGTCAGAGACTGGCTTGTATGGTCATGCTCCTCTGTTAGTGAAGGGGGAAGGTGAAATTGCGTTCTTATTCTATCGAGACCTATCATCGTCAACTCCTGGTGTTTCTTGTGCTTATTTTTTTAATAATGTATGGACGTCTGTGGGTGTGGTTGTTAAGTTTGAAAATATTTATAACGGAGGGTATAGCGATGCGATACATTTGGGAGGAAATACGTTTTTCATGGTGACTTATTTAGATGATGTAGATGCTAGTCCATGGGTTGATGGTTTTATTTTACAGATCAATATTTAGAGGGCATAGGTGTTGCGAGCGTTATTGAAAGAGTTGTGGGGCGTACATTGCCACGTGATAAAAAGAGAAAAAATAAATTAATATGACTAAATATACCGCATGGATTGATAGTATATCTCAAATCGTCTTTTCAGGTTGTTACAAGATAGAGAACAAAGAAGTCAAGCTAGACAAAGCTCTGGATGAAATTACGCGTTTGATTCTCGATGTAAAGAAAAAAAATGGTTGTGTTTGGTTGATTGGAAATGGAGGTAGCGCAGCACTAGCTTCCCATTTTTCTCAAGATTTATTGAATAAACACAGTGTCAAATCAACGACTCTTTCTGACGTATCTTTGCTAACGTGTTTGTCGAATGATTATGGTTACGATAAAGCGTATAAAAAAGCTCTTGAAGTATTGGCGGACGAAGGTGATTTGTTTGTTATTATTTCGTCTTCAGGTAATTCGGAAAATGTAAATATGTGCGCTGATTTTGCATCTGAGCGTGGCATAAAGTTGGTGGCTTTAACGTCATTTGGGCGAGATAACAAGCTGTTTAACAAAGCAGCAGGAGTTTCTATTTATATACCAACGACTGAGTATGGCAAAGCAGAAATAGGTCATGCATCATTATTACATTCTGTAATTGATAATTTACAATGTGATAATTAAGGCGATATTGAATGAGTGGATCACGTGTAAAGTTTGTTGCTGAAGTCTCAAGTAATCATAACCAAGATTTAAATCGTTGCCTGAAATTTATTGATATTGCTTCTGAGATAGGATGTGATGCAGTGAAATTTCAGCTGTTTAAGGTCGATCAACTTTTTGCACCAGAGATATTACGGGAAAGCCGCAAACATCGGGAGCGTAAAAAATGGGAGCTGCCTCTTGAATATATTCCCATTTTATCTAATAGAGCTAAAGAAAAAGCCATTGAGTTTTCTTGCACTCCTTTCTACATAGAAGCTGTGAATGAGTTGTTGCCATATGTTGATTTCTATAAAATAGCTTCCTATGAACTATTATGGCACGACCTGATTTCGGCCTGTGCCCAGACGGATAAGCCACTGGTCTTGTCAACAGGCATGTCTGTGATTGATGAAGTGTTTTCGGCAGTGAGTTGTTTTAATAAATCTGGTGGTAAAAACCTTACTTTGTTGCATTGCGTTTCAAGATATCCTGCGCAAGTTGATGAGTGTAATCTTGTTGCCATTGAACAGATGAGGAATTTATTTTCTTGCAATGTTGGCTGGTCGGATCACAGTGTTCAAACTTCTGTTGTAAATAGGGCTGTTCATCGTTGGGGGGCTTCTATGATTGAATTCCATCTTGATATTGAAGGGCGTGGTGTTGAGTTCAATTCAGGGCACTGTTGGTTACCTCAAAAAATAGCCACTTTGATTGAAGAAGTTCGTTACGCTGAAAAAGCGGATGGTGATATTACGCAGCATCCGGTTAAATCTGAAATTGCGGAACGGGTTTGGCGCGCAGACCCAAGCGATGGTTTGCGACCTTTGTTGTCACAGAGGAGCAGCTTTCACGTATGAATAAAGTGGTGGCATTTATCCCTGTTCGGTTAACTTCATCTCGGTTACCAGAAAAGCACCTGCGAATGATTGGTGATCGTTCTTTGCTATCTTGGGTAATTAAACGATTAAAAGATTCGGCGGTGATAGACACAATAGTTGTTTGTTCACCAGATGAAGCGGGTTCTAAGCCACTAAGGCATTTTTGTGTAGAGGAGGGCGTTGAGCTTTTTCTTTTTAATGGTGATGAAAATGATGTAGTTGGTCGTTTAACCTCGGCTTCATGTTTTTTTGATGCGGACATTTGTGTGTTAGCAAGTGGGGATTGCCCGCTTCATAGTGCCTCGACTATCAACCTGTTAGTTTCATCTCTTCTTGATAATGTGTCGGTTGATATTGCAAATGTGGGGGCTTTGCGCGGTCGACCCCCAATCCATGAGGGTTTGCTCGTTATGCGTCGAGCCGTATGGGAGAAAGCCAATATATATTCTGATACTCCGCCACTTCGTGAGCATTTGTTTCCTGTGTTGTATTGCAAACCCGATTTTTTTCGTGAGTTTAACGTCATTGAAGTACAAGATGACGACGTGTTTTATATTGAGAAACACCGTATTTCCATTGATACACCATCTGATTTGACGTTTCATTTAGGCCTATTTGATGAGTTATCCAGGTGTGGGCAAGTATACGAGCTGGAATTTGTTATGAGACTCCTGTCCCATGAGCCTAAACTTAAACGTATTAATTCACACGTAAAACAAAAAAAGTTAACAGATAGGACCAAAAGAATTCTGTTTTTTGTTACCTCAGTTGCCAATTATGGTTACGGTAATCTGCTTAGGGCGCTTGAAGTTGCTAAAAATTGTTTGGATATATATGGCATGGGTGTTCATTTTGTGGTTTCTGATTCTACAGGATTAGATTATGTGCGTCGTTCTCATTATGATGGTTCAATTTTTTCTGACTGGCAGGCTTTGACTGAGAATGTGAAGGACAAAGATGCAATTATTTTTGATGTTAATTCATTGTTTCAAGTAAATGATGATTTTTTGTCATTGGTTGCTTCGAGAATGAGCATATTGTCTATCGATAATGTTCAGCCATGGTCAAGGTATGCTGATAAAATAATTATTCCTACGGCTCATTATACTGGAGAGACATATGAAAACCTTGAGCATGGGGCTTCATATGTGGTTATTCGAAGCGCTATACAGAATTTAAAACGCCTTAATAGAAAAAAGGAAGATGTTATCGTTGTTTATTCCAGCGGTGATGAATATGATGAATTAATTAATGAAGAAATTAGTCAGTTGTTGTTTCGTTCAAATCAACTTCGTGTCATTGAATATCGTTCATTTTCACCTGACTTTATTGAGCAACTTTCTAAATCAAAATACTTAATCTCTCCGATGGGAATGTCGGCATATGAAGGGCATTATTTGGGTGTGAAAGTCATAGTTGTTGGAAGGAATGAACGTGAGTTAACTGATATATCGGCCTTCAATCGTTTTTTTAATGAAAGCCTCGCGACATTTGATGGGGCAGGTGCAGTACGGATCGCTGAAACAATAGATAATTTAGCCAATGTAATAAAAACTGGTAATGAGTATGCAAACTTTGCTTAAAGAAGCTTTGTCATTTCATAATTCAGGGCAGTTGGATGCTGCGGTTGCTATTTATACGCAACTTGTTGATCATGACCCTAATAATGCACGCATACTTTATTTATTAGGAACTGCACATGTTCAGTTGGAAAACTACGAAATTGCTATATCTTTTCTTGAGAAAGCAATTTTAAGTGACAGTAATTTTGCTGATGCATATAATAGCCTGGGACTTGCTTTCGACGGTCTGGATGACAAAGATAAGGCAGAAAAATCCTATAAAACAGCTTTAGAAATTAATAATGACTCTTTAGATGCGTTGAATAACCTGAGTGCTTTGTATGCGCGAAACTCTGAAAATGAAAAACTAGAAACATTACTTATTGGTAAGAAGCAAATTATTTCGGGGCATTCTGTTTTATTGGCGTATTTAGGTTTAGTTTATTCACGCTTAGATGATCATGGGGCGGCATTTGAATGTTATGAAGCATCGTGGAATATTAATCCAGGGGATGAAAAGGTTCTTCGATTCTTGCTTGATTCAGCGCTTAAGCTAAAGCGTATAGGTGTTGCAATTTCATATGCAAAGTCCTCCTCTCAACCAGATGTCAATCTAAATTACCTTCTACAAACCTTAGAAAAAGAGAGTGTGTCGAAAAATATATTATTTGTAATAGACGCATTGTTGGAAATTGCACCTCGATGGGAGCTGTGGAGGAAAAAAGCCTGTGTTTTGCGCGAGCTTGGTTTTTATGAGGACTCAGAAAAGGCTGCACTTAATTGGTTGAAGGAAGATAATGACAGAGTGGCATTGTTGTTTTTGGCTGAGTTGCGTTTTTACATGTCAGATTATTATGGTTCTGCTCAATATTATTTATCGAGCCTTCGAAAGAATGCATTGTCTAGCGAGGCATTAGTTGGCTTAGGCGTTATCGTCATGCGTGCACCCGCCATTTTGAGAGACTGGATATCTGAGAGTTTCAGCTTGAAAAAAAACGATGAACTTTACCAGCTTGTTGCCGAAATCCTTAATGTCTTAGAAAATGCTGGGGGGAATAAAGGTAATATTTTTTGTTTTTCTGATGACGACTGGTTTAATGTAGCGAAGTTTTTATTCTTGAAAGCAATAAATCTTAACGAATACGATAAAAATGCATACAATAACCTAGGGTATTTATTAAGAACAAGAGGTATGCTTTCTGAAGCTGAAATGTATATGCGCAGGGCGATTGAAAATGAATCGGCCTCACAAGAGCTTAAATACAATTTATCTCTTTGTCTTTTGGCTCAAGGTAAATTAGAAGAAGGTTGGGAATTATATGAAAATCGTTGGGGGACTGAAGCGCAAAAAAAGAAGCCATATGACTTTAAAGAATGGAGTGGTGATGATCTAGGGGGAAATAGTTTATTTGTATATTCCGAGCAAGGAATCGGAGATGAAATATTGTTTTCTTCTTGTTTTGCTGATTTGATTGACTCAGGACATAATTTGTTAATTGAATGTGATCCACGTTTGGTAGGCTTGTTTGGTCGGTCTTTTCCTGGTGTTAAATTTATCGGAAAAACAAGTAAAGAGCAGACTCTCAAGATTTTGAGTGAGCACAATATCGAATTTCAATGTGCTGCTGGTAGTCTTCCATTTCACTTTAGAAAAAAATTATCTGATTTTTCACTTCAGGAAAATGGTTGTTTAGTTGCTGATGAAAATAAAGTGCTATATTGGAAGAGGAAACTGGATAAGTATAAAGATAAGACGAAAGTGGGTTTTTCATGGAAAAGTGGCTTTACTGGGTTTGGTCGTGTGGCTCCAGCCGAATTACATTATTGGGCACGATTATTAAAAGACAGTGATTCTCAGTTTGTTAATCTTCAATATGGCGATGTTGAAGAGGACATTGCCTATATAAGACAAAAATTGGGGCAAGATATCATTGTTTTTCCACAATTAGATTTATTTCACGATATTGATGAGATGGCTGCCTTAATTTGCGCTTTGGACGTCGTAGTGTCTATCGGTAATGTCACATCAGTACTAGCTGGCGCACTGGGTAAAAATATTATTCGGGTGAGGTCAGTAAGAAATGCCGAGCCTTTTTGTTTTGGACAGAATTATTACCCTTGGTTCCCCTCAATGAATTTAGTTTACATGGGAGACAATGAAGTTGATGATGCATTGAGTAAGTTGAGTGAGATTGTAGATAGCTAATTTTTTATGGTGGATAATTTGAATGTTTAGGAAGAGTAACGTATTAATATGAGCGATAGTTATCGAATAGACTCACATAAATTGATTTACCACCCTAAAATAGTAGGAGAAATCCTTGATGCCGAAGGAGACTGGGAAAAAGCAAAAAAAATAGCCCCGATATATGCTGAGATATCGCCAGTTGGCGCATGTAATCACCGGTGTACGTTTTGTGCTGTAGATTATATTGGTTATCAGTCTCGTACATTAGATTTCGATGTGTTTTCTGCGCGCATTAAAGAAATGGGTGGGATGGGGCTTAAAAGTGTCATGTTTGCTGGGGAAGGCGAACCTTTGTTACATAAAAAAATTGTTGAAATGTGTGAGTACACACATATGGCAGGTATTGATATAGCCTTTACGAGTAATGCTACTGTTATTCCAAAAGGCTTTAATGAGCGAGTGTTACCAATTACATCTTGGTTTAAGGCATCCGTAAATGCAGGCACTGAAGACTCATACTCAATAATTCACCAAACAAAATCATCAGACTTTAATCGGGTCATTGAAAACCTTTCTAGCATGATCGAGTATCGAAATAGTCATAATTTATCAAGCGTCATTGGCGCGCAAATATTATTATTGCCCGAAAATAGTCATGAAATAACAACACTGGCACGTATCTGTAAAGAGCGTATTGGCTTAGATTACCTCGTCGTTAAACCTTACTCCCAGCATTTATTTAGCCATACCACAAAGTATAACGGGCTAAGCTACGACGGTTTACTTGAGCTAGAAGAAAAATTAAATTTCTTTAATAGCGACACTTTTCAAGTCATTTTTCGCAGTGAAACAATGAAGAAGTATAGCGAGCTTGAGGAAAGTCGTTACAAAAAGTGCAGTGCGACCCCGCATTTATGGATGTATGTAATGGCTGATGGTAGTCTATACAGTTGCAGTGCGTTTTTGTTGGATGATCGGTTTAAATTGGGCAACATAATGACTCAGTCATTTAAAGAGATATGGCAAGGTGAAAAACGAAAACAGAACATGTCATTTGTTGAGAACACCTTAGATATTGGTGAATGTCGGCGAAACTGTAGAATGGACGCGGCAAATCGTTATTTGTCTGAGTTAAAAAGCAACAGTGTTCCTCATGTAAACTTTATATAGCAAACAGGTTGATGATGAAAGTATTAGTCACGGGTGGGGCAGGGTTTATTGGTAGTCACCTTGTTGAACGTTTGTTGGCAGAAGGGTATTCTGTCGTTGTTATTGATGATTTTTCTACTGGCAGAAAAGAAAACCTGCTTGGTATTCAAGGGTTCGAAAAACTTGAAGTATTTGAAGTCGATATTACTGATCGTAATGCATTGGAAGAGGTTTTTCCTATTGTGGACTGGGTGTTTCATCTGGCCGGAAAGGCAGATATTGTGCCGTCAATAGAATCGCCTTGTATGTACTATGAGACGAATGTTACAGGTACACTAAATATTTTGCAGTGTTCCGTTTCAAATGGTGTAAAGCGATTTATTTATGCGGCATCTTCTTCCTGCTATGGGATTCCTCAACATTACCCGACACCTGAAACGGCCGACATATCGCCTCGGTATCCTTATGCGCTTACCAAGTATCTGGGTGAAGAGCTAGTGAAGCACTGGGGGGAGGTGTACAAGCTTCCAGTAATCTCGCTTCGGTTGTTCAATGTATATGGCTTGCGTTCCAGAACGACGGGTGCTTACGGTGCTGTGTTTGGTGTGTTTCTCGGGCAAAAATTGAAGGGTAAACCTTTTACTGTGGTTGGGGATGGGGAGCAAAGTCGTGATTTCACTTATGTAACAGACGTGGCAGATGCCTTTTATCAAGCAGCCAAGTCATCCCAAAGTAACTTGATCCTTAATGTAGGTAGTGGTAGTCACTACACAATAAATAAACTGGTTGGTTTGTTGGGAGGTGATGTGATTAATATACCCAAGCGTCCGGGGGAACCTGACTGTACATTTGCTGATGTCGCATTGATTCAAAAGGAGCTTGGCTGGCAGGCAACAGTCTCCTTTGAAGATGGTGTAAAAAATATGCTTGATAATATTGATCACTGGTCAGATGCGCCAGTATGGGATGAAGAAGCGATAAATGCGGTAACTAAAACGTGGTTCAAGTATTTAAGTTAATTCAGGATGGCTGGTTGAGATTGTATGAGTAATGATAAGGTTGTTGAGCTAAGTTCCTTGAGGGATATTGTTGTAGCCAAGCGTCAATCTGGTTGTAGCCTTGTGTTGTGTCATGGCACGTTTGATTTAATGCATGCAGGGCATGTAAAGCATTTACAAAGGGCAAAAACGGAAGGGGATATATTATTTGTTACGATTACTGCTGATGCGTTTGTTAACAAAGGATTTGGCCGGCCTGTGTTTAATCAAAAGCTGCGCTCTGAGACATTGGCTGCATTACAATGTGTTGACTATGTTTGTGTTGCCGAAGAGCCGACAGCATTAGCCGTGATTGAAATAATCCAGCCTGATGTGTACGTAAAGGGAAGTGATTACGTTGTAGGGTCTGAAGACATAACGGGTAATATCGAGAAAGAAAAAAGTGCTGTTGAATATCATGGAGGGCGGACAGTATTTACAGACGAGATTACATTTAGTTCCTCAAGTTTATTAAACGAGTATTATGATGTTTTATCTGAGCCGGCACGAAACTATCTGCATGGGCTAAAAAAAGATTTTACCAGTGATTTGATGATAGAAATGCTGGGCAGGTTCTCAAATTATAACGTACTTGTTGTCGGGGACGCGATAATTGATGAATATCACTATACTGAGCCTCTTGGGCAAACAGGTAAGGGAAACTTACTGGCGGTAAAATATGTGTCTGAAGAGCAATTTGCAGGGGGGGCGATCGCTGTTGCAAATCATGTAGCTGGTTTTGTAAATAAAGTCACTTTAGTAACAGGTTTGGGTAGTCAAGCATCTTATGAGTCGTTTATTCGGGGAAAACTTAGGCCGAATGTCACACCAAATTTCTTTTATAATGATGCTGATTCGACGCTGGTTAAGAGGCGTTTTGTTGATATGGACATGGATAAGCTTTTTGAAGTTTACTTCCAGAAAAAAGAGCATTTTCCTCAATATATTCAGGATCAGGTTTCTGACTGGTTGCTTGAAAATTTAAATAAGTTTGACGTGGTTCTTGTTCCAGACTTTGGGAATGGTTTTATTTCCCAAGGTATGGCAGATATTTTGTCGACTAACGCAACTTTTCTTGCTGTAAACGCACAGATAAATAGTGGTAACAGAGGGTATCATGCCATAACACGCTATTCCAAAGTTAACTTTGTTTCGCTAAATGAGCCTGAGTTACGTCTAGCTACTCATAGTCGGTCTTTAGATTTAGGTGGTTTAGCTAAAAAAATTGCAGCTGCTGTCGGTGCGAGTAGTATTGCGGTAACGCGCGGCACTAAAGGTGCTATGTTTTTAGATGTGGAAAATAATTTATTGGTAGAAATTCCTGCCTTGTCTTCAAAAGTGGTTGATCGGATTGGTGCAGGAGACACATTTCTGTCAATGGCGGGTTTGTGCGTTAAAGCTTCTTTACCAGTTAATATTTCTGGATTTGTTGCCAGTGTGTCCGCTGCAATGTCAGTGCAGAGTGTTTGCAATCGAACACCTTTAGATCCTGCAAAATTGTATCGTAATATCACTACGTTAATGAAATAGGCACCTATGAATAAAGATGCTCAAATCGAACTGTTTACAGAAATGTTGCGTATTCGAAAAATTGAAGAAAAAATTGCAGAAAAATATTTAGATATGGAAATGCGATGCCCAATGCATTTGAGCATAGGTCAAGAAGCTGTTGCAGTAGGTGTTTGCTCCGCTTTGCGAAAAGAAGACCTTGTGTACAGCGGTCATCGAGCTCATGCACATTATTTAGCAAAGGGCGGAAGTTTAACGGGGTTAATAGCAGAATTGTATGGATTATCGGCTGGTTGTTCAGGTGGTCGAGGTGGCTCAATGCATTTAACTGACATGTCTGTTGGATTTCAAGCCTCTACTCCCATTGTGGGTGGGACCATACCGTTGGCAGTTGGGGCTGCATGGGCTATGCAGGTTAGAAAATTGGATACGGTATCAGTGGTTTTTTTTGGTGACGGGTGTTTTGAAGAAGGCGTTGTACATGAATCGTTGAATTATGCAGCACTGAAATCTTTGCCTGTGATTTTTGTGTGCGAAAATAATAATTATTCTGTCTACACACAATTAAAAGAGAGGCAGCCTAAACGTGAAATTTATAAAGTAGCACAAGCGCATGGGGTTCAGTCACATTTTGGAGATGGAAACGATGTCGTAGAAATTGCTTCTTTGTCTGCTTCAGCGGTGGAAAATGCGAGGTCAGGCCATGGCCCCCAGTTTTTAGAGTTGGAGACTTTTCGTTGGAGAGAGCATTGTGGCCCTAATTTTGATGATGATTTGAAGTACAGAGAAAAAGGTGAATTAGCTTCATGGCAAGACAACTGCCCAATACAATATATGGAACAAAAATTAAAACATCAATATGAAAATTTTGAAAGCCAACTCGACGTGATGAATAAGTCTATCGAATCAGAAATAGAACACAGTTTTAAAGAAGCACAACTGAGTTCGCCTCCTTGTATCAGCACATTAACACAGAAAGTATATGCCCAATAAAAAGACTACCTCCACATATGCTGAGGCCATTCATTCGGGACTGGATTACAGTCTTGAAAATGATTCAAATGTTGTTGTTATCGGTGAAGGAGTGCCTGATCCAAAAGGTATATTTGGCACGACATCAGGGTTACAGAAAAAATATGGGGTTGATCGTGTCTATGATATGCCCCTTTCAGAAAATGCGATGACTGGCATTTGTATAGGTGCTGCATTGAATGGCCTTAGGCCTATTTTGATTCATCAGCGAATTGACTTTTCCCTATTATCCCTTGATCAAATTATAAATAATGCAGCCAAGTGGCATTATATGTTTGATGGTAAAATGTCTGTGCCATTAGTTATTCGAATGATTATAGGAAGGGGCTGGGGGCAGGGGCCCCAACACTCTCAAAGCTTACAAAGTATTTTTGCACATATTCCCGGTTTGAAAGTATGTATGCCAACTTTCGCAAATGACGCTAAAAACATGTTGATACATGCAATCAAAGACAATAACCCCGTTATTTTTTTGGAGCATCGTTGGTTGCATCCTATCGAAGGCGAGATTGATAATGATATTAAAGCTGAAGCGTTTTTGGGCGCAAAGATTATTAAACCTGGTGCTGATATCACTATTGTTGCATTCTCTTATATGGTTGTTGAGGCGTTGTATGCTGCGAAAATCATGGAAAAAATAGGTCTTTCTGTTGAAGTAGTTGACATGAGGTATGTGAGCCCAATTGATCATGAGACCGTTCAGTTATCAGTAAAAAAAACAGGTAGGTTAGTAGTGACTGATACAGGATCGGCATTTTGTGGTGTTTCGGCTGAAGTCATTGCTTCAGTATGTGAAGGTGTTTTTCACGCTTTGAAAAAGCCTCCAATACGCATAGCAGGGCCAGACCATCCCATTCCAACCTCTCATCATGTGGCTCACAAATGCTATCCAGGGGCAGAAGAAATTGTAAAAGCAGTTTTGAGTAAATTTGAAATAGATGCTGACTTTGAGAAAATTAAACGGCAATATTTTACCATGTCCTCGCCTAAAGATGTGCCTTATCACGATTTTTTAGGGCCATTTTAATCGGGAGCATCACAGAGTATGGATAAATTCACCAATAATTGGTTGTATCCAAGAGATATACAGGCGGTAGTAAGCTATCTGGAAATTATACTCGAAAATAAAAAAAATATTTATTTGTATGGAGGCGGGTCTTTAACAAAAGAAATTCTGGGGAAGCTTCCAGCTCAGGTAAAGAAAAATATCAAGGGAATTATTGATCAAAATCACAGTACAATTACCTATGACCTTGAAGTCACAGACATCGAATCATTTGTTAAAAATAAAAACAAATATGATGCAATAGTGCTGTGTCATTATGATTGGGAAACGATGTTTTTAGACAGGCTGCGTATCTATAGGGTACCTGATCAGTATATTGTGCCCATATTTTCCTCGCCTACTTTTTCTGATTTTATTGAACTAGATGATTTTTACAGGCAGTGTGAATATGATAAAAGCAAAAAGGTCTGTATTTTTATTACACTAAAAAATCAAACAAAAATACTTGATGACCTTTTTTTGGCAAGTTTGCCGCGTGATGATTATATTTATGCTCGAATTGATATGAGCCGTGATTATGTTGCGTTTGACGGAACATATGACATTGAGATAAATGCATATCGTTCTTTAATATTGTTGTGTCAATATATAACCACTTTAAAACCAAAGGTAATACATATTCATGATCAAATTGAAACGCTTTATTTTTTACCGAGATATTTAAAAGAGAGGTTTCCTGATATCGTACTTGTTTGGGAACCGTATGATCTTGTTAGTCACTGTCTGCCGTCGCCTTCTGTTTTTGCGGAATCAAAGGGGTTGTTAACTGATCAGAATAACTGGTTTTTCGAAAATGAAAAATACAATATAAAAAACGTCGATATGATCTTGCATAAAGAAATTGGCGGTATTGAAGGTGTCTTAGGGAGGCGGCAAATTGAATATGATTTTGTGGTAGAGACAGATAAATTCGTATTGCCTGAAATATCCGAAAAGGTAAGAACCAGGCTTGTTTTTACTGGAAGCGTTTTTAACTCCCGAGATACAGATAAATTTAATCAAACATCTCATTTGTTGAATGACTTTTTTCAAATAGTAAGAAATATAAATGTAAGTGTTGATTTGTATTTGAATTCAGGAAGGGACAAATGGAATACATTCTATGAAAATTATGTTGAACTTGATAAAGCAAAAAAAAATTTTTGTATTCGGGAAAGGGTGGAGGAAAATGAATTAATTGCAGTTTTGCCTGAGAAATATGGTTGGGGGCTGATATTGCTCCATTGCCCAAATGGTAAGATTGACGAAACTTTGGCAGCAAAGACGTATGCAAGGAAAATGACAACTTACTTAAAGGCAGGTCTTCCTGTTGTTGTCACGAAGCAAGCCGAGGGGATGGCCGAGATTGTTGAAAGGAATGGTTTAGGCTTGGTGGTGGCTTGGGAAGATCACGGTCAGCTGGGTGACATGATTACAGACTTATCTGCAAAAAAATATCAAGAGTTTAGAAATAATGTACAGAATTACGTTTTGCGTCACGATGTAAGTAGTGTTGTTAGTCGGTATTGCGATGACGTATTAAATAAATGAATATGTTTGATTTGAGCGAACTATCTTTGATAGGGGGGAGGTATGGGTATAGAGATTGATTTGTTAAGTAAATACCCTAAAGTACATAGAGACCTAGATGAGAGAGCTAATGAAGTAAGTGATTCGGAAAGAAATATTGCTATGCAGTTTGGGCAAGAGTTTTTTGACGGGGAACGACGATTTGGGTATGGGGGATATATTTATAAGCCTCATTATTGGCAGGATGTAGTTAAAGATATAGTGGCGTACTACGAACTTGATGAGTCAATGAGCGTGCTTGATGTGGGATGTGCAAAAGGCTTTTTTCTATATGATCTAAGTCTCGCTGTGCCTGGAATCTCTGTAAAAGGGGTTGATATTTCATCGTATGCTATCCATAGCGCTAAGGACGAAATTCGTCAAGATTTATTGATTGCCAATGCATCAAGTTTACCATTTGATGATTCCAGTTTTGATTTGGTTATTTCAATTAACACCATTCATAATCTTGAGGAAACGCTATGCGCCCAGTCACTTCAGGAAATAGAAAGGGTTAGTCGAGGTAAGAGTTTTATTGTGGTGGATGCATATGAAACCATGGAGCAAAAGCAGCGAATGTATGCATGGAACCTAACCGCTAAAACAATAAAGCATGTCGATAAATGGCGTGACTTTTTTAGAAAATCAGGGTACACCGGAGATTATTACTGGTTTAATCCTTGATGTTCTTTTGGTTTGATGATGGTATTTAAAAAGTCTATAAATTACTATTTTATAAGCTGCATTTTATGCGCTACTTTGTCAAGGTGAAGTAGAAGCCAAGTGTTGAAATTAATAGGTAAAATATGAAAAAAGTGTATTCTCCAACGAAAATTTTTCATCACCCTGAGAAAGTCTTGTCACTCTCATATGATGTTAAGGAAAAAAGGGCACCGTTACATGTGAGAATTAAGCCTACCAATGTTTGTGATCAACATTGTTATTTTTGCGCTTATGCTGACAATGAACTTCAGCTTGGTGACAGAATGGTGGTCAAAGAAAAAATAGAAAAAGATAAAATGATGGAGCTTATTGATGACTTGGAGTCAATGGGGGTGAAATCTATTACCTTTTCTGGTGGCGGTGAACCTTTAGTTTATCCATATATTGAGGAAACCCTTGAGCGGATAGTAGAAAGCGGCAAGTTAAAGTTTGCATTCATTACCAATGGTGTGGGGCTAAAGGGCAGAGTGTTGGAGCTTGTGGCTGGTCATGCCAGTTGGGTGCGTATTTCTGTCGATGGCTGGGATGCAAAAAGTTATTCGGATTACAGAAAGGTGCCGCTTGACCGATGGCAAAGACTGAACGATAACATTAAAAACCTAATTGGAATGCGGAATAAATGTCTCTTGGGAATTTATCAAATTATTGATAGTAATAATGCAAATCGTATATACGATATTATTAAGTATTATCATGCTTTAGGAGTGGATAGCATTAAATTGTATGGAGTTGTTTTGTATGATGATGCTCAATTAAATTCCCAGTATCACATGCAGCATGAAGATACCGTTAGGTCACAAGTAGCCAAGGCAAAAAGAGATTTTGAAAGTAATGATTTTCAAATAAATAATGGCTTTTCGGCTAAAATTAATGACTATTCTAAGGAGTATAGTTGGTGTCCAAGTCTTCAGATTACGCCCGTGATTGGCGCGGATTTAAAAGTTTACTCTTGTCATGATAAAGCTTATACGACGGAGGGGGAAATGGGAGATCTTAAAGAGCAGTCTTTTAGAACCTTTTGGTCGTCATCTTTTGATAGCTTCTATAAGATAAATCCAAGCTCTGATTGCAATCATCACTGTATGGTAAATGTTCAAAACAACTTGTTGTTGGATTATTTGAATTTGTATAAAGATCATATTGATTTTGTTTAGGTGATGAAAAAAATAGTAATTACTGGCTCAACAGGTTATATAGGAAGTTATCTTTGTTCTATACTAAAAGATCAAGGATATATCATCGCCTTGTCTCGAAACATAAACGAGAATTATGAGTGTGATGTGCTAATACATGCTGCTGGTAGAACTCCGTCGACAATCAAAAAGGATGAGGGCCATGAAGCTCAGTATCGAGAATCGAATATTGAGCTTGTAAAACACGTTTCTCGGAAAGTGAAAGCAAGATTAGTTATAAATTTATCAACAACTGCAGTATATGAAGGAGTTGGACAAAAGAAAATTAGTGAAACTGATTTGACCAATCCATGTGGTGTTTATGCGTTTAGTAAACTAAAGGGTGAACGTATTTTAAATAATGAATTTGCTAATATCTTGCATTTGCGATTGCCGGTAGTGATTGGAGCCGGAATGAAAGATAACTTTCTCACAAGGATGACAGCCTCTATTCACCAGGATAATGAGGTAAGGCTATATAATGCTGATTATCCATATAATAACATTATTTCTTTGTCAGAGCTTGGTTTTTTGATCTGCCAAATTATTAAGAGCAATTTTCAGGGTATATCCTATTTAAACGTGTGTGCTGATGATGAGATGACATTGTATGAGATTGCTGTCCAAATAGGCAAGGTGTTAGGAAAGAAAGTAGACATTCATTCCTTAGGATATAGAGATGCAGCCAACTACCTTTCAAATAAAAAAATAAAAACACAATTAAAATTGGGGAAGATTGTTAGTGTGAGTGACTGTATTGAATCATATGCGTTAAGTTTCTTGAAATGATTTTATAGTGTATTTTTGTAGGGGGAATTGCATTTGAACAAGAAAGAGTTGCTTTTAGTTACCCCCGTTTGGGGGAAAATATACATTGATAATTTCTGCTTCTTTTGTTTAAGAAGCTTGTTTGCTGACAAAAATATCCCTGCACTGTCAGTTAACAAGAGATTGATTTTCTTTATATATACGACCAGTGAAGATGAGCGATATTTTAAAGAGAAGACTGAGTATGAGTTATTAATCAAATATGCTGATGTGAAATTCATTTATTTGGAAGATAATTCGCTATTAGATGGCTCCATGTACGCTCAGATGACAAATTGTCATAATCATTCGTTAGTTCGAGCAAGACAAATGTCTGTTGAATACGTGTTATTTGTAATGCCTGATCAATTATTTTCAAACGGAAGCTTTTCATATATTGAGGAGGTAATGGATGCAGGAAACAATCTCTTTTTAACAACTTCTTTACGTTTGGATTTGTCTAAGATGAAGGAGTATTTGTCTGAGTTGAATCAACATCATGTTATTTCGCTTACAGATATTGAGCTAAATAATTTGGCCAAAAAAGCTGTTCACGATATATTTCATTCTGTTTGTTGGTCTAGCGAATGCCTAAGTGACTTCCCTTCTAATATTGTTTTCCCCTTTGATGACAAGTTAGTTGTACATGGATTTCATTTGCACCCAATGGCGCTAAGGCCTGGTATTGTATTAGAGCCTTCACGTACGACTATAGATGATGACTATATTACGGGTTTTCTTCAAGATTATGAGAAGGTGATTATAAACAGCAGTAGTGAGAAATATTGTAGTCACGACATTACGCATTCGAGGAATGCGATGGTAAATTCTGTTCGCACGCTGGAAAAGGCACTCAAGGTTTCTTATTGGGCTCACACATGGACAAGCGCTTTTCATAGGCAAATATTTAAGCAGCCTATATTGTTTCGGTTTAGTAGTGAGTCAATATACAAAGGGGAGACTTCAGAACTTGTTGATAAAATTCTAAGGCAGATCGATTGGTTTGAAGGCTCCACTGAGTACTTAGAGGATGTAACATTTGAATGTCGTCATTCGAGTGAAGTTTTTCAAAATATGGTTTCGAATCTGAAATCTGAAAATGTCGATGGCTACTTGTTAGATCTCGATAAAAAACTTGATGCTGCTTCGGTAGTCGCTTTATGGGGTGTCGGTGCTTCAGGTCGCTATGTGGAGCAATTGATGAATTCGTATGGAATTGAAGTCAGGTTTTATGCCGACACTTATTTCAAAGGTGAAAAACGCGGAAAAAAAGTGATAAATGATATAGACGGTCTATTGGAGGCGGGAGTTGATTTTGCTGTCGTATCATGTGGCATGCCTGAGTATTTAGACGACATGCTGAAGATTCGCCAATCTATCGAGGACGCGGGAATAACTGTGTTATTTTCAACAAAAACTGGCGCCTGGGTAAAAGAGTTTTCTAACCGCGGAATTGACGAATGTTTGATATCTTTGGTGTATTCACGTTACGTATCGATCGGTAGAAAAAAACTATTTTTAGGAGAGTTTTGTCTCAGTAGTTTGTTTTATTTAGATAGGCAGATGGATTTTCAAATTTAATTAATTTTCGGACTAAACTTATTAAAAAAATAGAAATGGTAGATGTAAATAAATTAATGTACCCCCTGTGTCGGGATAGTTGTCGCCTAAGTTGAATCACAATAACAAGACAGGGAGCGGCAAAGAATGAATCATGGCTCATTTTTCACCAGAACGAAAAGCAAGCGTATTAAAGAAGCTGCTACCGCCGATCTAGCTGACGTTTGAAAATAATGGGGTCAGCTTTCCGTTCCCGCGAAATGCCTGCCCTTCATCTGACTGATGCTCTTTCACCCAGCGACCCAGCATGTTGGCATTGATATCCAGGCTCCTCGCCGCCTCCGTCCGGGTATAACCCTGTTCTGTGACCAGGCTTACCGCATCCAATTTAAATTCTTTTGAATATTTCTTTCGTATTGCCATTTTTTACTATCCTCAGTTAAGATAATTATCCTTAACTGGGGTGTACAAGTCCATTAGACCACGTCAAAGAGGGATTTTTGAGAGTGGGGATTGGTATGCGCATTACGCTTCACTTCATTTTCGCATACCAATCCCCACTCTCAAAAAAACTTATTTGGGGCGTTAGGCAAAAAACACAATCACCGAAACCACTTGACAAATCAAATAATGGAGAGACCATGAATGAGAACAGAATCAAGAGTCAATTAGTTGATCTTGGTATATGTGAAAAATCTTCGATTGAATCATATTATCCACAGGTACGTGATAGAGATGATATATTTGTCCTGAGATGCAAAAAATCAGGTATTATTTTTCTATCTCGTTCAGATCATATGGATGTTTCCCATTATGAAGAAAAAGAAGGTTTCAGGTATTGGGCAGTTGGAGATAGAAGACATGCTGTAAATGTAGGACATGAAGATAAATTAAGAAGAAAAGAGTTGCTTCAGAACATTGTGGTAAATAAAAAATGGATGGATGTTGGAACTGGTTCAGGTGGAATTCTGGATGAATTATCACCATTAGCATCACAAACATATGCAGTAGAGCCACAAAAAATTGCAAGGGATAGCCTAAAACAATTAGGTTATAATGTTTATCAAAGCATTGAGGATGTAACTGAAAAAGATATTGAAGTCGTCACGCTATTTCATGTTTTTGAGCATTTTACTAATCCGCTTGAAGATTTGAAATTAATCTTTCAGAAAATGGATAGTCAAGGGAAAATAGTTATAGAAGTCCCTCATGCTAAAGATTTCTTAATATCATTCCTG
>Ga0256830_1000534_pt1 | contig 29797 bp, 24 predicted proteins | sample 128326metaG_FD_190537 | JGI IMG/M metagenome (GOLD analysis project Ga0256830, IMG submission 190537) | Hydrothermal vent microbial communities from Lau Basin, Pacific Ocean - 128-326 | ecosystem: Environmental > Aquatic > Marine > Hydrothermal vents | place: Pacific Ocean: Lau Basin | collected... | reverse complement strand
CAGCGTAGACGACAGTCTTGAACAGCTTGTGAGCAAATACAATCCCGATTTTGACTGGAGAACAGAGACTCCAGCAAGAAATGATGTTCTGCAGGCTGTTGTTAACGCAGTAATTCAGTACTTCAGCACGTCTGATGATACAACGAAGCAGGAGATAGTCAGTGATGTTGTGCAGCTTGTGGTGCTTTACTTCAGCCTTTCTGACTGAAATGATTCGTCTGTGATTATTTTTATAAATTCTCTGCTCTCCATAACCCTGAATGCAGGCAACCCTCTGAATTTCTCTACAATAAACTCATGAAGTTCTTTTTTGCCTGAAGCACAGCAATCACTAAGCAGAATCGTGTAGAAATCATTGCTTACAGCATCGAATGCTGTTGCGAGAACGCATACATTCGTGTTTATTCCGGCCAGTACAACGGTATCAATTCCAAGTTCCCTGAGGGTCAGGTCCAGATCTGTTCTGAAGAATGCACTGAACCTTCTCTTTTCAACAATTATGTCATTCCTGTCGGGTTTCAGGTCATCAATGACCTCAACCCCTTCAGTACCTCTTACTGCATGCTCCTTCATAAAATCAAAAAACCAGTCATTTTTCATATAGCTGTCATTGGCAAAAATAATGGGAATCGAGAGTTCCCTGCATTTCTTTATTGTTTCAGCAACCCGCGGAATTATTTTTCTGTGCTCCTCTGTAAAAAATGGTTCATTCCCCTTTATCATATCAACGATTATCAGAGCAGGTTTCATTTACAGCTTCCTCTTGTCTATAACTCTCTTTGCCTTACCCTCAAATCTCGGCAAACTTTCAGGCTCAAGAATCTCAACCTTCGGTGTAACATTAAGATAGCTCTTCAGTGTCTCTCTGACCTTTGAGGCAAGCTGATCCACACCTATTTTCCCCTGATATTCAGGACTTATCTCAACCTGAACCGACATCTCATCCAGTCCTTTATCATCCCTGTCCAGAATTATCTGATAGTGCTCGCTCACCTCCTTTACCTGCATGAGAGCATATTCTACATGGCTTGGAAATACATTCACACCTCTGACTATGAACATGTCATCTGCCCTGCCCGTTATCCTTTCTATTCTCGGATGCCATCTTCCGCAGTTGCACCTCTCGAGAATAATGCTGGTAATGTCCCCGGTTCTCCACCTTATCATCGGCAGACCTTCCTTTCCGAGCACTGTTACAACAAGCTCTCCACTCTCGCCCTCACCGAGCTGCTCTCCTGTTTCGGGATCGATAATTTCAATCAGAAAGATGTCTGCCCAGAAATGGATGCCTGCCTTCTCACTGCATTCACTGACAACAGGACCGCTTATCTCAGAAGTGCCGTATATGTTTATTGCATCGATTCCCGTCTTCTCCTCAATCCTTTTTCTTGTTTCCTCGCTCCATGGCTCTGCTCCAAAGAACCCCATTCTCAGTTCTGTGTCATTTCTGAGATCAACGCCCATCTTCTGAGCGTACTCGGTCAGATAGAGCATGTAGCTTGGTGTGCAGCAGAGAACCGTTGTTCCGAGATCGAGCATTAGTTCAATCTGTCTCTGGGTGTTACCGGATGATGAGGGGACAACAGTTGCACCGAGTCTCTCTCCGGCATAGTGAAATCCAAGACCTCCTGTAAAAAGGCCATAACCATAGGCATTCTGAATAACATCCTCCTTTCTGACTCCCGCAGCATACATGGATCTCGCCAGACTTTCAGACCAGAGTTCAAGGTCCCCGTAGGTGTACCCGGTAACAGTTGGCTTTCCGGTTGTGCCACTGGATGCATGCAGCCTGACAATCTGTGAGAGCGGAACAGCAAACATCCCGTAGGGGTAGGTGTCTCTCAGATCCTGCTTTTTGACAAATGGAAGCTTTGCAATATCATCAACACTTTTTATTTCATCCGGTCTGATCCCGGCCTGATCGTATAGCCTTCTGTAAAATTCGGAGTTTCTGTAGGCAAAATCGACAGTGTATCTAAGCTTTTTGGCCTGCAAATCTCTAATCTCCTCTTCAGAAAGCCTCTCAACCTGCGGATTCCAGTACAGAGTACCACCTCCAAAGATAACGTTTTTTCATGAGTATTACATAGTCAATGGTATAAATATCTTACCCTTTAAATTGTAAAATTTAAAATGCCTTTTTCATTAAATCGTAAAATTCAGACAGAAATGCGGAAAACTCTCCAGACAAAATCCATTTCATCAGGCAGATTTGAGAGTTTCTGTTTCACAAGCTCAAGTCTTTTTTCAAGTTCCATTTTTGGAAAAAGAGCATTGGACATTGCAGGAATGGAATAAAAGTCAACAACAAACTCTCTTTTAACTCTGAATGAAATCTCATCTGTAATGCCATTGAGCCTCCCAATGGCCTTTTCTACACTCTTCCATGGGAATGGGAGACTGTGGTTCAATCCAATTTTTTCAAGAACCTCCTCATCACCTTCAAACAGACCAACAATATATGTGCCACATACCGTTCCGTTCTCCCTGACAACCCTTACGGCATCTCTCAATGCTTTCTCACCGTCTGGAATTAAAAATATGACTGCATTGAAAGCAGCTGCATCAAATGAGCTGTCCCTGAAAGGGAGCCTGCTTCCATCTCCGATCAAAGCATCATACAGCCTGTTTCTTGCTATTCCTACCATGCCCGGAGATATGTCAAGTCCAACAACCTTCGAATCTGAGAAAACTTCCCCGAGAACTCCTGTGCCGCAGCCAACATCCAGTACAAGCTCTGCATATCCAATTTTCTTCTTGATCTCCCAAGCAAGTCTTGCAAAGAACCTGTATTTTCTTTCAAAACTGTCGTATACTGGAGTGCTTATGTCAAAGTTTCTTCCGATTATCAGCTTTATTTTCTTCTCCTTTCCACCTCCTGCAATTGCTGGAATAAGGATTAAAATGTCGGTATCTGCAACTTTTCTTGTCTCAAGCTCATCCTTTTTCAGCAGCTCACCATTGAGGGATATGTTGTAAAAGCTCAGATCCAAAAGATCATTTTTCACCTGGGGGTAAAGTTCCCGTATTTTTTCTATGGCTTCTTCAACCGATATTTCTTTTTCAATTCTGATCTCAACTTCCTTTCCGATTTTTGAGGCAATGGGCCCTACAAATCTGACGATCATCTCTTCAGCGTTCCTCCTGTTTAATTGCTTCAATGTACTTCTCAGATGAGAGCTTAATCTTTTCCCTGTTGTACTCCTCAGCGGTGATGTATCTCAATGCTCCTGTTGAACAGAACTTCACACATTCGGGATCTCCGCTGCATAAATCACATTTTAGAGGTTTCTTTGTTACCGGATCGAGGAAATTAACGCCAAAAGGACATGCAATAATGCATCTCCTGCAGGCAATGCACTTCTCGAAGTCAATGATCTTTGCATTTCTCTCATCGACATAAAAAGCCTCAACCCTGCAAGAGTTCATGCAGGGGGCATCCTCACACTGCAGGCACACAAGAGGGAGTTCAAAACCCTCAAAAACATCTCTGAGCACTCTTATCCTCGATCTTTCCGGATTTATCACACCAAAATGTTTAAGCGAGCAGACAATCTCACAGTCCCTGCATCCGGTGCAGAGTTCAGGGAATACAGCAAGCATTCTCTCCTCCACGATCTCACCTCTTTTTCACATCAGCCGCTTTCTCAATTACCGGAAAACTCATCCTTGGTTTCTCTATTCCAAGTCTCGCAAGAGTTTCTTCTTTCGGAATTCCATTTTCATCCCATCCATGCTGTCTGTAGTATTCATCAAGCATTTTTTCGTATTTCTCTCTATCAAGCTTTCTCCCCTTCATGAATGGCAGGCCCCTTTTTGTTTCCTCTCTGAAATATCTCTCTGGCGGATAGTCATCCTTTCTGCTGAATCCGTTCATAACATTGAAGAGTCTCTCAATTGTGTAGTTTCTCTCTGCAATCTCCATAAGCTGCTGCTTTGTTAACTCAATGCCTGTTGCATACTTTATGAGAGGCACATAATCCTCAAATTTTGGTGAGTTGGCTGAATTGAACACAGTCTGAAACTTGCATATTCCAAGGCTGTCAACAATGTTGTAGAGAAGTTCATGCCACCAGACCATTATGCCCTTCGTCTCGTAGGCTGTGAAGTCACTTATTATTTTGTGGCCGTAGATCTCCTCAAGAAGGTTCTCAGGAAGCTGGAAAAGATCTATTCCAGGTCTGCTTCGCAGGTGATCTGCCCCCCTCGTGGATGTTGCAATGCCCAGGGCAAAACTCGGAATTCCTCTTTCATCTGTAAGCAGATTCGGGTGGTTCTTTGTCTGGTTGGCATAATAGAGCGTTTCCTCTCCAAAATGCTCTGATGCCTTCCTGAATCCCTCGGCAAGGATGTTTCCTATACCCTCCCTTTCTACTATCATTCTCGCAAGCTCAAGAACAGCCTCTTCATTCCCCCATTCCAGCCTGAGCCCGAATGTATCCTTTTCGGTAATGTATCCCCTCTGGTAAAGCTCGAAAGCCCATGCAACGGTTGTTCCCATTGAAATTATGTCAACTCCCCATTTATTGCATTCAGCATTTCCCTTTATCACAAACTCCCAGTCGTAGATGCCCACCCCTGTTCCAAAGGCTCCTGCAGCAGCATATTCCGGACCTTCAGTTGTCAGACCTGCATTCTTCCCCTCCCTGATCTTTACCCTGTGTCTGCAGTGTACACTGCAGCCAATGCATGCCACCATCTTTACGCCATACCTCTCAAGATTTTCAGCTTCAAGTGGAGAGCCATCCTCTCCCGGAGTGTTGTACTGCCAGTTCATCGTACCAATAAAGCCTGTGGTGTATGAAACGTCATAAAGCAATGGAGTTCCGAGCCTTCCAAGGGTTTTCGCCCACTTCGTGCTTCTGGCTCTCCCATCAACATCAAGAGCGTACCTCAAAAGATTTTCAGGATCGTGAATTTCAACATCAACTGCTCCGCTTGCTGCAATGGCCTTGAGATTTTTTGAACCCATCACAGCTCCAAGCCCGCTCCTTCCTCCAGAATTTTTCACACCATTCATCACGTTTGCAAAGACGACTCTGTTCTCTCCGGCTCGTCCTATAACCATTGATTCAGCTCTGTCGTCTTCTATTTCCTCTCTTATTGCCTTCTGCGTCTCATGGGTATCCATTCCCCATAAATGCTCTGCCCCCCTTATCTCAATCTCCCCATCTTTTGCAAGGATGTAAACAGGTCTTTTTGCTTTTCCCCTGACAATTATGTGATCAAAACCTGCATACTTTAGCTGGGGACCAAAGGCACCACCCATATTTGAATCTCCAACCCCTCCAGTTATGGGGCTTTTTGCAGAGATCTGAACTCTTCCCGCTCCAAGTGCTGGAAATCCTGAAAGCAATCCTGATCCCACTGCAAGAATGTTCTCCTCGCTGAGAGGGTCAGCATCAGGCGGAATGTTATTGTAAAGGTAATACCAGTTCAGCCCCCTCCCTCCGAGGTGCATTTTTCTGAGTTCAACAGGTATATCCTGCACAACTGCCTTCTCCTTTGTCAGATCAACAAATGCAGCCTTTCTTTTCAGAACCATTCTATCACCTACGCAGGACCCTGAACCTTGGGCTGATCGGCATCAACCCAGGATATTCTCCATCTGCTACCGCAATGAGGACATTCAGCAATTTCCTGATTTCTTTCAACCTCAAACCTTTTTCTGCAGTTCAGGCATCTTGTTGACAATGTCATAAATATCACCTCTGATTTTTACTTTGTAAAATTTGATACTTAAATTTTTTTACACCATTGAAGTTACCGGATCTGTTTGTTCATCGGTGATTTTTCTGCAGTCTATCCATAGCGGATCAGTTGAAACTTAAATAAGTTGATGGGAATGGTGAATTGCTCGAATGAAAGGAGATCGTGAATAGCTCGAAAAGTGTGATTTAACGATAAGGAATGCACCTGTTGGAGTGAGTCAGACGTTTAATAAATTTTCAGAGTTTAAAAATAATTGAGAACTTCAAAATCCTTTAACCAACTGTTGTATAACCGCCACTTACGCTGATAACCTGCCCCGTTATGTACTCTGACTGATCGAGAGCAAAGAATATCACACCATTTGCAATGTCTTCCGGATTTCCAAGTCTTCCTCTTGGATATGCTCTAACAAGCTTCTCTTCACCACCAACACTTTTTAAAAATCCCTCAACTCCCGGAGTTTTTGTAACTCCAGCAGCAACACAGTTCACTGTTATGTTGTGCCGTGCAACTTCCTTTGCCAGAGCCTTGCTGAATCCAATTACTGCCGCCTTGGCTCCTGAATAAACAGTCAGATACGGTTCACCAATCCTGCCTGCGTCACTGACTATGTTTATAACCCTGCCATACTTTTTCCCGATCATGTCTTTCAATACAGCATGAGTGCAGTTTAATGTGCCGTAATAGCAGATCCTGATGTCCCTCTCCCAGTCTTCAGGTGTTGTATCTGTGAACTTTTTTATTGTCCAGAAGCCTGCATTGTTGACGAGGATGTCAACAGGGCCAAAGACCTCTTTCACCTCATCGACCATTCTTCTCACATCATCGTAATCTGTAACATCTGCCTTCACTCCGATAGCATCCCCACCGAGTTTTTTCAGCTCTTGAGCTGTGCTCTTTGCCGTCTCTTCATTTATATCATTCACAACCACCTTAGCTCCTTCTTTTGCAAAAGCCTCTGCTATGGCTCTTCCAATTCCTCTTCCGGCACCTGTTACCAGAACAACCCTGTCTCTGAACCTCATTTCTCATCACCCTGATATTACATTGTAAAGACCATTTAAAAATTTAATGTTAAGTCCGTAAATTGAAAGTGGTTTAAATTGATATGAGTGTCAGAACAACCTCATTGATTGCCTTCAGAATTCTGTGCTCTGTGATAAGACCAACAATCTCTCCGTTCTCCTCTACGTAAAGCTGATTCACCCCCTCCTCCAGCAGCTTATTTGATGCTTCCCTCAAAGTTGCATCTGCCGGTATTGTTTTCAGAGGAGAGGACATGATTTCGCTCACCTTTATTTTGCTCGGGTCCTTGCAGTCCTTGACCACCTTTCTTGCAATTGAGCCCTCGGTAACAATTCCCAGGGGCCTGCCATTATCGTCCACAACAACAGCACATCTTACACCCTTCTCCACCATAATTTTTGTGGCGGTGGAAACATCCGTTCTTGCATTGACTTTCGTAACATCCCTATTCATCACATCTCTTACCTTCATCACAACAGTCATCCAACCACCCCCTCAAAGCTCGAAGTAATGCTTTTCAAGATCTTCCATCTCATCTGTCCTGCCTTCCCTGACTATCTCGCCCTTAACAAGGACACTCACTCTGTCCGCGAGCTCCAGTGCCAGATGAACATTCTGCTCTACCAGCAGTATTGAGATGTCAGTCTCATTTTTAATTCTTTTCAGCGCCTCAAGAATCTTTCCAAGTATTATTGGTGCTAAACCCATTGATGGCTCATCAAGCAAGAGCAAACTTGGGTTTGACATCAAAGCCCTTCCAATTGCAACCATCTGCTGCTCTCCGCCGCTCATGTTCCTCACGATGTTATTTTTCAGCTCCTTTATCCTCGGAAAAAGCCCATAAACAAATTTGAGCTGATCCTCACAATCTTCATCCCTTGCACCAAGTCTCAGATTGTCCTCGACAGTCATAAACGGGAAAAGCTTTCTTCCTTCAGGACAGACGCCCATTCCCCTTCTGATTCTCTCGTGAGGTTTTAAAGCATCTATCCTCTCTCCATTGAAATTTATTTTCCCTTCGCTCTTTACAAGACCACATATTGAATTGAGCAGTGTTGTCTTGCCGGCACCATTGGGTCCGAGGACAGCAACAACCTCTCCCTTCCCTACCTGGAGGTCAACTCCGTGCAGTATGTGTGCCCTGCCATAGTATGAATTCAGACCTTCAACTTCAAGCAACTGCATAACCATCACCCAGATATGCTTCTATGACCCTGATATCCCTTACGATTTCTTCAGGAGTTCCCTGACAGAGCAGAACACCGTAATTCAGTACTATAACTCTTTCCGCATGATTGAAAAGCTCTTTGAGTTTATGTTCTATGACGATCATTGTAACTTCCCTTTCTTTAAGCCTGTCAATGGCGGAATGAAGTTCAGCACACTCTCTTGGGCTTAACCCGGAAAATGGCTCATCCAGGAGAAGGAGTTTTGGATTGGTGGCAAGAGCAAGTCCAATGTTCAGTTTTCTCAGATCTCCCTGAGACAGGTTTCTTGCGATCATGTCTCTTTTGTTCCACAGGTCAAAGTCCTTCATAATCTCTTTGTAGTCGTCTGTTATGACTCTGAAGTTCTCTTCAACACTCATGTTCATAAAGGCCTTGATCAGCTGAAATGTTCTGACAAGGCCGAGCTTTGCGAGCTCACTGGGTCTTTTGCCTGTTATGTCTTTACCCATAAACTCTACCCTTCCCTCGGTTGGTTTCATGTACCCCGAGATCACATTGAACAGGGTTGTCTTGCCAGCACCATTGGGTCCTATTATGCCAAGACATTCTTTGTCAACTACTTCCAAGTTAATATTTTCCAGAGCTACAAGTTCACCGAATTTTTTCTTTACATTTTCCACCTTAAGTAAAGTCTTCATCGTAAATTGGTTAGTGCATTCGAAATATTTAAGTATTACCTTTCTCAATCACAATTAATGATGCGGAAAGTGTTGATACTGGTATTGTTGGCTGTGCTGATATTCGGGTGCGCACAGCAGGAACAGAAACCCGAGGCAACACCAACCCCCAAACCAACTCCAACGCCAACTCCAAAGGCAACACCGACGCCGGAAAAAACTGCTACACCACCTCCTTTCGGAGGTAAAAAAGAGGTGGTTATCGGAGTTATAGGTCCTATGGCATTGCCTGAAGGTACTGCTGAGAAGAACGCTGCGATGCTTGCTGCCAAGGAAATAAATGAGCAGGGCGGCATTCTTGGCCTCAAGGTGAGGGTTGTTGTTGGCGATACAAAGCTCAAACCAGATGAGGCAACGAAGGAGTTCAGAAGACTTGCAACTGAGGAGAAAGCGGATATGATAACTGGCGGCTTCAGCAGTGGTATTATGAGTGCAATGATGGAAGTTATGGCCGAAACAAAAACCGTGTTCCTTGCCGATGCTTCAAGTCCCGCTCATCCTGCAATGGTTGCCAAGGAGTATGACAAGTACAAGTACTGGTTCAGAATAAGCCAGAACAATGGCTCAACCTTTGCATGGGATCTGGCAGAGATGATTGACTATCTGAGAGATCAGGGTGTTACTGTAGACAAGGTTTACATAATCAGAGACGAGCACATCTGGACAGATGCCGTCATGAAAGGTCTCACGCCCCTGCTTGAGGAGAGAAATGTCGAAATTGTCGGAGATGAAAAAGTTCCAAGAGGATATACAGATTACGAACAGCTTCTGCTTGACGCTCAGGACAAGGACGCAGACCTGATAATGCCGATTCTGGCTATCGCCGGAACGGGAGATGTTCTTGCAAAGCAGTGGGCTGAGCTTCAGATTCCAGCACTTCTTGCAGGACACGATCTTGCAGCAATTGATGCAGGGTTCTATGAGAAAACCGGAGGAGCTGCAAACTACTACATATTCCTAGCAGATGGTGGTGTCCTTGTGACAGCACCTCCAACGGAGATGGCAGCAAAGTTTGTTGAAGCCTACAAGAAGGAATATGGACACTATCCTGAGTCACATCAGGCTTACGGAGCTTACGATGCGGTTTACATCTACAAGATGGCTGTGGAGGCTGCTTACAAGGCTGGAGAAAAGAATCCATTCGATCCGGATGTTGTTGTGAAGTACCTTGAGAAGTACAAGCCGGGGAGTCCAGCGAAGCTCACGAGGAACGTTGCATTCCACAAGAACCATGCTTTAGTATGGGGCGACGACTACGTCAGGAACTGGATTGCACAGTGGCAGGATGGCAAGCAGTACATAATATATCCATCCACAGTTGCCAACGGACAGCTGAAGTTGCCACCATGGATTTAGTTTAATAAAGCCACTTGATTTTGTAAACTTTTAACCGAAATTTTTTTATTTTTTGTCAAATCATCATAAAACATGATAGACATTGCGGTCAGGATCATTGTTTACGGTGCTGTTGTTGGTGGAATATGGGCGTTAGTCGCCTCAGGATTCTCGCTGATATTTGGTGTCGCAAGAATCCTGAATTTCGCCCACGGTATTTTCTTTATTCTGGCTGCATACATCGGTATTGTTCTTTCCAAAAGCGGGGTCAATCCGTATCTTGCAACAATTATAAGCGTTTTGCTTGTTGGAGGTTTTGCCGTTGCCATATACTCTGGACTTCTGGCGAGGATAAAGGAGCATGAGGTAATGGTAATCATTGTAACCCTTGCCATAGCCCTGCTCGTCGAGCAGATGCTCATCATAATTTTTGGTGAACATGGGATTTCATATCCGGCTTTGATATCCGGAGTTTTAAAAATCGGAAAGACACCTATAACCTACAAGAGAATCCTTGCATTTGTCGTTGCCATTGTTGTTCTTGCACTGCTTCAGCTGTTTATCCACAAAACGAGGACTGGAAAGATGATAATGGCCTCCTCACAGAATTACGAAGGAGCGTTACTTGTTGGAATTAATGTTGACAGGATTTTTGTTATAACAATGTTTCTGTCAGCTGTTCTCGCAGGAATAGGTGGAATTCTCTACACCCAGGTGTTCGCAGCATCTCCAGGAGCTGCAATGAAGTCTCTCATATTTGCCTTTGCCATTGTCATACTTGGCGGTCTTGGCAGCATAAAGGGAAGCATAATCGCGGCATTCATCATAGGGTATATCATAACTCTCGCAAATCAGTTTCTCGGTGCTCAGTGGGCTGAATTTGCAGCCCTTCTGATTATCATCGCCATACTTGTATTCAAGCCAACAGGACTTTTCGGGGTGGAAGAATGAAGGCGGGAGCTGGAAAAATGGATCTGAAAAAAATAGTTCTCGGAGTTATCTTTTTAGCAGCCTCTCTGATTGCTCCAGCTGTGCTTCCTGAGGCCTATGTTTACCTCCTGGGCATGATGTTCCTTTTCCTGATTCTGGTGATGAGCTGGGACGTCATAGTGGGATATACTGGACAGGTAAACCTCGGACACACTGTCTTTGTTGGCCTCGGAGCTTACACAGCAGCATTGATGCAGGTACCCTCAAGGTTTGAGGGGTCCATAGATTTTCTTGCAGGCATGCCACAGGCACCCATTCCAATTTCAATTCTTGCAGGCGGGATCGTTGCAGGTCTTTTCGGATTTGCGATAGGTGTTATCACTCTCAGACTCAGAGGATACTACTTTGCCTTGGTCACAGCAATTCTTCCCCTTGTTTTCATGAAATCTGTCTTTGTGTTCTCAGAAATATTCGGAGGGGAAGAGGGATTCTCCATCGGGCTTGAAAGATCCTTGGCAGGAGATGTGACACTCAGATACTACTACGCTCTCATGCTGTTCCTCCTGTCCTTTGCCATAATCTATGCGATTGTTAACAGCAGAATAGGTCTCAGATTCAGAGCTGTGAGGGATGATGAGGACCTTGCAGAATCTATTGGTGTAAATGTGGTTAGATACAAAATCCTGTCATTTGTCGTGAGCTCGTTTTTTGGCGGAATAGGTGGAGCTGCAATAATTCACTACAGAATTACCATTGGTCCCGATCTGTACGACATTCCATTGATGCTGCTGATTATCCTTTCGGCGGTTATTGGCGGTCTCGGAACGCTTTACGGTCCTGTATTTGGGGGAATTGTAATTTATCTCATGAAAAGCTGGTGGCTGAGGGAGATGCTTCCGTCAATTCCGGAATGGCTTCCAATTAATGATGATGTGATTCTGTATGCCATTCTTGTTGCAGTTGGTGTTCTGGCACCTGAAGGAATCTGGGGAAAGGTTAAGGAGTTCATCAGAGAAAGATCAGAGATAAAATCCTCTCAGAGCACATGATCGGATTTTTTACATCTTTATGCTGTTATGTAACAATCTTGAACATTTTAAAATAAGTATTTAAAACTCTCTTTACAAAGTATCAATGAATCAGAAACTGCCAATTTAAAATTCCAGGAAATTAACTCTTTTTACTTTTTCAACCACCAATTTCCCCGTAATTTTGTAAGGAGATAGAAAATATTATTAACTACATCCAGCACATAATAATTCATGAGCAATCAGGTCTGGAAAAGGTGGTATCCTTACATTGGCTGGCCTGAAGACATAGAGGAGCCAGATGAAACCCCTCCTCAAATGCTTTCAAGGGTTGCAGAGGAGTTTGCTGAAAAGGATGCGATAATCTACTACGGAAACACCCTCACATACCGAGAATTCTACGATTATGTTTGCAGACTTGCAAATGGTTTGAGCGACTATCTTGAAAGGGGAGACAGAATATCGTTCTTTCTTCCAAACTGCCCCCAGTTCAACATGGGCTACTTTGCAACAATAAGCAATGGAATGATAGTTGTGCATACAAATGTCATGTACACCGAGAGAGAGCTTGACTATCAGCTGAATCACTCAGGAGCAAAGGCAATCGTAACCCTTGATGTTCTGTACGACAGGGTCAGAGCAGTTTTTGATAACACGCCTTTGGAATACATAATTCTCACAAGTCTGAGGGATTTCATTTCTCCAACAGCAAGAAGATTTCTTCCAGTACTTCATGAGAATGAAATAAAGGAAAGAGATGAGGTTCTTTACTTCAACGATCTGCTCAAATATCAGCCCAAAAAACCTGAAAAAGACATAAAGCCTGAGGATGTTGCATCTCTGACATACACAGGCGGGACAACAGGAAGATCAAAGGGAGCAGTTTACACCCACAGAAATCTGATGATTGATGCAAAGATCTTCACAGCCTGCCTTGATGTCAGAAGGGGTAAGGATGTCTTCTCGGGCCTGATGCCGATGTTTCATGGCAATGGCATTTGGACGAGCAACATGAACGTATTCATGAATGGAGGTACTGTTGTCCTCTTCCCGTACTTTGATGCTGGAGAGTTCATAAGGGCGATAGAGAGATACCACATAACACAAGTTCACTGTGTCCCGACTCATTTAGTAGCAATTGTGAATCATCCCCACGTCAAAAGGGCAGATCTCTCATCTGTAAGGGTGATAAGCGTTGGTTCAGCTCCTGTACCAATTGAGCTGCTGAAGGAGGTTAAAGAGCTCATGCCCGATGCCACAGTCATAGAGCAGTGGGGATTGACCGAGGCCGCAATCATTGGCACGAGCAATCCTGTTCACGGGATAATAAAGGTTGGAAGTGCAGGAATGCCTGTCCCAACTGTCGAGATAAAGATCGTCGATCCTGAGACAGGGAAGGATCTGCCCCTTGGCAAAGACAGTGTCGGTGAGATTGTATTGAGAAGCAAGAAGATAATCAGGGAGTACTGGAACGATCCTGAGAAGACGAGAGAGGCAATAAAAGATGGATGGCTCTACACAGGAGACATGGGTTACATGGATGAGGATGGGTACATCTACATAGTTGACAGGAAGAAGGACATGATAATTGCCGGAGGTTACAACATCTACCCGTCAGAGGTTGAGGAAGTGCTTTACATGCATCCAAAGGTAAAGGAGTGTGCAGTTATCGGGGTTCCGGACAAATACAGGGGAGAAAATGTCAAGGCGTTCATCGTTCTCAAGGAAGGTGAAGCAGCAACAGAGGAGGAGATCATTGAATTTGCAAAGAAACATCTTGCAAAGTACAAGATTCCGAGAATTGTTGAGTTCAGGGAGGAACTGCCGAAATCACCTGTCGGAAAGATCCTCAGAAGAGTGCTCAGAGATGAGGAGAGGGCGAGATCTGAAAGCCAGTGATCGGTGGTATTGAGATGAGAGAGCCGTTCAAACTTTTTTTCAGTATTTTTCAGGAGAGGTCAAAGCTGAAAGAATACAGGAATGAGGGTAGAAGGATTTTCGGGACGATGTGCAACAACGTGCCAGAAGAGGTGATTCACGCATTAAATGCAGTTCCTTTCAGAATGTTCGGAAATTATGGAAACACAAATCTGGCGAATTCCAGAATTCCAAGCTGGACATGCAATTACGCAAGAAATGTGATGGAGGCAGGATTGAGGGGAGATTTTGACTTTCTGGATGGTGTTGTAAGTGCAACAACAGACGATACAAAAATTCATCTCTTCTCAGCCTACAGATTTTACATGAAGCCCGAGTTCAGCTATCTTGTTCAGTTCCCATACGTCAGAGATGAAATTTCTGAAAGATTCTTTTCCAAGGAACTTGAAAGGTTCGCAAAACATCTCTCATCCTTTTTATCAGCAGAATTTGACCTGGAAAGACTTTCTGATTCAATAAAAATTTACAACAAATACAGATTGCTCTGTTCTGAGTTTGAAAAGCTTAGAGCTGATGAAAAGCCAAAGATAAGGGCAGATGAGTTCATGGCGCTCATGCTATCCTCTCTTTCAATGCTGAAGGAAGATTTTACCTCAATGGCCGAAAATCTTCCTGAAATGCTCAGGGAACATGATGGTTTCTCGGATTACAGATTGAGGATCCATCTTTCAGGAACTGATTTTTACAGCCTCACACTTCTCAGGCTCATAGAGGAGAGCGGAATGGCTGTTGTGTCGGATGATCTATGCACGTCAGCGGGATACTTTACGGGATATGTTGAGGGAGATGGATTTGATGCTCTTGCCGAGAGATACTCAGGATGCACAGCATGTGTTATGACCTCAAGCAACACAGAACTATCTGTTGAGGAGAGACTGAGATTCATAAGGAAAAAGCTCAGGGAAAATGAAGCTGATGCAATTGTTCTCTTGAAAGACAGGGGCTGTGAGGTTTGCGGCCATCAGTGTCCATGGATAGTGAGGGAGATTGATGCCCCAGTGCTTGTTCTCGATCTTGATTTTCCTCTTTCGGTTGAGCAGTATCGTACAAGAATGGAGGCCTTTGTTGAGGCCCATGGAGGTGGTTGAATGGAGAACAGCTGGAACCCCCTCGGCTATAAGAATCTCTACAGAGAGTTATTCAAGAAACACCTTGACAGACAGAATGAACTGCTGAAGAAGAACAGACCTGTAGGCTGGTTCTTCTCATTCCATCCATCAGAGCTCATTTACATATTTGATGTCGTTCCAGCTTTTCCTGAGCAGTACTCAGCCTACTGTGCTGCAAGAGGCTCATCTGTTGATTTAATTGATACATCAATCTCCTCAGGCTACGGTCATTTTCTGTGCGATTACTTCAAAACAACCATAGGCATGATTGAAGCTCCTGAGAAAGCCACACCGCCTTTGATGCCAAAGCCTGATTTCATAGTATCTTCAAGGGCTTTATGTGTTGCCCATCACGAAATGGCAGAGGTTTTTTCAAGGTATTATGGCATTCCAAAATACACGGTCAACTATCCCTACTGGACAACCGATTCACTGAAAAATCCTGATGAACTCACAAAAGAGGCAGAATGGGCAGAGGAGGTTTATGTTGAATACACCATCGAAAGGCTCAGGGGGCTTGTTGATTTTCTTTCAAAAATTGCTGGAGAGGTTGATGAGGATAGATTTATGGAGGTCTTCAGGAAATCTGAAAAAACTTCAGAACTCCTCATAAAGATTCTGAACCTTATGATGTCAAAGCCAACTCCCGGAAGCCAGAGAGAGATCTCAGACCTCGTTTTCATAGCCTTCTTTGTTCTCGGAAGTGATTATGCCTTAGAATTCTGCGAAAATGCATATGAAATAATAAAAGAGAGGGTTAAAAGAAAAGAAGGAGTTTCAGAGGAGAAGTACAGGCTCCTCACCTTTGGAATTGTTCCATGGCATTCTCTGAAAATCTATCAGTACTGTGAGAGCATGGGAGCCAATTTTCCTGTCAATTTGTACGTGAATGCTTCAGTTCATAAAGCTGACAGCTCGAATCCGTACCTCAGCATGGTCAGAAGATCGATGCACTTCACAAATTCAAGCTATGAGATGCTGGATGGAGTGATCAAAACTGCAAAAAAGGCGGAGATCGACGGAGCTTTGCTGCTTGAGAATACGGGATGCAGAATCACCTCAATGATAATAAGACCTCTTGCAGAAAGACTTAACGAAGATCTTGGAGTTCAGAGCTTAATTCTTGAAGCTCCGCAGTGCGATCCAAGAGTTATGCCAATGGAGAGAGCAAAAACACAGATAGATGCGTTTCTTGAATCGTTATCCTGAAAATTTTTTATCCCATCTCTCCAAGGTGATGTGATGTATTTTGCCGGCGTTGATATTGGCTCTCTCGCAACGAAGGTATGCATAGTAAATGAAAATTCTGAGATAGTTGGGTTTCAGATTGACAGAACAGGTGCCAAGGTTAGAGAGATTGGAGGAATAGTTCTTCAAAGATGCCTTGAAAATCTTGGAATCGAGAGAAGCGAGATTTCTTACATTGTTGCAACGGGTTACGGCAGAAATCTTGCAATTTCGGGCATTGCAGATGAAAAGGTCACTGAGATAACATGTCATGCGAGAGGGGCAAAGAAGCTCTTTGAGAACTGCCGCACCGTCATTGACATAGGTGGGCAGGATTCAAAGGTCATGAGGCTCGACGATTCAGGAAAGGTTGTGAATTTTACAATGAACGACAAGTGCGCAGCAGGTACAGGGAAATTTCTTGAGGTTCTGGCATCAACTCTCGGCATAAAGCTTGATGAGATGGGGAAAATGGCTCTCAGATCTGAAACTCCGGTTGAGATAACAAGTGTATGCACCGTTTTTGCTGAAAGTGAGGTCATATCATTGCTTGCAGAAGGAAAGGATGTGCAGGACATTGTTGCAGGATTGCACAGAGCAATAGCAAAGAGAGTTTCAGGGCTTGTAAGGCAGATTGGGATTGCTGAAGACGTTGTTATGACGGGAGGGGTAGCAAAAAACAAGGGGGTTGTTAAGGCTCTCGAGGACGAGCTTGGAGTCAGAATAAACGTTCCCGATGAACCTCAGATTGTTGGAGCTTATGGAGCTGGCATAATAGCAAGAGAAAAGTTTCTCAGCGAAAAATAACTGAACTGGCTTAATTTTGTATTGTTCGTTTATCTATTCTATCTGAAATTGTAAAATGCAAAAAAAATTCTGTCGATATTCGTAAAGTTTAAATCCTATGGCAACAATGAAAGTCCATGACAGAGTATAAGGAGATTGTCTATGACAAGGAGTGGTACACGCATACAGCTTTGATTGCAATAAACCGCCCCCATGAGTACAATTCTTACACTCTAACCACCCTGAGAGAGATGGTTTCTGCAATTGAGGATGCGATGTGGGATGACAACGTGCAGTTCATAGTGCTGAGCGGAGTTGGTGATAAGGCATTTTGCACAGGTGGAAATGTCCATGAGTATGCTGAGGAGTACACCAAGAAATCATCAGACTTCTGGAAATGGGGAGAAATCTATGGAAGAGTTTTTGACATGATAATGCACTGTGGAAAGCCCGTTATTGCGAGAGTGAATGGCATAACAGCTGGTGGCGGTTTTGAGTTTGTAACAGCATGCGATCTTGCAATAGCAAGCGAGAATGCCAGATTCATCTCTCCCGGTCCAAGAGTTGGGATGACATCCATAGGAGGGCTTTCTCAATGGTTACCTCTCCACATAGGTGTCAAGAGAACCGCAGAAATTGTTATGCTGAGCACAGAAATAGATGCAAAGACAGCCCTTGAATGGGGAGTTGTCAATGAGGTTGTACCCCTTGAAAAGCTGGATGACAAGGTTAAGGAGTACATAGACAGGATGCTCGAGCTCTCGCCATCAAGCCTCTGGTACTTCAAGGTGCATCTCAACTGGTGGAGAGATTTGGTGTGGCGCCTAACATGGGAGCATGGCAAGGCATGGTTCTCCCTGAACATAGGAAGCGTTGAGCCAAGTGAGGGATTGTGGAGCTTCAAGGAGAAGAGGAAGTCGAGAATGAGAGAAATTAGGGACAGAATCGGAGAGGGAATGGATCCACGCTACCCCCATGGCCCTCTGATGAAAAAGTGCAGCAAATGTGGAGCTGATTTTCTGCCTGAAAATTCAAAGTTCTGTCTTGCCTGCGGGGCAGAACTTGAATAATATTTCCAAAAATAAATTTTTAATTTTCATCCGAGCATGTTGGATATAAAATAGTAAATTCCTGAGAAAATCTTTACCAATTGAACTTTCAGAGCATTTATGAAACCAACACCCTGATAGTCTATCTCTCCATTTCTGTAGGCTCTTTCGAAGTCTGAAACCGGGCTATCAGAGTTCAGTATCTGTTTTGCTGTTTCCTCACTTAGCTTTGCCCTTGCAGATGGATTGTCCAGAGACTCCCTTTTCAGCTCAACAATCCTGCTGTTTTCGGTTACAATCGAGATCTTCATTGTCTGATTGCCTTTCATAATAATCTCAACATTAATTCTCTCATTTCCTGCCAAGAACTTCAAAAATGAAGGGATCTGATCTGTATTGCTGTTGTACCACTCTTTCTTTTTCAAGATGAGTTCAAAAAGCCTGCCCTGGGATAGGAGACTGTGCATCTCATTTTCACTGAGGTTCAAGCTGTCAGTAAACACATAATGCTTTCCTGATGAGTTCAGTATGATTCGCATTTCTTCAGGATTTTCAACAGATGGCATCAATGTCATAGTCTCAGGTTTTCTGTCAGAAGTGAGATCGGGCACCGCACCTGTTGAAATGAGGACAAGTTCTATGTTAAAGGGAATGAAATACTCAAGGCTTCTGTGAGATATTTCCATTTTGTTTCTTTTCATTATGAGATCTTCTTTGAGTGGAAAGATTACCTCATATCCATCAAGATCAGGATCCGTATCCAATGCGTACATCTCCTGGTAGTGTTCTGGAAATAGGGGCTCTCCATTAAAATACAGTGTTATCTCATCAATGAACCTATCATTCACTGGCTTTCCGGTGGATTTGTTGAAGACATCATATTCTGGAGAAAAGCTTATAACAATACCTATATAGGGTTCGTTCTCATCTGTAAGATTCAGTGCATCCAGAAAATTGTCATCCAGAACCCATTCATCTCCAAATCTTATTTCATCCTCCTCTGGAACCACAGGCTGTCTGACAGGGTCATTAATTACTCTGTTAAGAGCACGACTTTTTTGCTCAAGATTGCCGTGATCTGTAACATAGAACACAAGCTGCTCACTCTCATTCATCTTTGAGGAGAGATCTCTTATTGCATTCCAGAGTGCCTGTTTTGTACCTGGTCCATCAACATAATCCCTTCCGACAGATCTGCCTGAATCGGCAAGAACAACAATGTCCTCATCGGTAAATCCCTTGCTCTTCAGAAGGTCATAAAATGCCTCAATGTTTGCCCAATATTCTTCAGCATCGTTATCTCCTCCAAATATTATCGCATGCCTGCTTTTAACCTCAGAGCCATCAGTTGCTCTTCCTACGGTAGCATTTCCTCCGTCTCCCTCAGAGACAAACTGGGGATGCTCCAGGACATTTTCATCCGGATTGTATAGCGGTCTTCCGTAAGGACCGAATTCATCATATCTTTCAGCCCCCAGAAATGCATCCACTGCACTGCTGTTGTTTCTCAGCCTTTCAATCACCTCTTTTGTAAACGGACTCACTCTATCTGGGTAGCCCCATGAAAACCCATCGTGTCTTGAAGCTGATAAAACTGAGATGCTGCCATTAAGCATTTCCACAATATCATCTGCCATTCCCCCTGCAAAGCACTGCTGGAAAATGAACATCATGTTTGAATGATTGTCTCCAATCCACATTTTCAGCATGTTTGCAAGCTCAAAATCATAGATGTAGGTTCCATTTTTCGTAACAATGCTGCTCGACATTGTTTCTGGCTGATCATAGAAATACATGCATTCCTCCGACTCATCTCTCAACGGATTTGCCTCAACCCTGATGTTGAACTCCATCTTGTCCGGAATTCTTAAAGTGTAATTCCCTGATGAGTTTATCCTGATGGAGTTTGCACCAACAGGATCGTTTTCATTGATGCCAGGCGTGTCCACCTCTTCAACATTAAAGTAAAGGTTAAATTCACTGACCGGCCAGCACTCCGTTGTTTTGTACAGGATGTAACCAATCTGATTCCCGTCTGAATCGTAAAACAGCCCCTCTCCTCCGGAAAGATCATCATAGTCAAAAGTGAAGTAAAACGTATTCGAGGCTCCGCTCTGTCTGCTGAGCCCTGGAATTGGCACCACGGTGAAATCAATTTTGATCTCTGTTTCTCCATCCAGCCCATCATCCATGTCCTCAATTGAAGTGTAACCAGTGAATAGGACCCTGACTTCGATTGCAGGCGGGGCTGGGGGATCAAACTCAGCTGAAACAGCCTGGGCTAAGGATAAAATCAGTACAGGTATCAAAATGAGAGTTTTCATTGCCATTTTATCAACCAAAGAATTTCCTTATTTTTAATTTTCAAATTATTTAACATTTTCTATTTAGTTACAATTTGAAACTAATTTAGTCTTATTATCTTTATTTTTGTTTAACTTTTCGATCAAAAAGAGAATGACCTTGCTGAAATTAAGATCAAACACCCGTTTTCATATTTAAAGCTTCCTTGTCAGTAAATCAAAAAAAATGGATAAGTTTTATTAATTCCTGATCGAAAAATATCAAGAAAGCTTGGGAGGGTGTCAAATGATGTTGACAAAATCCAGTGCCGGTATTGTGCTGGCCGTTCTGGTAATTCTGTGTCAGGTATCATCTGCAGCAACCTTTCAGTTTGATGAGAAAAGAACCGGGAATTTTACGTACAGTGGTCCTGATGAGAGATATATCCTGTGGAAAGCCAGCCTCACGGGACTTGTAGGAAGCTCGCCAGTTGTATGGGATGGGAAAGTTTACGTCTCCAACTGGTATGGTCGGGGAAGCTGGAATCCAGGGCTTTACAGCATTGATGCAGAAACAGGGGAGATTGTGTGGGTTAACGGGAACATCACAGGTGCATCAACACCTGCAGTTTACGGTGGGACGGTTTTCATAGGAAGTCTTGCCGGAAAGCTATATGCTGTCAACGCAACCACAGGACAGATTATCTGGGAAAAACAGCTTGAAATGAATCCTGAGTGGTGGGGAATAGCTTCTTCACCTCTTGTTTACAATGGAACACTCTACATCACAACGTTCTCAGATGGAAGGCTGCATGCCCTTGATCTGAACGGAAATGAGCTCTGGAACATAACAACGGGAAAGAGAATAAGCCAGTATTCTTCTCCCTCAGCTTATGGTGGAACAATATTCTTTGCTGGAAATTCATCCTCAAACATGCTGTATGCTGTTGACGAAGGTGGAAATGTGATCTGGACATTTTCTACCGATGGCAGAATACTGAACACACCTTCAGCTGATTACGACATGGTCTTCTTTGCCACTGAGAAGAAATTGTACGGACTTAGGCTTGATGGAAATGTGGCTTGGAGCGTACCTTTCAATGGAACGATTTCCTCGCCTGCATTAGCTTATGGCAGGGTTTACATTGGATCAGCAGACGGAAAGCTTTACTGTTTCAATGCCTCTACGGGGGAAAAATTATGGGAGTTCAGTGCAAATGGAAGGATATACAGCTCTCCTGCAGTGGGAGGTGAGATCGTATACTTTGCCACTAACGTGCCCAATGGAACGATTTATGCTGTTGATGCCTCAAGTGGCTCTCTCCTCTGGTTACACTCCCTCAGCCCACCTGAAGGTTCGTATTACAACATTATGTCTTCTCCGTTTATTTACGATGGAAAGCTCTTCATTGGGTCAGATGATGGAAATCTTTACGCATTTAGCTCAGATCCGTCACTGTGGAGAGGAAATGTAGAGCTCAGTACTGGAAGAATCACTGTAACACTGAAAGATGGCAGTACTGCTGAGATTAACGGGCGTTCAGCTCTTGCAGCTCTGTGGAAAGCGTCAAAAGCTGGAAACTTCAGTGTCGAGATTGTAAATTCGTCATGGGGTATATATGTTGAGAGTATAGCAGGCATAAAGCCTGAAGGGTTAAATGGGTGGATGTACTGGGTTAACTATCCACAGGAACCGATGCCAGGTGTTGGAGCAGGAGATTACATCTTGGACAACGGAGACAGTCTTGTATTCTATTACGGCAGTTACAATCCTGAAACATGGGAACCGAGCAAGCCCGACCAGTCTGACATTATTGTTGTGATAAACGTAACCCTGAGCAATATTCTGTGGGAGGGAGAGGTGATTCTTGAGCCCGGTAGTATGAACATAACCTTTGATGATGGTGGCACCACATCCGTAAACAATCTCTCAGCTCTTGCAGCACTGTGGAAAGCATCCCGGATAGGAGATTTCAGTCTAAGAATCATAAATACTTCCTGGGGACCTTATATCGAAAGTGTGGGAGATGTGGCTCCAAACACAACCCATTACTGGCTTTACTGGGTTAACTATCCAGCCTACCCCTCTCCGTCTGTAGGCGCGGGAGACTATATTCTGAAGGACGGAGATGAGCTGATTTTCTACTTTGGACATTACAACAGCACAACCTGGGAACCGAGCAGTCCTGAAAAGTCTCCATACGTCGTAAAAATCCATGTAAGCGTAAAGGGCGGAGCAAAAATAACAGGGCTGAACATCAGCAACGGGAGCAGAGGGTTGCATGCCACAGGATATGTGGATGTCAGGGCGATGATTGATGACTGGTATGCAGTGGTTGTCAGCGGTACAAATGAAAACGGAGACAGCATCGCAGGAGTGTCGGTAATCAGACTTTCTGCAGGTGATGAGGTAAGCGTTCCTGTAGTCATACCAATACCCCAGCAAGCTCAGACAGGAATTTACAGACTTTACGCTGGTATTTACAGACTTGAAGACTACCCAGAGAACGTGATAGACATATACGGGAGTGCAAGCTGTGAGGTGAGGTGATGAAAAGGTCACTTGCTTTACCTGTTCTTGCTATCATGATATTTTTTATCCTGATTCCAGCCAGCTCACTGGGTTTAAATCTGAACCTGAGCGGCGGATATGTGAACGAACCCGTTATAGTTACCATGGACAGGGAAGCTTATGTAATCTTCAGCATGAACAACGGAACACCTGTATTCACCTATGGCAGTGAGGTCAAATTCATACCCCATATCACCGGAAATCTTCGCATTGAGGTAAGGGCAGGTGATGAAGTTGTTGAAAGGGTTATTGAAATAGTTGAAAGAGAAAGTGAATCTACTGGAGGCGGGAGATCCAATCTGTATTATTCGGGCATCGTGTATCTGCCTGAGGGTACATTCACCCTCACGGCCGTGGAGGGAAAAACCTACAGCATTGACTGGAGAACAGCCATGGGAGCTCTGAAAGCAGCATCTGACCAGGGTGGTTTCAGCTTTAGTGTAAAGGAGACAGACTGGGGACCATTTGTTTCATGCATAGCCGGAAAATGTGAAAAAAGCGATGGACCGATGTCAGGCTGGATGTATCAGGTGAATGGAATCATTCCAGCAGTTGGAGCACATGAATATGAAGTTAGCCAGGGAGATGAGGTTGTCTGGTATTTTTCAAGAAGCATGGATGAAACACCTGAAACTTCCCCCATGATCGTGGAATTGCGTGTGATGTTTGCTGAGACCCCATCAGGAGGCGGTACGGGATCCACCGAAGGCGGGCTGAATCAAACAAATGAGAATTACAGACAGGTTTTTGCCAGGAGCATCTCTGCAGAACCGGATGAAGAAGTATTTTTTGACTTTCCTGAGAATATCTCAGAGGAGTTTTCCATAGTATCCCTTAAGACTGAGGCAAAAAATGAAACGGTAAAGATTGAGCTGGGCAGAAGTGATGTGGGGGGATTAATTTACGGAAAAGTTCTGAGTACATTCTATCTCAATATCAGTGGTGGAGATTATTTTGAAATTATCTTCAGAACCGGGAAAGATGTGAATAAAAACAGTGTAGTGATGATGAAATTCAACGAAAAGTGGCTGGAGCTTCCAACAGAATTTGTGAGAGAGGATGAGGATTATTACTACTTCAGGGCAGAAATATCGAACTTCAGCATTCTCGCCATAGTTGAAAGGTGGAATGCCTTCCCCCTGAACGTTACAGACGAGCCCATACTCAGGGCACTGAAATGGCTGATGACGATCCAGAATGAAGACGGCGGTTTTGCAAATCCTGGTGAAGAAAGCAGCATCTCGAAAACGTCATGGGCTATAATGGCTCTTGCAGCATCAAAGCAGAATCCGCACAAATGGACCAGGAATGGAAACTCGCCAGTGGATTATATCAGAGAAAACCTCAATTCGTCACTGGGGAAGATGGGCACTGCAGACATTGCAAGAACGATTCTTGCACTAACTGCGGCAAACCAGAACCCAAGAAACTTCAGTGGAATCGATCTTGTTTCCATGCTGAAGGAAAAAGTGAGAGATAATGGCCAGATTGGGGATTTCATATACACCACAATATGGGGCATAATGGCATTGAAGGCAGCAGGTGAGAATGTCTCCAGATCTGTTGAATGGTTGAAGGCCCAGCAGAATGATGATGGAGGATTTGCCTGGGCTGTTGGTGAAAAGAGCGATTATGATGATACTGCCGCAGCAGTACAGGCATTGATTGCTGCTGGAGAGCCGAGAGATTCTGAGGTCATCCGAAGAGCACTTGATTACCTGAGAACAGGACAGAATGAAGACGGGGGGTTCAGGTACTTCGGCAACTCATCATCAAATGCCGCCAGCGATGCCTGGATAATTCAGGCTCTTGTAGCTGCTGGAGAGAATCCGAGGGAATGGAAGAGGAATGGTATCAGCGTTGTTGACCATCTTTTGAGCCTTCAGACTGAGGAGGGATACTTCAAATACACTTCAGTTCAGACATCCAATCCCGGATACATGACCGTCTGTGCGGTAATGGCTCTTCTGGGAAAGCCAAACCCCATAAAGCCAGAATATCTGCAGGAAGAGCTGAATCTGAGTTCTCTTGCAGAAAAGGCAGTCAAAGCAACACCCGAGCCAACAGAAACTCCAATCTCAACTCCTGTTAAAGTTGAAACACCCTCACAAACCCCAACACCTGCAGTAACAGCAACAGAAGAGGTTAAAGCTGGAAAAACTCCTGAAAAAGCGGTGACAGAGAAAGCTGAAAGAACTCCGGGTTTTGAAGTTCTGCTTGGACTTCTTGCCATTGCTCTGGCATTTGCATGGAGGAAGTGGGGGAATTGAAGAGACTGATTCTTTTTCTTTTAATTGCCCTTGTTCTCGGAATTTCTGCTGGGTGTGCAGGAAACAAGAGTGGTGAGGAGTGGAATGAAAAAAATTCTTTAAATGTCAGTAACTCTCAGGAGATAAGCCAGAACGAGCAGAAAATTAATGAAAGCAGATCAGCGGGTGATAACTCAAAAAGATTCAATCCAGTCAGGTTGAAGGATGATTTTGGATATGAGGTTGTAGTAAACAAAACCCCTGAGAGAATAGTCTCTCTTGCACCAAGCAACACCGAAATTCTCTTCGCTCTCGGTCTTGGAAACAAAATTGTGGGCGTTACAGATTACTGTAACTATCCTGAAGAGGCGAAGAAGAAGCAGAAGGTTGGCGGATACTCGACCGTGAACATAGAGAGAGTTCTTGCCCTGAATCCCGATCTGGTTGTTGCAGCATACGGAAATGGAAAAGAAACCATTGACATTCTGAGAGAGTACGGACTGACCGTTATTGCCCTGAATCCAAAAAATCTGAGTGATGTTATGAGAGACATAGAGCTTCTCGGAAAGGTCACTGGAACTGAGGAGAATGCGACAAGGCTCGTTGACATGATGGAGCATAGGATAGATGAGGTGAAGAGAAACGCATCAAACTTCAGCCTCAGACCAAAGGTGGCACACGTGCTCTGGCATGATCCCATATGGGTAAGCGGAAAAAACACGTTCATCGATGAGCTCATATCAATTGCCGGAGGGGAGAATGCCTTTGGAGATCTTGAGGGGTGGAAGATCGTGAGCATCGAGGACTTTCTTGCAAGAAATCCTGACATAATTGTGGTGAACAGCGGAACAGGAATGGGAGGAGGTAAAGACATCCTGTATGATTGGGCGATTAGAGAGCTTAAAGATGTTGAGGCTGTCAAAGAGGGAAGAGTTTATCTGATCGACTCTGACATTATCTCCAGACCATCTTACAGGCTTGTTTACGCCTTGGAAGAGCTTTCAGAGATAATTTCAGAGTTCAGTTCATCAAAAAGTAGGTGATTGAAATCTTCCCTGCTATTTACCCTTAAACTCTGGCCTTCTCTTTTCAAGAAAAGCCCTCAAACCCTCCTTTGCATCCTCGGTTGAGAATAGAAGACTTGCAAGTGCCACCTCATATCTAAGCCCATCCTCCAGCCCCATGGTTCTTGTGGCGTTCAGTGCTTTTTTAACGATCTTTACGGCGAGGGGAGGCTTACTTGCTATGGTTCTGGCAATCTCAAGGCATCTATCCATGAGCCTTTCATGCTCAACAACCTCCTCAACAAGCCCTATTCTGAAAGCCTCATGAGCATCAATGATCTCACCTGTGAAAACAAGCTTTTTTGCCATTCCAAGTCCAACAAGTCTCGGCAGTCTCTGAGTTGCTCCAACTCCGGGCATTATGCCAAGATTAAGCTCAGGCTGTCCAAATTTTGCGTTCTCGCTTGCGATTCTGATGTCGCATGCCATTGCAAGCTCACATCCCCCGCCAAGAGCGTATCCGTTCACCGCAGCAATTACAGGTATGTCAAGGTTCTCTATTCTGTTGTTAAGCCATGTTCCGTATTTAGACAGCCTTATGTACTCAAAGGGAGTCCTCTCTGACAGCTCATTGATGTCTGCTCCTGCTGCGAAGGCCTTTCCCTTTCCTGTGATTATCAGAACCCTCGCTTTTTCTTCAACCTCATCGAGGGCAGAGCTAATCTCCATCCTCGTTTTTGTGTCTAAGGCATTGAGCTTCTCAGGTCGGTTTAATGTGATCAGAGCAATTTCTTTTTCAGGGTACTCAAGCAGAATCCTCTCCATGCTCTCACCTTCTTACTCCCATTTTCCTCAGAACCTGACTCGCTCTCTCCTGCCCGAAAAATTCGTAGATGCCTCCCCTGCTATCTGGCTTCACCGCCGGATCACCAAGATAACCTGCATCAACAAGCTGAACAAGCAGTTTTGGTGGTGCCCATCTCTCCTCTCCCGTTGCCTCATGCATTGCTCTCAGGGCATTCAATCTTGTGTCAAGCCCCACAAGGTCACCTGTCTCAAGAGGACCCATGGCATACCCATAGCCAAGCATCATGCCTATGTCTATGTCCTGAGGAGTTGCAACCCCCTCCTGAACCATGAGAATCGCCTCTCTCCCAAGAATCAGTCCAAGTCTGCTTGTCGCAAAGCCCGGAGAGTCGTTCACAAGGATCGGAACCTTGCCCAGATTGATGAAAAACTCCCTGAGTGATTCAAAAACTTCATCTCCTGTCAGCAACCCCTTCACGAGCTCGACAAGCTTCTGGATGTGAGCGGGGTTGAAGAAGTGAATTCCCAGAAAATTTTCAGGATTCCTGACAGACTTTGAGAGCTTTGTAATGCTGATTGTGGATGTGTTCGAGCCTATTATCGCCTCCCTGTCCACTATTTCACTTATTCTCTTTAAAACATCAAGCTTCAGATTCACATTCTCAAAAACAGCCTCGATAATGAGATTGCAGCCTTCAAGCTCCTCAAAACTCGTGCTTGTTTTTACCCTTCTTAAAATCTCCTCAACATCATTCCGGGTTATTTTTCCCTTCTCCAGAAGTCTTTTTAAGCCAAACCTACCATCTTTTATGCCTCTTATCCCCTGCTCAAGCCTGCTTTCATCGACATCTATCGCTATTACATCAAAACCCTTCTGGGCAAAAAACTGGCTGATCTGGGTTCCCATGACACCAAAACCCACGACACCAATCTTCTTTATCTCCATAGTTTCCACCCCGTCAATCATTTTCAAAAACACTCAACCACCTGATAACAGTTGTGAATTCTCTCTTAAATGTTGTACTCTGACAAGCATTTTATTATAGAATTCTGGTTTGAAAGATCTAATTATTGCGGATTTCAGGATGCTTGAATTCACAAGTGATCAGGATCTGGAGACGATAAAAAATAAAGTGGAATTCTTAAAGAAAGCATGGAAATCATGCTTCGGCTGCAATATCCAAAAACTACATTCTCAGATCGAACCTGTCCAGGTTCATCACCTTGTCCCAAGCAGCAACGAAATCTCTGATAAACTTCTCCTCTGCATCATCGCAGGCGTAAACCTCCGCAACAGCTCTAAGCTCATCGTGATGCCCGAAGATTAGATCCACCCTCGTTGCGGTCCACTTCTTTTCTCCGCTCTTTCTGTCGTAGCCGTTGAACAGGTATCTGTTTTTATCGGCAGCTTTCCATTCGATTCCCATATCCAGCAGATTCACGAAAAAGTCGTTCGTCAAAACGCCGGCTCTCTCTGTTAGCACGCCATAATTCGTATATCTGTAAGTTGCACCAAGAACTCTCAGCCCACCGACCAAAACCGCCATTTCGGGGACTGTCAACGTTAAAAGCTGAGCTTTGTCGACAAGGAAGTACTCGGGAGTTGTGTAGATGTCATCTTCGGAGAAATTCTCCGGATATTTGAAGTAATTCCTGAATCCGTCGGCAAAGGGCTCTATAGCTTTATAAAACTCGACTTCGATTTGCTCCTGAGCAGCGTCAACTCTGCCGGGGGTGAAGGGGACTTCTATATTGTAACCGGCTTTCTTAGCAGCAGATTCAATAGCGGCGCAACCTCCCAGGACGATTAAATCTGCTACGGAAACCCTCTTATCGCTTCCGACTTTTTCCTGCTCCCGATTGAACTCAGCTTGAATATCCTCGTAGACGGAGATTACTTTCGGCAGCTCATCCGGATGATTTACCTCCCACTGGTTTAGGGGATAAAGCCTGATCCTCGCTCCGTTGGCCCCTCCTCTCCTGTCGGAGTTTCTGTAAGTCGAGGCAGATGCCCAGGCAAAGTAGACGAGCTGGGAAATGCTCAATCCGGAATTCAGAATTTTCTCCTTCAGCTTTTTCACGTCTTCTTCATCTATAAGCTCGAAGTCTCTTTCTGGAAGAGGATCCTGCCAGACGAAAGTTTCCTTTGGAACGTACTTTCCGATGTAGCATGTTTTGGGCCCCATGTCTCTGTGCGTGAGTTTAAACCAAGCTCTCGCAAATGCCTTCTCGAACTCTTCTGGATTCTCAAGGAATCTCTTCGCTATTTTCGCATAATTTTCATCGTATCTCAAAGCCAAATCTGCGGTGAGCATTCTCGGTCTGTGCTTCTTGTTGGGATCGTAAGGGTCTGGGATTATTTCCGGAGCGTCTTTGGCAACCCACTGGGGTTTTCCAGCCGGACTCGTTTCTATCTCCCACTCATATTTGAAGAGAATGTGGAGATACTGTATTCCGAATTTTGTTGGAGTCGGAGACCAGGTGAGTTCGAAGCCGGAGGTAAACGTGTCTGGACCTTTTCCGCTTTTGTATTCAAATTTCCAGCCTAAACCCTGCATTTCTATTGGCGAAGAGCTTGGATCCGGGCCGAGATATTTATCCGGAGCAGCTCCATGACATTTTCCGAAGGCGTGACCCCCAGCAATTAATGCGACTGTCTCTTCGTCATTCATTCCCATCTTAGCGAAAATTGCTCTTATCTCCTTGGCAGATAACTTGGGATCGGGCACTCCTCCAGGTCCTGCCGGATTAACATAGATGAGTCCCATTTCGGTAGCTGCATAAGGTCTTTCCACATCACCCTCTTTCAGCCTTTCCGACGTCAGCATCTCCTCCTC
>Ga0256830_1000533_pt1 | contig 29813 bp, 24 predicted proteins | sample 128326metaG_FD_190537 | JGI IMG/M metagenome (GOLD analysis project Ga0256830, IMG submission 190537) | Hydrothermal vent microbial communities from Lau Basin, Pacific Ocean - 128-326 | ecosystem: Environmental > Aquatic > Marine > Hydrothermal vents | place: Pacific Ocean: Lau Basin | collected... | reverse complement strand
GGTCTGGAGCAAGGCCCCGACGGGTGAGAGGGACGGCCCCGACACCGAGGGCTTGGGGGAAGCCGGAGGCATGACCTGCGAGGGACATGGCCCCGGGGCGGCGGCGATGGTGTCCCCGTCTCCTCGCCCTGACTGCCCCGGCGGCGGGCAGAGCTCCGATTCGGGCTCCGGACTCTCCGATGGGGAAGGTGGACCGGGACTGACCGTCTCGTGACCCGTCGGCGTGAAGTAATACGTCGGCGTCTGCGGGCAGGGCTCGTCCTCTCCCTCCGGCTGTTCTTCGACCGGCCAGAAGAGCGGGCAGGCCTGGACTGGAACGGGCACCTGCGCAGACCGGAAAGTGAACTCGATCGAGGCGACGAGCCCCGCGGAGGCGAGCAGCAGGAGGGCGAGCGGGAAGGTCGCCGCGCCGCGCGGGCGGCTACGCGGGGTCACCGGGGGGGGGGGCAGGAAGATCGGACGCGCCTGGGAGCCATGATCAGACTCTAGAGAGGACTTGGGAGGCGCGTCAAGTCATGGGACCTCTAAGCGCGCTCTCCGGGGACGAAGCCCTCCCCGCTCGATGAAGGCCCGGTACTCGCTCGAGGGATGCCGCCGTCGCTCCCGAGACCACGAAGGACGCTGGGTCAGAGCGCGACGGCCTGGAGGACCTCGAGGCCGGCGGCGCCGAGGGCGCGGAGGGTGACGCCCTCGAGGGTGGCAGGGAGCAGGAGGACGTCGCCGAAGCGGAGGTCGCGCGGGGCGAAGGTCGAGCCGGGCAGGGGCTCGATGCGGCCGGCGCCGCCGACCACGGAGAGGACCGACGCGCGCCCTTCGGTGCGGACCTCGCCGCCCTGTTCGCCGGCGCGCAGAGCGCGGAGTTCGAAGTAGGGACAGGCGACCAGCGGCTCCGACTGCAGGCCCGGGCCGCCGACGAACTCGGCGCGCACCGGCTCGGCCGGGGGCAGGCTCCAGTCCACGACTTCCAGCGCCTGCTCGAGGTGGGTCTCGCGCGGCTTGCCGTCGAGCCCGACCCGGTCCCAGTCGTACATCCGATAGGTCACGTCGCTGGTCTGCTGGACCTCGCAGAGCACCGTGCCGCGGCGGATGGCATGGGTCTGCCCCGCCGGCACCAGGACGCAGTCGCCGCGGCGCACCGAGAGTTCGTGGAGGAACTCGCGCACCCCGGGGCCACCGGCGGCGGCTTCGAAGGCCTCGCGGGTGGTGCCCGGTTTCAGGCCGCAGATGAGGCTCGCGTCGGGGGCGCCGTCGAGCACGTACCACGCCTCGGTCTTGCCGACCCCGGTCGGCGACTTCGGGCCGTCCGGCGGGTGGATCTGCACCGAGAGGTCGTCGCCGGCGTCGATGAACTTGACCAGCAGCGGGAAGCGCCCGTCGGCGCTGGGCCGTGACGCACCGAGGACGGCCGCGCCGTGCTCGTCCATCAGCTCGCGCAGGGTGCGGCCGTCCCAGGCCCCGCCGCGGATGGCGGTCTCCTCGCCGGGGTAGTCGGACAGCTCCCAGGTCTCGCCCAACGGGCCGTCCGCGGTGCGCACCCCGAGGCGCTCGGCGAGCCGCTCGCCCCCCCACACCTTGGCCTTGGGGATGCGCACGAAGGCGAGGGGTTCCTGCGGCGGCGGGAGGCTCGACATCGGGCGGAAGTCTACCAGCCGAGGAGGCGCGCCCAGAGGCCACGGCGGCGCGGCGCCGCCCGCGGCGCAACGCCGCGGGGGCGGCGCCGACGACGCACGGCTAGGTCGCCGACGTCGATGCGGTGGGTCGCGCGCGGCGCCTCGCCGACCGCGACCATCAGCGCGCGCCAGGTCGGACCGTGCGCCGACTCGCGCGGCGCGCGCCGATGCGCGAGGCAGTGGGCGAGCTCGTGAGCCACCACCATGCGCACCGCGTCGGGATGTCGGGCGAGGAGACGCGGGTTCAGCTCGACGCGGCCGTCACGCACCCAGGCGCGCCCGGCGGTGGTGCGCAGCCGCGGGTTCCACGCCCACGACAGGCCGGCGCGGTCCTCGCCCGCCCAGACGGCGAGGAGTTCCTCCCAAACGGCGGCGACGCGCTCCTCGAGACGCGCCAACGCCGCTTCGGCATCGGCCCGGTCCACCGCCGCCCGGGTCACGGAGCCTCCTCCGTCGGCGCGGCCGGATCGGGCGGCGCGAACGAACGCGTCGTCTCGGGCGGCGGCAGACGACGGCCACCCATCCAGACCTCGGCGACGCGCAGGCCGGAACGCCCCTCCAGCACGCAGAAGTCGGCGCGATGGCCGGCGACGAAGCGGCCGCGCTTGCCCAGGAAGTCGCCCGGGACCTCGCAGCCCATCGAGACGGCCTGGGCGAGCCCCAGGGCGCCGCGCCGCACCGCGCGGTCGAGCAGGACCGGCAGGGGCTCGAGGCCGCCGGCGAGCCGGCCCTCGGCGTCGCGGGCGACGACACCGGCTCGGTGCAGCTGCGCTCCGCCGGACTCGAAGGCCTCGGCGCGCAATCCGGCGTGCGACAGGGCATCGGACTGGGCCATCAAGCGCGGGCGCAACGCCGGGGTCCGCGCCCACAGGCCCAGGGTCTCGGCCGCCACGTGCTCGAGGTCGGGGATGACCCCGACCCAGCGCGCACGGCCCTCCATCGCATAGCCGACCGGGCCCGGCTCGCGCGCCATCAGCGGCGGCATGGCGTTGCCGAGGTGGGTCATCGCGATCTGGCCGTGCTCGTTCACCCGAGCGCAGTCGTGCCAGCCGCACGCGGTGTGACCGATGCTGGGAACGACCCGGGCGCGGCGCAGCTCGTGGATGGCGGCGTCGGCACCGTCGAGTTCTGGGGCCACGGTCGCCAGGCGCAGCCATCCGTCGCAGGCCGCGACCAGACGCCGCGCTGCGGCAGCCGACGGACGCGTCAGGCCGCGGGCGGGCAACTGGCCGCGCGCCTCGGGGGCGACGAACGGGCCTTCCAGGTGCCAGCCCTCGAAGCGGGTGCGCCCGCCGCCGCGCCCGAGCGCGCGCCAGCGGTTCCAACGCCGGGAAGCGGCGCGCAGCGTCGCGTTCGGCGCGGGGTAGAGCCCGGCGAGCGCGCTGGTCACGCCGTGCGCCGCCAGCTCGCGGCTCATCCGGTCGAGCTCGTCGGGCTTGCCGAAGGTCGCGTCCACGCCGGCGAAGCCGTGGAGCAGGGTGTCGGTGAACCCGGGGACGACCCGCGTCTCGCCGAGGTCGAGCATGCCGGTGCAGCAGCTGCGCGGCGGGTTGCCGAAGCCGGCGCGGGCGATGAAGCCGCCCTGCCACACCATCCAGGCGCGGCGGAAGGCGCCGTCCCGCCACAGGCGGGCGACGATGCCGGTCACGCGGGACGGTGCCACCAGTACAGGGAGGTGCTGCCGTAGTCGCGGCGCTCGATGCCGGGGAAGTCGGCACGCTCCTCGTCGGTGAGGACCGCCCCCGGGGTGTGGACGACGGCGACGCCGCCGGGGGGCAGGGTAGCGGCGAGGGCGCGGAACAGGGCGAGGACCTCGGCGCGCCGCTCGCCGCCGGCGCGGAACTCGGCGTACGGCGGGTCGAAGAAGACGAGGTCGGGACGCGGCAGGTGCGGGCTCTCCTGCTCCCACAGCCGCGGCAACCGCCGCGCGTCCATCTGGATCACGTGGTGGCGCCCGCCGAGGCCCAGGGTCGCGGCGGTGTCGCGGATGGTGCGGGCCGCGCGCCGGTCCTTCTCGACCGCGACCACGCGGGCCGCGCCCCGGGACAGGGCCTCGAAACCGAGGACGCCGCTTCCGGCGTACACGTCCCAGACCACCGCCCCCGGCACCTCACGCACGAGGTGGTCGAAGAGGGCCTGGCGGGCCCGCTCCGGCAGGGGCCGGGTCGCGGCCACCTTGGGGACGGGCAGGCGCCGGCCGCGATGTTCGCCAGCGGTGATGCGGAGCACGCCGATAAGATACCCGCGCATGCCGCGCCTCCACGTCAACGTGGACCACGTCGCCACCCTGCGCCAGGCGCGCCGGGGGAGCGAACCCGATCCGGTCGTCGCCGCCGCGCTCTGTGAGCTCGCGGGGGCCGACGGCATCACCGTGCACCTGCGCGAGGACCGACGCCACGTCCAGGACCGCGACGTCCGGCTGCTGCGCGAGACGCTGAAGACCACCTTCAACCTCGAGATGGCGGCGACGGACGAGATGGTCGGCATCGCCCGCGAGGTCGGGCCGGACGAGGTGTGTCTGGTACCCGAGAACCGCCAGGAGCTGACGACCGAGGGCGGGCTCGACGCCGCGGGCCAGTCGGCGCGGCTCGGCGAAGTCGTACCGGCGCTGCAGGAAGCCGGCATCCTGGTCAGTCTGTTCGTCGAGCCCCTGCCCGAGCAGTTGGAGGCGGCGGCCAAGCTCGGCGCCGACTTCGTGGAACTCCACACCGGCGCCTACGCCGGGGCCGCGGGCCGGGCGCGCGACACCGAGCTGAAGCGGCTCGAGACCGCCGCGGCCTACGCCGACTCGCTCGGCCTGCGGGTCAACGCCGGGCACGGGCTCGACTACCGCAACGTCCTTCCGGTCGCGTCCATCCCGCAGGTCGAGGAGTTGAACGTCGGCTACGCCATCGTCTGCCGCGCCGCCTACGTCGGCCTGGACCAGGCGGTGCGCGAGATGCTCGACCGCATCCTCGCCGCGGCCCCGGGCGGATGAGCGCCGCGACCGTCGCCGTCAACGCGCGCTTCCTGGCGGAGCCGGTGACGGGCCTGCAGCGCTATGGACGCGAAGTCCTGCGCGAGCTCGACGCCATGCTCGTGGAGGGCGAGCTCGACCCGGCGGAGTGGCGTTTCGTGCTGTGGACCCCCGAGCCTCCGGCGGCGGACGCCCCGCGGTTCCGACACCTGGAGGTGAGGGTCGCCGGAAGGTTGCGCTCGCACCCCTGGGAGCAGCTGGTGCTGCCGCGGCTCGCGGACGGGGCGCCGCTCCTGAACCTCAAGAACACGGCCCCGGTGCGCGGACGCCGAAACGCCGTGGTCGTCCACGACCTCCAGGTGTTCGGGTTCCCGAAGATGCACCGTCGCACCTTCAAGATGGTGTACCGGTACCTGCAACCGCGGGCGGCGCGGCGGGCGCGAGTGCTGTATGCGGTCTCCGAGAGCACGGCGCGCGAGCTCGGGCGCCATTTCGGGATCCCGCGCGAACGGGTCCACGTCACTCTGGAGGGCAGCGAGCACGTGCTGCGGGTGGAGCCGGACCCCGGTGTGCTCCGTCGCCACGGACTCGAGCGCGACGGCTACTTCCTCGCCGTCAGCAGCATGAGCCCGAACAAGAACTTCCCCGCCATCCTCGAAGCGGCGCGGCGGGCCGAGCTGGACGTGCCGCTGGTCATCGCCGGGGGCACCGACCCGCGGGTCTTCGTCGGCAGCCAGGTCGAGGCCCTGCCCGAGGGCGCGGTCCACGTCGGCCGCGTCAGCGACGCCGAGTTGCGGGCGCTCTACGAGGGCGCGCTCGGTTTCGTGTTCCCGTCGTTCTACGAGGGGTGGGGACTGCCGGTCGGCGAGGCCCAGGCGCTCGGCTGCCCGGTCGTCGCGAGCGACACGACCTCGCTGCCCGAGGTCGCCGGCGACGCCGCGCTCTACTGCTCCCCCACCGACGTGGACGGGCTGGCGGAGAACATGCGGCGCCTGGCCGAGGACCCGGCGCTGCGCGCCGACCTGGCCCGCCGCGGGCGCGAGCGGGCGGCCGGCTTCCGCTGGCGGGACGTGGCCCGCCGCATCGTCCGGGGGCTGGCGCCGGAGGTCGGCGCCGAAGTTTCCCACGGGGTGTGACCCCCGACGGTCGGGTGCGTCGTCCTGGGTACCACGACCCCGGAGACACCCCCGATGCGATTCGAACCACGCTTCTGCCCCAATCCCGACTGCGCCAGCCGAGCCCGTGAGGACGCCTTCCGCTTCCGCCGGATGGGCTACTACCGCCGCCGCTGCGACGGGCGCAAGGTCCAGCGCTTCCAGTGCCGCACGTGCCGGCGCAGCTTCTCCGTCCAGACCTTCCGCCCCGACTACCGCTTCAAGCTGCCGCACCAGGACCGCCGCATCTTTCGGGCGCTGGTCGAGAAGGTCGGCCAACGCCGAACCGCGCGCATCTTCGGGCTCGACCGCAAGAGCGTCGCCCGTCGCGAGCACCGCTGGGCGCCGATGATGCGCGCGGGCCGCGGCTCCGTCCTGGCCACGGTCGCGACCGACGCCGACACGCTGACCGCGTGGCGGAGTCAGTAGCCCAGCGACGACAGCGCCTCCTGGACGCCGTCGGGGGCGAGTTGCGAAGTCAGGTCGGTGACCTTCACGTCCTGGGGAGGGACGAAGGCGAAGGTGCCGGCGGGGAAGCCTTCGGGGACGCGGGCCTCGCGGGCGGTGAAGCGGTAGAGCTCGCGGTCGCCGAGGCGGACCACGACCTCGGCCGGGACGTCCCCGGCGCCGAGACGGACCGCGACGCGGGCGGAGCCCTCGGGACGGGTGATGGGGAAGGGCAGCGCCGAGGCCGGGAGCTCCCAGGTGATGGCCGCCGCTTCGGGGTCGGCCGGCGCGAGCGGGGCGCCCGAGCGTTGGAGGGCCTCGAACAGGCGGCGCAGGAAGCCCGGAGCGTCCACCTCGGCGAGGTCCACGGGGACGGAGTCGGCGCGCGGCGTCGCCAACAGCGGAAGGAGCGCCGCATCCAGGGTCAGGAGCTCGGGCGGATCGCCCGGGGCGAGAGCCCAGAAGGTGGAGCCGTCCGAGCCGGCGCGGAACTCGCCGTCCGGTTGCGGCACGACGACGTGGAAGGCCTCCGGGTCGAGCTGCTCGTGGACGGCGCGCCATCCTGCGCCGCCGTCGAGAGCGGCCTCGTAGTCGAGGACCAACGGACCGGAGAGCGCCGTGGCGGCTCGGTCCAGGGCGACCCGCGGGTCCTCCGGCCCGCTCCCACAGCCGACGAGGGCAGCGAGGGCGAGGGGGGCGAGGAGCGTCCGCGGGTGGGTCATCGGGTGGAAGCGGAAGGAGCGGGCGCATCGCGGCGCCCGCTCCGGGTCGAAGGGCCGGAAGCGACCCGGCCCCGAAGGGGCTAGAACTCGAGGTCCTCGTCCTCGGCGGCGCCGCCGCCCATCTGCTGCATCTGCATGCGCAGCATGCCGGTGAGGTCCATGGCGTTCTCGCCGCCCTGCATCTGGAAGGCGCCCTCGGGCACCTCCTCGAGGATGGCGAAGGACTTGGTCTCGATGGTCACGCCGGCGCCGTCGTTCTCCTGGACCTGGACACGCAGCGGGAAGTAGCTCTCCGGGTCGAAGGCCAGCTCGATCGGCGGAGCGCCTTCGTCGCCGACGTCCACCGTGAAGCAGCGCATCTCGGGAGTGCCTTCCTTCTCGGTGATGGTGCAGCCCTGAAGGGCCTTGCCGAGCATCGCCTTGGTGTCGAGCCCGCCTTCCAGGGCCTCGGAGACGTCACCGGGGAAGCCCATGGCGGCCGTGTCGACCTCCTCGAAGATGGCCAGCTCGACCTTGACGGTGTCGGAGCCCATCTGCTGCGCGAGGAGCGGCGACTTGAACCAGAGGTAGGTGCCGTCGGCGAGGAGGGTGCCGGAGACGTCCTGCGATTGACCGTTGGCCTGGGCCGCGACGTCGAATTCCACCTTGAAGTGCTTCTTGTCCTGCCAGAGGGCGTGGATGGTGCCGGTGGCCTTCTCCCCGTTGTCCCCCAGCGTCTCGAAGGCGAAGTCGGCCTTCCATTGGAGTTCGACGAGGTTCGGGAACTTGTCCAGGAGCTCCTGGGCGAGCGGGGGCAGCTCGGGCGCGGCCTCCGGGGCGGGCGCAGGGTCCTGGGCGAGGGCGGGCCCGGCCACGAGAGCGAAGGCCACGAGGGGTGTGATGGGTTTCATGTCTTGACTTGGGGGTCGGGAACGGGGAATCGGGGCTCGGATTGTAGTCCCGCGAGTCTCTTCTCTGGGCCGCCCCGTGCCCCCGCCTACGCGGAAGGACCGCCTCCGCTGGGGGGAACGAGGCAGGAAATCACCGGCCCGGGTACCACCGCCTGCCGGAAGGGCAGTAGCCTGGGCGGCACGCCGCTTGCCCTCCCTGTATGGGCGTGACGCCCCTCCACCAATCATGAATCCCGAGAACTGGACCAAGAAGACCCGCGAGGCCATCCAGGCCGCGGAGAAGATCGGCCGCGAGCGCCGGCACGGTGAGATCCTGCCGGAACACCTGCTCCTGGCCCTGCTGGAACAACCCGATGGGCTTGTTCCAGCCCTGCTGACCAAGGTCGGGGTGGCCCCGGCCCTGGCCACCACCATCGCCGAGGAGTTCCTCGGCAAGCAGCCCCGCGTCGAGGGCTCGGAGCCCCGGCTGTCGCGGGCGCTGGCCAACCTGCTGGAGGCCGCCGACGCGCTGCGCCAGACCCAGGGCGACGACTTCCTCTCCACCGAGCACCTGCTCATGGCGCTGGCCGCCTCGGACACCGAGCTCGGCCGACGCCTGGAGGCCAGCGGCGTCACCACCAAGGCCATTCGCGAGGCGGTGCGGGCCATCCGCGGTGACCGCCGGGTCACCGACGACGACCCCGAGAGCAAGGACGACGCCCTCAAGAAGTTCTCGCAGGACTTCACCCAGCTGGCCCGTGAGGGCAAGCTGGACCCGGTCATCGGTCGCGACGAAGAGGTGCGACGGGTGATGCAGATCCTGTCGCGGCGCACCAAGAACAACCCGGTCCTGGTCGGCGAGCCCGGGGTCGGCAAGACCGCCATCGTCGAAGGGCTGGCCCAGCGCATCGTCGCCGGCGACGTGCCCCAGGGCCTGCGCAACAAGCGCGTGCTCGCCCTCGACCTCGGCTCGTTGCTCGCCGGCGCCAAGTACCGCGGCGAGTTCGAGGAGCGGTTGAAGGCCGTCCTCAACGAGGTCAAGGAGTCGAACGGCGAGATCATCCTGTTCATCGACGAGCTCCACACCATGGTCGGGGCCGGCGGCAGCGAGGGCGCGGTGGACGCGGCCAACATGCTCAAGCCGGCGTTGGCGCGCGGCGAGCTGCGCTGCATCGGCGCCACCACCTGGGACGAGTACCGCAAGTACATCGAGAAGGACGCCGCGCTGGAGCGGCGCTTCCAGCCGGTGCGCGTCGAGGAGCCGGACGTGGCGACCTCGATCGCCATCCTGCGCGGCATCCGGGAACGCTACGAGGTGCACCACGGCGTCAAGATCACCGATGCGGCGCTGGTGACCGCGGCCAACCTGACCTACCGCTACCTGCCCGACCGGCGTCTGCCCGACAAGGCCATCGATGCGATGGACGAGGCGATGGCGCGCCTGCGGCTGGAGCTGGATTCGATGCCCAGCGAGCTGGACGCACTGGAACGGAAGATCCGGCAGCTGCAGATCGAGAAGGCGGGGCTCGAGGCCGAGGACGACGAGGCCAACGCCGCCAAGCTCAAGCAGATCGACCGCGAGATCAAGGAGCTCGAGGAAGAGGCCGAAGCGCTGCGCGCGCGGTGGATGAACGAGAAGGCCATCATCGAGGAGATCAACGAGCTCCGCGAGGAGGTGGACCGCTTGCGCGTGGAAGCCGAGCGGCTCGAGCGCGAGGGCAACTTCGACGAGGTCGGACGCATCCGCTACGGCCAGATCCCCGAGCTGGAGGGCAAGATCGAGGAAGCCGAGAAGCGGTTGCACGAGCTGCAGGCCGACGGCGGCATCCTCCACGAAGCGGTCGGCCCCGAGGACATCGCGGCGGTGGTCGCCAGCTGGACCGGCATCCCGGTGGACCGCCTGGTCGAGTCGGAGCGGCAGCGACTGCTCCACCTGGAGGAGCGGCTGAAGCGGCACGTCGTCGGCCAGGACCACGCCATCGAAGCGGTGGCCGAGACGGTGCGCCGGGCCCGCGCCGGGCTGCAGGACGAGAACCGGCCGATGGGCAGCTTCATCTTCGCCGGCCCGACCGGGGTCGGCAAGACCGAGCTGTGCAAGGCCATCGCCGAGGAGCTGTTCGGCGACCGCAAGGCGATGGTGCGGCTCGACATGTCCGAATACCAGGAGAAGCACACGGTCAGCCGCCTGGTCGGTGCGCCTCCGGGATACGTCGGCCACGAGGAAGGCGGGCAGCTCACCGAAGCGGTGCGGCGCCACCCCTACAGCGTGGTCCTGTTCGACGAGATCGAGAAGGCCCACCCGGACGTGTTCCTGACCCTGCTCCAGGTGCTGGAGGACGGCCGGCTCACCGACTCGAAGGGGCGGACCGTGGACTTCACCAACACCTTGCTGGTGATGACCTCCAACATCCGGAGCCGTGACGAGATGAAGCGCAGCTTCCGGCCGGAGTTCATCAACCGCATCGACGACATCCTCTTCTTCGAGCCCCTGTCCAAGGAGGTGCTGCGTCGGATCGTGGACATCCAGATCCGCAACGTCCGCGAGCGCCTGGTCAAGACCCACGACCTCCATCTGGAGGTCACCGAAGCGGCCCGCGACTGGCTCGGCGAGGTCGGGTACGACCCCGAGTACGGCGCCCGCCCGCTGCGGAGGGTCATCGAGAAGGAGCTGCTGAACCGCCTCGCCGACCTCCTGCTCGCCGGCGACCTCAAGGGCAAGAACAAGGTCGTGGTGGGCCTCGGCGACGAGGCGCTCGAGTTCGAGCTGACCTACGACCCCGGCCTGGAGGTCGAACCCGAGACCTCCGAAGCCGAGGAGGCGGCGGCCGCCCCGGCGTCCTAGGATGCCCGGGTGCTGGTCGCCCGAGACGTCCGCAAGCGATACGCCGCGCGGGAGGTCCTGCGCGGCGTCTCCTTGTCCGTGGCCGCCGGTGAGGTCTTCGGTTTCGTCGGCCCGAACGGCGCCGGCAAGACCACCTTCCTGAAGACGCTGGTCGGCGTGGTGCGTCCCGAGGACGGGGACGTGCGCATCCAGGGAGTGGATGCGCTCCGCGACCCGCTGGCCGCACGACGCCTCGTCGGCTACGCCCCGGGGGATGCGGCGTTGTACGACGGCCTGCGGGTGGGCGAGCTCCTGCGCTTCGCGGTCGGCTTCCACCCCGACGCGGACCTCGCCCTCGGCGGCGAACTGCTCGAGCGCTTCGCCCTGCCCCCGCGGATGAAGGTCCGCCACCTGTCGCACGGCATGCGGCGCAAGCTCCTCGTGGCCCAGGCGCTGGCCAGTGGGGCTCCGCTCCTGGTGCTCGACGAACCGATGGAGGGGCTCGACCCGGAGGCGCGGCACCGCGTCGAGGAGCTGCTCCGAGAGGCCGCCGGCCGCGGCCGGGCGGTCCTGTTCTCGTCCCACGACCTGCCTAGCGTGGAGCGGGTCGCCGACCGGGTCGCCTTCCTGCGCGACGGCATCGTGGTCGCCGAAGGTGCGGTCGGTGAAGTCCTCGCCGAGGTCTCCCGGCTGCTGTGGCTGCGCCTGCGGGCCCCACTCGGCGCCGACGACCTGCCGCGTGCGGAGGGGCTCGACTGGGAACCGGCCGAGCCGTTGGTGGAGGGACGGGCGCGGCGCTGGCGCCTCCTCTTCCGGGGTGACCTGGAAGACGTGCTCCCCGTCCTCGCCTCGCTGCCGCTGCTCGGCATCCGCGACGCGAGCGGCGGCCTGGACGAGGCCTTCTCCGTCCTGTATCGCGAACCCGACGAGGAGGGCGCGGCGCGATGCTGACCCGCCAGTGGTGGCGCGAGCAGCGCCTGCTGACCCTCGGCTACCTGCTGCTGGTGGTGTTCAACGCCGCGGCGTCGGTGCTGATGTGGCCGTACCTGCGCGACCAGATCCCGGCCTTCGTGAAGATCATTCCCTTCGAGCCCCTCCAGCAGTTCGTCCAGGCGATGGAGACCGACGGTTTCTGGGCCTACTTCTGCGTCCAACACCTGTGGAAGGGCGCCGGCTTCTTCGGCATCGCCGCCGCCGGACTCATGGGCAGCGGTCTGGTCGCCCGCGAGGTGGACAACCGCACCGCCGAGTTCCTGCTGTCTCGGCCGGTGTCCCGCAGCCGCATCCTGTGGACACGAGTCGGGGTGAGCGCCGTCCTGCTGGTGGCGCCCTTGTTCGTCGCCACCCTGGTCTCGTACCGGCTGGCGCCGCGGGTGGACGAGGTGCTCGAGCTGGGCCCGGCGCTCGCCGCCACCGCCCACGTCTCGCTCTACGTCATGATGGCCTTCGCCGCGACCGTGGCGCTGTCGGCACGGAGCTCGCACGCCCTGAAGCCGGCGATGGTGGTGCTCGGAGTGATGCTCGCCTCCTTCGCCATCTACCTGGTGCGCGGCCTCTGGGACTGGTCGCTCTACAACCTGATCGACCTCGACCACCTCCTGCCGCTGCACCAGGGCGTCTTCCCGTGGCAGCCGGCCCTCGAGATGCTGGGCGCCGCGTCCGCCTTCCTCGGCCTCGCCTGGTGGAGCTTCGAGCGGCGTGACTTCTGACCGTCGCGACTCCGCCGTCAGTCGCGGAAGTCGCAGTCGCCCTGGGTGTAGTACCAGTTGCCGCCGTCCACGACGACGCGGAGCACGGCGAGCTCGTCCTCGTCGAAGTCGCGGTCGCGCCCGGGCATCGGCGTGGCGATGACGCGGTCCACCGCCACGTGCGGCGAGGGCCGGAAGTGACCCAGGGCGCGCAGCGCGTGCTCCTCCGGCGAGTCCGGACGCACCGCGAAGCGCAGCCAGTGGGCCCCGTCCATCGCGGCCATGCGGCGGGCACCGTCGAGCAGCGCCTGGATCACCTCTTCGTCGCCACCCGTCCAGAGGTCGAGCACGGTGGCGACCGGGGAGCCCGAATCCTCCCACTGACGCCAGATCACCCAGCCGAGGGGCTCACCCGACGGGCCGCCGCGGCGCGCCAGCAGGATGCGGTGCCGCCCCACCGGACAATCGCGCCACCGCCACCGCAGGGTCTCGGCGTCACGGCGGAAGACGAGGCGGTAACGGTCGGCGTGGCGCCGCCACAGCTCGTCGAACTCGGGCCCGAAGTCCTCGACCTCCTCGAGGAAGAAGCCTCGGGCGGCGTGGCGCCAGCGGGCGCGGAGCCAGGGGTCGAGGAGCCGCGCCCCGAGCTTGCCGAGGGCGGGGCCGACACGGGCTTCGAGGGCGGGACGCAGGGAGAGCCGGCACTCCCAGGTGACGAGTTCGAGGACGATCCGGAAACCGAGCCAACGGCTGCCGACCTTGATCGCCTCGTCGCTGCTCTGCCCGCCATAGCTCCAGCAGATGCCGGCCTCGTCGCGCAGGCCGATGCCGATGGCCTGCATCACCCCCTTGAAGGCGATGCCGCCGGCCCGGGCCGTGGGGTCGGACGAGATCTCGCACATCAGGTTGGCGGGGACGTCGCGGCCGTCCACCCGGGCGATGCGGCGCTGCCCGAAGGCGGCGGCGAGCAGGCGGGAGCCGTCACGCTCGCGGGCCACCACCCCGTAGGGCGGACCGGCGGGATTCTCCCAGTACTTCCACAGGAAGTGGGCCAGCGGGCGACGCTGTCCGAAGGCCCGTTCGAAGAGGTCGTTCAGGGCTTCGGCGTCGTCGCGCCCGGCGACCTCGAAGACGAAGCGCGAGGTGTCCTTCGGCCAGCGGAACTCCGGGATATACTCGGCGAGGTCGGTGGGAAGGCTCTGGTTCCTCGTCGCGGCGGCCTCGCTGGCCTCCGCCCTTCCGGGCGCCTGGCGTGCGGCCAGGCGTGCGTTCGCCGGGTCCTGGTTCGACTCGGGGGACGGGGTGCTCTTCTGGTTCACCTGGATGAACGACCCGGGGTCGCGACGGCTGGTGTGGGCGCTCGGCCTCGGCGTGGCGGTGCTCTTCGCCTACGCCCTGTTCCAGGATAGCCGCCGCCCCATCGTGCGCGCCGGCCTCGGCGCGGTGCGGTTCCTGGCGCGGCCGACCGTGGCGCTCGCATGTCTCGCCCTGGCGCTCCTGCCGCGCGCCATGGTGCCGCTGACCTGGAACGAGGCGCCGGACGAAGCGCCGAGCATCGTCTTCGTCCTGCTCGACTCGGTGCGCCTCGACGACGTCGGCTGGGGCGGGTCCGAGCGACCGACGACGCCGCGGCTCGACGCCCTCGCGCGACGCGGGGTCGCCTTCCACCAGGCCGTCTCGCAGGCGCCGTGGACCAAGCCGTCGGTGGCGACCCTGCTCACCGGACTGACCCCGTCGCACCACGGCGCGACGGGGCGCTTCAGCGCGCTGGCCGAAGGCCACCGCACCCTCGCCGAAGCCTTCACCTCGGCCGGCTGGCGCACCTTCGCGGCCTCGTCCAACCCCAACGTCACCCGGCTGTTCGGCTTCGACCAGGGGTTCACCGGGTTCTACGAGCGGGTCGGGGCGCCGGCTGAGGAGCTGATCGAGGAGGCCCGCAAGGCGCTGCACCCCGGGGAGCCGTCGGAGCGCCCGTTCTTCCTCTACCTGCACCTGAACGACGCTCACTATCCCTACGACCCGCCGGCGGTCTCGCGGACCGCGACCGGCGAGCTGAAGGTCCGCGGCCGGTTCAATCGCAGCGGCAGGTATCCGCTGCTCGATGGCGCGACCGAGACCGCGTTCCGGACCGGAGGCGGAAGCTCCTTCTCGGCGGAGGACGTCGAGGCGATGCGCCTCGCCTACGACGAGGAGATCCTCTACCTCGACGACCAGGTCGGGGCCCTCGTCGAACGCCTGCTCGCCGTGCGCGACGACGTCCTGGTCGTGATCGTGTCCGACCACGGCGAGGAGTTCCTCGAGCACGGCGACCTCGGTCACGGCCACAGCCTGTACGACGAGTTGGTGCGGGTGCCGCTCCAGGTCGCCTGGAGCGACGGGCTCGGCGAGCGGCTGCGCCTCACGCCCGGGACGCACGGGGGCCAGGTCCGCAGCATGGACCTGACCCCGACCCTGCTCGAGATCGCCGGCATTCCCGGGCCGCTCGGTTCGCCGCCGCCCATGGGTGAGTCGTTGCTCCCGCTCCTGCGTGGCGAGGGGCGGCGGGCGACCGCCGTGCCTCCGACCGAGGCCGCCGACGAGATCGGGCTCGGAGCGGAGGACCGACTCGCCTTCTCCGAGACCGACTACCTCGGCAGCCCGCTGTCCGGGCCGCCCGGCCCGCTGCGCGGGCTGCGCACCCCGCGGGCCAAGCTGGTGATCTCGGACCCGTGGTTCGAACCGACCGCGGGGCGGACCTGGCTCTTCGACCTGGCCGCCGACCCCGGCGAACGCGTCAACCTGGCGAGCCGCAGGCCCGCCCTGGTCGAGACGATGCTGCGGACCCTCGAGGCGTCGCCCTGGCTGGTCCAACGCGACCTCCGCGGCATCACCGAAGTCCAGCTCTCCGACGAGCAACGCGAGGGACTGGCCGCCCTGGGCTACGTCGGCGACGACCTGGACGCCTTGCTCCACACCGCGCCGAGCTTCGCCCCGGGGGCGGTGCCCTGGGTGACGGACGGCGACTGACCCTCCACCGCCGTTGGGCCTGTCTTCGGGCGGGCCCGCGTTTGCGAAGACTTCTCATTCGTGCTATACTCGCATCCATGGGGCCCTCGCCCATCGAAGCCGACCCCGCAGTCGAAGCCGAGCGCCGCTTGCGCGCGGCCGGGCTGGCGCGGACGCCGCAGCGTCGGGCCGTGCTGACCGAGCTGCTCGGCCGCACCGACCATCCCACCGCCGAGCAGATCTACGAAGCCGTGTCCCGGCGCCTGCCCGGCATCTCTCGGGCCACGGTCTACCGCGTGCTCGACGCATTCACCGAACGCGGGCTCCTGAACCGCATCCAACACGCCGACAGCGTCGGTCGCTTCGACGGCCGAGTCGACCGCCACCATCACCTGCTCTGCGAACGCTGCGGCGGCCTCTCGGACCTCGAAGCCTCGGCGCTGCCCGAACTCCCCATTCCGGCCGGCGCCGATCTCGGCGGCTTCCGGATCGCCGACTACCGCATCACCCTCCACGGCGTCTGTCCGGATTGCTCCGGCGACGCCCACGACCCCCCTTCCAACCCAACGCCATGATTCCACGACCGAACTACGTACTGGCCCTCGCCCTGACGGGGTGCGCCGTCACCCTCGCCGCCAGGGAGCCCCAGGAACCCGCCGCCCCGCGCGGCGCCACGAGCTACGCGCCCGTCGCCCAGACCGAGACCTTCCAGGAGGTCTACGAGCGGATGAGCGCCGCCAAGGACGACGTCGTCGCCCGCCACCGCCGACTGCTCGAAGAGCGCTACGACCTCTCCGACCGCCCGGCGGACGTCACCATGTCGCGCGGCAAGCCGATCCAGGAAGGCGTGCGGGTGAAGCTGCCGGAAGGGGTCTCCTCCTGGGAAGAGCTCGCCGCCCTCGGCCCGGCCGAGATCAAGGCGCGGGGCCTGTGGCCCGCCGGCTTCTATCCGCTCCCCCACCCCAACCACACCGAGGGGGGCATGCTGTTCCCACAGCATCACATCGACGAGATCCGAGCGCAGACGGGTCGTGACCTGTCCCGCTTCGACCTCGACTTCGTGATGCCGACGCACTTCCTGCCGGAGTACCCGCCGCCCATCTACCTGACCACCCGCCCCGACCTCGGTGACGTGTCGCAGGGACAGGTGGTGACCACGCAGAACTACTTCGAGCTGTTCAACGGCATCCTCAACCCCAAGCAGCTGGAGGGCCTGCGCCTCCTGGTCACTCCGTTCCCACAGCAGCAGTTCAACGCGACCCACGATCGGCGCTCGATCGAGCCGAGCCTGGGGGTCTCCTGCTTCGACTGCCACGTCAACGGCCACACCAACGCCGCCACCCACCTGGTCGGCGACATCCGTCCGCAGGAGTTCCGTCACCGCATCGACACTCCGTCACTGCGCGGCGTCAACATCCAACGGCTGTTCGGATCGCAGCGTGCGCTCAAGACGGTCGAGGACTTCACCGAGTTCGAGCAGCGGGCGGCCTACTTCGACGGCGACCCCGTCATCGCCACCAAGAAGGGCGTGAACGTCCTGGAGCGCGGCAGCCAGGTGCACTTCATGGCCGAGTTCGAGGCCATCCTCGGCTTCCCGCCGGCCCCCAAGCTGTCCTGGGACGGCAAGCTGGACCCGGACCTCGCCACCGAGCAGGAACTGCGCGGGCAGGAGCTGTTCTTCGGCAAGGCGCGTTGCGCCGAGTGCCATCCGGCGCCCTACTACACCGACAACCTGATGCACGACCTGCGCACCGAGCGCTTCTTCGAGCCGAAGATGATCAACGGGCGCATGGCCTCGGCCGACGGCCCGATCAAGACCTTCACGCTGCGCGGGATCAAGGACTCGCCGCCGTACCTCCACGACGGTCGCCTCCTCACCCTGGAGGACACCGTGGTGTTCTTCGACGTGGTCCTGGAACTGGGCCTGACGGCGCAGGAGAAGGAAGACCTGGTGGCGTTCCTCCGCTGCCTCTGACCACCCCGGGCCCTCGGCCCGAGGCCGAAACGGCGACGCCCCGTCCCGATGGGACGGGGCGTCTTCCTTGGGCCCGGCGAAAGAGCCGGGTCAGCAGGACGACTCGAGGTCCAGGAGCAGGCTCTTGAGGTCTTCGGCGTGCTCCTCCTCGACCGCGAGGATCTCCTCGAGCATCTTGCGCGTCGTCGGATCGTCGTTGCCGAGCCAGGCGATCATTTCGCGATAGCTGTCGATGGCGATGCGCTCCGCCACCAGGTCTTCGCGCAGCATCTCCGCGAGGGTGGTCCCCGCGACGTACTCGGCGTGGCTGCGGCTGGCGAGACCCTGCGGGTCGAAGTCGGGCTCGCCGTCGAGCTGGACGATGCGCGCCGCGATCTGGTCCGCATGCGCCTGCTCCTCGTTGGCGTGCTGGAGGAACTCCTGGGCCGCGAGCTGGGCAGCCGGCCCCTGGGCCATGAAGTAGTGACGCTTGTAGCGCAGCACGCAGACCAGCTCGGTGGCCAGCGCCTCGTTCAGCACCTTGATCACCGCTTCGCGGTCGGCCCGGTAGCCTTCGGTCACGGCCCCCTGCTCCATGTGCCGTCGAGCACGCTCGCGGAGGGTCTTCACGTCGGAGAGGAAGGGTTGCTCGGCCATGTCGCCCATGGTAGCCGGGCCTCCCGAGCCCAGGACGGGAACCGGCTCTGGATCTCGTTCCACGGTGGTGGCCGGAACGGGCCCCGGGGCCGGGTTCCGTCTCATCCTCGCAAGGCCAGCGCCGCCAGCCGGGGCAGCGCCCGCACCCGCGGTTCCTCCTCCCACGCGCACAGGGCGCGCGACAGGGGCTCCAAGGTGCGATGCCGCGGGTCCCATCCCGGTCGGAACGGGGGGCGGAACGGGGCGCGCACGATGCAGCGCTCGACGTCGTCCCACAACGGGGTGTCGTGGACCCAGCCGATGCCGGAGCGGACGTCCTCGAGCGGATTCCCGGGGAACGCCCCCCAGGGGGGAGAGCCCAGGGCGAACGACAGGCCGGCCCAGGTGTTGACGGCCACCGTGCCGTAGCGGAGCGCGAGGAGGGCGCGCTCGAGCGCGGCGCGCGGCGTCGCCGGCGGCGCCACGACCACCGCCGACAGATTGCCCCAGAAGGCTCCCTCGCACAGCGCCGCGGCACGCTCCAAGAAGTCCTCCGGGCCCTCCGCGTCCACGGCCGTCTCGGCGAGGACGCCGCACCACGCCTCCTCGGCGAAGAGTCGCTGCCCCGCGACCGGGGGCAGGTCCGGGACCAGGGCCCAGGGCGTCGCCCCCTCCGGAGCCCGGCCGAAGAGCTCGACCCGGGAACCCTCAGCCGCGACCAGGTCGTGGAATCGCGCCTCGGCTCCCGGATACCAGGCGCGCCGCACCGGGGTCTCGCGCAGCGCCCGCCGCACCTCGTCGAGGAAGGCCCCGCGCTGTGGCCAGCCGCGGGCGGTGACCAGGACCTGGACCGCGTTGCAGTCGAAGGACGCGTTGTGGACCCGCATCCCGACCAGGCTCCGGGCCCAGTTCCGCAGGTCGCGACGGCGCCAGCGACCGGGGACGACCAGGGCCGGGGTGACGCAGCCGAGCTCGGCCGTGACCTCCTTGGTGAGGAGCGGAACGCCCGCCGCCTTGCGGCGCGCGCGCTCCGCCGCGCCGACGCCCCAGACGACGGCGTCGAAGGTGGCCGCGCTCCCGGTGAGGTGGACCGCGTCCACGTCCGGGTGGCCGACCAGCGCGGCCCCGGTCGCGGCGCCGCCATCCACCACGGCGAGGAAGCCGGCCTCGACCAGGGGCGCGAAGGCCCGCACCAGGAGGTCGCTCTGCCACGCCGCCACCGGGTTGGGCTTGAGGACGACGACGCGGTCCTCCGCGAGCAGCTGCCACAGGACGTCGAGCGGGGGAATGGACGACACGTTGCCGGCGCCGAGCACGACCGCGACCCCGCCGGGACCGCGGCGGCGGCGCGGCGGCGCACCGTCGCGGCCGAGCCGGGACACGGCCTCGTGGAACGGGAACAGCAGACGGTCGCCGGGTGCGGCGGGGAGCACCCGCACCGCGGTGCGGCCGTCCGGCTGGGGCGCCCTCCTCGGCACGGGCGGGTGCGACAGGGCCTTGCGGTAGAGGCGCAAGTGGCGCAGGACGACCCAGGGCCCCATGAGGCGCTCCTCGGCGACGAGCTCGCGCCCGTCACCGAAGCCCTTGGCCCGAGCGCCCCGGGCCGCCCACTCCTCCGCCACTGCGGTGACGCATCGGGCACAGGCGGCGAGCAACCCGGCCCGCTCCTCCGCCTCCACCTCACGCCAGGCGGCCGCCCGCGCCGCCACCCGGGACACCGCGCCGTCCGCCGCCTCGGGGCCGCACGGCACGGCGTCCGGGGAAAGCTCGGCCAAGCCGTCCCCCGCTACAGGAACCGGGTCCGGCCCGGCATCGCGACCTCGCAGTGGAGCGGCTGGTCCAGGTCCCACGCGTCGTCGGTCGGGACCAGCTCTTCCTTGCTCTGGAGCGCCATGTCCCAGGTCACGCGCTGGCCCGTGTAGGCGCTCATCCGCCCCATGATCGCGGCCAACGTGCTGGTGGCCATCTGGCGCGCCTGGTTCAGCGGACGCCCTTCGCGGATGGCGGCGAACAACTCGTCGTGCTCGGTCTGGTACATGTCGTTGCGCGGCCCCTCGTAACGCCACGGGAAGTCGCCGTCCACGACGAAGTTGGCCGCCCAGCCGTCCGCATCCATGCGTCCGGTCGCGCCGACGAAGTGGTCGAGGTTCTCTCCGAGCGTGCCCTCCATCTGACGGCACTGCAACGTCGCCACCGCACCGTCGTCCCACTCCCAGACCACGTCGAAGTGGTCGTAGACGTTGCCGTACTTGGGATCGGTGCGCACCTGGCGGCCGCCCTGGGCGGTGACGTGCTTGGGCGGGCGGTCGCCCATGGCCCACATCACCTTGTCCACGCTGTGCACCGCCTGCTCGACCAGGTGGTCGCCGGACAGGGGCGTGAAGTAGAGCCAGTTCCGGACCTGGTACTCCAATTCGGTCCACTCCGGCTTGCGACCACGATGCCAGAGCGGTCCGGCGAGGTAGGTGACGTAGGCGGCACGCAGCGGTCCCATCCGACCATCGTGGATCTCGCGGATCGCGGCACGCCACGGCTCGTAGGCGCGCCAGCAGAAACCGTGGGCGAAGCACTTGCCCTTGCGGTCGAACTCCTCGGCGGCGGCCAGGACGCGACGGATGCCGGGGCCGTCGGTGGCCGCCGGTTTCTCGGCGAACACGTGGCGCCCGACCTCGGCCGCGTACTCGATCTGCATGGGGCGGAAGCCCGGCGGCGTCGCGAACAGCACCACGTCCACCTCGTCGGTGACCGGCTGGTGGCTCTTCAGGCCCACGTGCCGCCGCTCGGGCGCGACCTGGATGCGCGAGCGCTCGACCGGCCCCTCCTCGTCCTCGAGCATGGCCAGCAGGTTGTCGATGCGGTCGGCGAAGGCGTCGCCGAGGGACCACAACACGGCGCGGGGCTCGGCGCGGAGCGCCTGGACCACGGCTCCGCTGCCGCGCCCGCCGCAGCCGACGAGGCCGATCTTCAGGGTGTCGCCGCCGCCCCCGAACGCGGCCTCGGCGACACCGAGGGGGAGGGCCGCAGCGGCCGCGGCGGTCGAGGAGGCGCGGAGGAAGTCACGCCGCGAGGGCTGGGGACGGAGGTCTCGGGCCATGCCCCATGCTAAGGGACGGCGACGGAGGTCAACGGGTGGTCCACAGGGTTCCTTCCACCAGGTGGCGGCGGAACCCCTCGGACCGCCAGACCTCGGGACGGTGCCCGAAGGCGGTGTAGAACACCCGCCCCAGGCCCTCGCGCCGGGTCCAGGCCAGTGCATAGTCCCCGTCGGACCGCTTCGTGCCCGGCTTGCCCAGGTCGGTCCCCTCGGGGTCGAGCGCGAGCAGGACCTCGACCCGGTCACGACTCCAGGGGTCGCGGAACTGGTAGATCTCGTCGGCGATGCGGAACGTGGGCCGCGGCAGGTGGGCCGTCGCCGGATGGTCGGGACGCTCGACCCGCACCGAGACCTCCTCGTTCCAGGGGTGCCCGTCGAAGTAGCCGCCGAGCATCCGCCCGTACTCCGGCCACTCGTAGAAGGTGTCGGCCGCGCAATGCGCCCCGACGAAGCCGCCGCCGCGGTGGACGAAGTCGAGCAGGGCGTCCTTGCCGGAGTCGGGGATGGCGAGCTCGCCCGTGGTGTAGAAGAAGACGACGTCGAAGGGCGCCAGCCCCTCCGGGGTGAAGCGCTCGGCGCTGCGGTCCACGACCACTTCGAAGCGCGGGTCGTCCGCGGCCCACCGCAGCCAGCTGCGCTCGACCAGGGAGAGCCCGTCGTCTCCGGCGCGCGCTACGGCGTGCTCGAAACCGCGCGACTCGACGTGGACCAGGACCCTTCGCGGGCGCTCGCGGCTCGCCAGCCAGGCCACGAGGTCGGAGAGCTCCTGGTCCGAGAGCGACGCCGTCAGCCCGGCGGGCATCGGGCTCACCGGCAGGGCCTCGCCGTCGGGGCCGTGGACCTCCCAGCCCGGCGCGACCTCGGCGGCGGGTTCGGTGATGGCGCGCAGGATGGCATCCTCGTCCATCCGCAAGCCGAGGTCCGAGAGGTCGGGGCCTGCGGGGTTGCGCCGCCACGGCCCGTCGTCGCGCACCGTGTGGCAGCGCAGGCAGCCGAGGGCGGGGTCCTCACGGAAGAGCTGCTCGCCGCGAGCCCGCGCATCGATCTCCGCAGCGGTCGCGAAGGGGAGGTCCACGCCGACGAAGGCGTCGGGTACTCGGTCCTCGGAATGGGGCACCTCGCGCCCCGTGACCGGATCGAAGGTCGGCGGACGGTCCCAGTCGCGAATCCAGCCGCGCACCTCCTCGCGCAGGGTCTCGTCCACGCCCTCGGCCCGGACGAAGGCGAGGAGGGCGGCCGCGTCCTCGCGCGTGCCGCGGTGCATCGCGGCCGAGAGGGCGCGGCGCGCGTACGGCGCCGGCCGAGAGGCCGCCTCGGCGGCGTGGTCGGCGAGCGCCGCCCAGGCTTCGGGGACCGGCCGGTCCCAGACCGCGCGCGCCGCCTCCGTCGCCAACCACGGCGAGGGGTCGGCGAGCCAATGGACGACCAGAGGAGAACGCTGCTCGCGCAGGGCCAGGAGGAGGCCCATCCGCACCGCCTCGTCGGTCTCGGTGACGTCGCGGACCAGCAGCTGGTCGGGGGCCGCGATGCGGGCGAGGGCGTACGCCGCAGCCTGCCGCGCCCAAGGATCGTCGCGCCCGAGGTCGGCGAGGAGGGCGCGCAACGCGGGCCACGCGTCGTCCAGGCTCGGCTGCAACGCGACGAGGGCGCGGGCGGCGAAGGCGCGGACGCGGGGCGACGGGTCGTCGGCGACGAGTCCGAGGAGTCGCGGCAGCGCATCGCGGACCCCTGCTTCGGCGCAGGCCGCGGCGGCCTGGGCGCGCACCTCCGCGTCCGTATCGTCGAGCAGCGCGTGCGGCGCCTCCCCGACACCGAGACGCCCGAGCCCCCACAGACCGTGCAGCCGCGACAGCCGCCGCAGCTCGACCCGAACCGAGTCGGGGAGCCCCGCCGTCGTCGGAGGCACGCCGTCGCGGGCCGCCCGCTCCAGGACCGCCGCAGCGCCGCGGTCCTGGAGCGCCCATTGCGCCCGCAGCCGGACGCGACGGTCGGGGTGGGCCAGACGCGCCAACAGACCCGCGTCGTCCACGGCCGCGAGGTCGTCGCCCAGGAAACGCGCGGTCTCGTCGGCGAGCGCCCGCCCCTCCGGGGAGTCGGCCCAGGCGTGATGGCCGCGCCAGATGCGGCCGCGGCCGGCGCCGACCCAGCCCTCCACCCAGTCGAGCACCCAGACGTCGCCGCGTGGCCCGAAGGCGACGTCGGTGGCGAGGACGCCGAACCAGAACTCTTCGGCGTCGGCCAGGGCGAAACCGGCGCCGCGGGGCGCCAGGGTGAAGCGCCGCACGCCGCTCGAGGACGGACCACCGGTGAAGTCGCACAGCAGGAAGGAGCCGCGGTAGCGGAAGGGCAGCCCGACGCCGGGGTAGGCCGCCAGACCGGAGGGGCCGGAGGCGAGGTTGGCGATGGGCGGGTTGAGGAACGCCGGCGGGTCGTCCACCTCGCCGAAGGCGCGCCACCACTCCTCGGGCATCCACGGCCCGCGGTCGGGCAGCGGCTGGAAGTTCATGGACCAGCCGCTGTCGCCGCCCGGCACCACGTAGACCAGGCGCGCGAGGTCGCCGGCGTCGCAGTTGTTGTCGCCGGTGAAGAGGTCGCCGTGGTCGGAGAAGGCGAGCTCCTGCGGGTTGCGCAAACCGTGCGCGAAGACCTCCAGTCCGCTGCCGTCGAGCTCGCAGCGGAACACGGCGCCGCGCCCGGGCTCCGACAGCACCCTGCCGTCCGGCAGGACCACGTGGTAGCCGCGGTCGCCGACCGAGAAGTACAGCCGACGGTCCGGCCCGAGCACCAGCCCGTGGAGGTCGTGCCCGCGGAAGGCGACGCGCACGCCGAACCCGTGGAACACGGCTTCACGGCGGTCGGCAGCCCCGTCGCCGTCGTCGTCCCGCAACCGCCACAGCTTGGGGATGCAGGTGTACCAGACGTCTCCGTCCACGGCGAGGACGCCGGCCCCGGTTCCGTCGAGGAGGTCGTCGAAGCCGGTCGCGTACACGGTGGCATGGTCGGCCCGACCGTCCCCGTCACGGTCCTCCAGGAGGCGGATGCGCTCGCTGCGGTCGGTCCACTCCGCAGCGAACTCGGGGTGGTGGCGCAGGTACATCGCGCCGCGCTCCTCGACCGTGCCGAGCCGCAGGTCGTCCGCCAGCCACTCGGGGAAGGTGCGGTCGTCGGGCACCCCCTCGGTCTCCTGACGGAAGGTCTCCGCCACGTAGACCCGCCCGTCGGCGGCGACGTCGAAGGCGACCGGATTGGCGAGCAGGGGCTCGGCGGCCCACAGCGTGACCGTCATCCCTTCGGGAACCCGGAAACCGTCGGCGAGTGCGGCGACGTCCGGAGGGGCCTCTTGGATCAGGGCGTCCTCGGGCGAAGCGGCGACGCCCGGCTCCTGCGGCGCCGACGCCGCGAGCAACAGGGCGACGGCCGCGACCGGGCTCACGCCTGGGACGGCTCCACCGACTCGATGAGCTCGAAGGAACCCTCGGGCAGCAGGTAGAGGACGAACATGGTCCCGCCCTCGACGGTCGGGACGTGCACCGAACCGGGCGCGTAGACCACCCAGCCCTCGGGATGGCCGTCGAAGCGGGGCTCACCCTCCAGCGCCAGGCAGAGGTCGATCTCGCCGAGGGGATGGCGGTGCTTCGGGCCGGGCACCCGCATCCGCACCGCGTCCACCGAGAAGCCGTGGGTCTCCTCACCGGGCCGGGCCACCCGCGAGAAGGCGATGTGCTCGTCCCCCTTGTGGCACAGGGTGCCGGCGGCGATGCGCTCCTCGGCCTCGCGGCGCAACGCGGTCACGAACTCGCCGTCCACGGGGAACTCGGCGGTCAGGGCCTCGCGCACGGCATCGGGCTCGGCGAGGTCCAACCCGGCGACGAAGTCGAGGAGGGGGCGCAGTCCTTGGGCGTCCAACATGGCCCCAGGGTAACGCGTCAGGGCCGGTCGCCGCCCCCGTCCCGGCCCGCTCCCTCGGCCGGCCCCTGGTCGGCGTAGCCGGCGGCGGCGAGGTCCTGCTGCTGGCGCGCGGTGAGGCGGCGCGGCGGCAAGAGAGGCATCGAGTCACGTTCCAGCCGTTTCTCCAGGATGGCCTGCAGCCGCGCCACCCGCTCGGGCTCGTCGGCGAGCCGGTCCTCCCGCTCGCCGGGGTCGGCGGCGAGGTCGAACAGGGACAGTGGTTCGAGCACGTAGGCGCCGGCCACGAGGTCGGAGCTCATCGGATCCTCGACCTCGCCGTAGTCGAGGCGGCAGATCATCTTCCAGTTCCCCTCGCGCACCGCGACGTGGCCGATCATGAACGAGACCTCGCGGTCGCCGGTCGGGCGGTCCAACACCGAGGACCCGTCCATCCCCACGCTGGGAACGCCGCAGAGGTCCGCCAGGGTGCGGGCGGCGTCGGGCAGGCTCGGCGGGACGGCCAAACGGCCCGCAGCCGGTACGCCCGGACCGGCGAGGACGAACGGAATCCGCAGCTCCTCTTCGTAGAGGGTGTGGCGGTGCTCCAGGTTGCGGTGCTCGCCGAAGGCCTCGCCGTGGTCGCTGACCACGAGCACCAGGGTGGGCCGCCCCGACGCCTCGACGCGCTCGAGCAGGCGCCCGAGCTGGGCGTCGAGGTAGGCCACCTCCTCGCGATAGAGGTCGTGGAGGAAGTCGGCGATGGGCCGCCACTCCGCCTCCGGTGCGCCCTCCGCGAGCAGGCGGCGCAGTTCCTCGCGCATCGCGAACTCGCCGGCGGGCAACGGCGGGAAGCCCGGCGGAACTTCCTCGGGGCGGGCGATGGTTCCGGCGAACGGCGCCGGAGCGAGATAGGGCGTGTGCGGGTCGAAGTAGTTGACGAAGACGAACCAGGGTCGTGAGTCGGCCTCCAGCTGGTCCAGGTAGTGCACCACCACGTCGGTGGTCCGCGTGCCCTCGCCGGTGTGGACTCGGCCCAGCCGCAGCGGGTGCGGGTAGAGGACGTGCGACAGCGGGAAGTTGAACAGCGGCCGCGGGGTCAGGAGACCGACCAGGGTGTGCTGCTGGACCCACTCGAGGAAGACCTTGAACGGCTCCTGGCGCTGCATCCCGAACCAGGCATCGAAGGCCGAAGCGAAGTCCTGCTCGTCCCTCTCGGGGTCCGGCGCCAGCGTCAGGAGCGGGTTGGCCCCCACCCCGACCGTCCTCCAGCCGCGCTCGGCGAAGCGCTCGGCCAGCGGCTTCGCGCCCCACTCCCGGCGCAGGAAGTCGGCGGTCGGCCAACGCGAATCGTTGCTGCGCATGCCGGTCTTCTCGACCGCGACGCCGAGCAGGAGCGACATGTGGCTGGGGAGGGTCTGGTTGCACGGCGCGACCGCGAAGTCGCCCCACAGTCCGCGCTCCCGCAGTCGGTCCAGGTTCGGGGTCGGCACCTCCGGGTCGAGCAGCGCATCGGCGCGCAGGGTGTCCACCACGACCAGGAGGACGTCGGGGGATCCGGGGCCGACCTCGAGGGTGGGACGGTTCGCGGGCGCCGGGGGCACCGCGCCGGGCTCCTCCAGGAAGGGCAGCGGTGAGCGCTCCGGCGCGACCAGGAGGGCCAGGAAGGGGGCGGCGTGGGCAGCGAGGCCGAGGGGCGCCAGGGCGCGCGGCGCGGCGGGCAGCGGTCGGGCCAGGGCGAGGGCGACCAACGCCAGCCCGAAGCCGAGGGCGAACCAACCAAGCGGCGCGAGGAGCAGTCCCAGGGCGACCGCGGCGGTGGCGGAGGCGCCGCCGGGCCCCCGTCCGTGACGCGACAGCAGCCGCACCAGGACCGCCGCGATCCAGCCACAGGCCAGGGCGTCGAGGGTCAGCGCGAACAGACGTTCGCGCACCATCGGCTCGGGGCCGGCCCAGCCGACCCCGAGCAGGGTGACGGCGACGGCGCCGAGCACGGCGACCAAGGCCCCGACGCAGGCGTTGCGCAACATCCGTCCTGGATTCTAGGGCTGCGTCTGCCGCGGTGCGCCGCCGGGCCCGCAGGTCAGGGCCGACTCGCCGCCTCCCAGGCCTCGGCGCGCAGGGCTTCGATCTCCTCGATGCTTCGCGGGATGTTCCGCGAAAGGAGTTCGAAGCCGTCGTCGGTGATCACGACGACGTCTTCGATGCGGAAGCCCATGCCCTCGTCCGGCAGGTAGATGCCCGGTTCGACGGTGAACACCATCCCCGGCTCGAGCTTCACGTCGTAGGGGCCGACGTCGTGGGTGGCCATGCCGAGCCAGTGGCTCACGCCGTGCCACATGCGACCGAAGCCGCGCTCGGCGATGACCTCCTGCGCGGCGGCACTGATTTCGCGCAGCGTGGCCCCGGGCTTGCACCGGGCGAAGGCCGCCTCCTGGGCATCGTACACCGCTTGGTAGACCTCGCGCTGACGGTCGGTGAACTCGCGCGACACCGGCCAGGTCCGCGAGATGTCGGCCACGTGGTAGCGGTACTCGGCGCCGTAGTCGATCATGACCACGTCGCCCTCCTGGAGCCGACGGTTGTTGGTGGAGTAGTGCAGCATGCAGGCGTTCGGCCCGCTACCGACGATGGCCATGTAGGCCGCCCCCATCGCGCCTTCTTCGAGCATGATGCCGCTCATTCGCGCCGCCAGCTGCCACTCGTAGTCCCCGGGCATGGCGGTCCGCATCACGGCGACGTGCGCCTTGCCCGACACGTCGCAGGCCCGACGCATCGCTTCGATCTCCTCCGGGGTCTTCACCAGCCGCAGGAGGTCGATGAGGAGGCTGATGTCCTTCACCTCGTGGTTCGGGTAACGCTCCGCGAGCTTCGCCGCGAACTGCTCACCGCGTCCGAGCCGACCGTCCAGCGGGTCGTTGACCATCGCCGACTGCCAGCCGACGAGGTTGTCGCGGCTCATCATCCAGTTCTCGGCCGGTTTCTTCTGGACGTAGAAGGTGTGGTGGTCCTCCGCCAACCGGTCGAGCAGGGCGGTGAAGTTGCCCCAGGGATCGCCCCCCTTGTCGAGCTTGGTGCAGACCTCGATGCCGGTGATGGCCTTCGCCTCCTGGGGGTCGATGAGATCGCCCTGCCAGCGCTCCTGGATCGGCTGGACCCGCGGCACCAGGAAGTACTCCTCGCCGGTCTTCGGCACCATGACCAGCACCGCGTTCGGCGTCTCGATGCCCGTGAAGTACCAGAAGTTGTTGTCCTGCCGGAACTCGCGGTAGTCGTTCATGGCGCCCTGACCGCGGAGCACGATGACGCCGTCCGGGTCGGAGGCCTTCTCGAGGAACGACTTCGCCAGGGCGGCGCGGCGGGCGGCGTGCCACTCGGCGGTGAACAACCCCTGGCCGCGTCCGTCCTCGGGCCGCTGTTGCGCGGGCAGGGACGGGGCGAGGAAGGCGGGCGCGGCGGCGCCGAGGAGCGCGACCAGGACGAGACGAGTGAGGCGCGGACGCATGGTCTTCGGATTCTACGCCCGGAAGGCGACTGCGTTGGCCCGGCGGCGCCCATCGTGGCCGCCTTGGGGCCGGTGCGGCCGGGGAATGGCACAATGAGCCCGTGGAGCCCCTCTACCTGGACCACGCGGCCACCTCGCCGCCGCTACCGGAGGCGCTGGCGGCCTTCGAACGGGCCTGCCGCCAGACCCCGGCCAATCCGGGTTCGCCCCACCACGCCGGGGCCGCCGCCGCACTCGCCCTGGAGGATGCCCGCGAGACCGTGCGGCGGGCCCTCGGGGCGCCCGAGCACCGCCTGGTCTGGACCAGCTGCGGCAGCGAGGCCAACGCCCTGGGGATCCTCGGTCTGGCGCGAGCCCACCGACGCCGCGCCGAGAAGGCCGGCGGTGGGCGGGCGCGGGTGCTGGTCGGCGCGGCCGAACACCCGTCCGCGCTGTTGAACGCCCGCGCCCTTGCCGAGGAAGGTTTCGTCGTGGACGAGGTCCCGGTGGACGCCGCCGCAGTGGTCCGTCCCGACACGCTCGCCGAGCGGCTGGGCCCCGACGTCGCCCTGGTCGTGGTGCAATGGGCCAACAACGAGGTCGGCTCGCTGAACCCCGTCGCCGAGCTCACCGCCCTGACGCGACGACTCGCCCCGCAGGCCGCGTTCCATTGCGACGCGGTCCAGGCCGCCGGCAAGCGGCCCGAACCGATCGCCGCCCTCGGCGCCGACGCGGTCGCGGTCGCCGCCCACAAGCTGGGTGGAGTGCGCGGCACCGCGGCGCTGTTGCTGGCGCCCGGAGCCCGCGAGCCGCGCCCGTTGTGGCGCGGCGGCGGGCACGAGGGCGGCCTGCGCAGCGGCACCGAGAACGTGATGGGGGCGGTCGCCTTCGCCGCCGCCGCCCGCCGTCGCCGCGCCGACCTCGACGCCGACCCCGAGGCCTGGTCGCGCCGCCGCGGTGCGCTGCTCGAGGCCCTGCGCGCGGTCGCCCCCGACCTCGTCGTCGTCGGCGCCGACGCCGAGCCGGCGTGGCTCGGCAGCATCCTCTCCGTGGCCTTCCCGGGCTTCCGGGCCCGCACCCTCTTGACGGCGCTCGAGGCCGAGGGCGTCCTCGTCGGCAGCGGTTCGGCCTGCCACGGCTCGGGCCCCGAGCGCCCGTCCCCGGTTCTGCTCGCCGCCGGACTGCCCGAACCCCTGCTCGGCTCCGTCCTGCGCTTCTCGCTCGGCGGCCACGAGAGCGACGCCGACGTCGCCCGCGCCGCCGCCGCCCTGACCCGCGCCCGCACCCGCCTCGCCGGCGGCCCCGCGGCCCGCGACGTGCCGACCCGCCGCGCCTGACCGGAAACTGCGGAAACTGGCCACGAAGAGTGTTCCATTTTCCACATCCCCCCTGTGACCTTCGCGCACCGAGTGCGTCGTCCTGGGTACCGAGACCCAGGAGACCGCCAC